>WNFY01001854.1_pt1 | contig 49275 bp, 42 predicted proteins | sample 5400091 | NCBI WGS metagenome assembly WNFY01 (sample SAMN13153364, study PRJNA577476) | soil metagenome | isolation source: 60 cm soil or saprolite under grassland replicate 1 | place: USA:California | collected 2016-06-15
TTGCTTACTTCGATGTGCTCGGTCTTCCCCGGTTGCTGAACGCACTCTAGCTCAACCGAACTGAACCGCCGTATGCGGACCCGCATGTACGGTGGTGTGGCAGGGGAGAGTGGGCGACCACTCCCCCTATGCCGATTTGTGAGTATTGCCTTGGTAAAGCAGGTTCCTCAGACCCAAAGTTCTTCGGAATGACAGCAAGAAAGTTGGGTGAGTGAGTGCTGACTGCTGATTGCTGTTACTACTGCCGCAGCCCCATCCATTTTTCCGACACCACGATGGAATTGCCTGGATTCTGCGGATCGTATCGAACCGATGTCGGAACTCCCAAGCGGCATGAGTGCAGGTTTACCCACTGCCGCAAATAGGTCACATCCTGTGACGCTTCGTAGGAAACTCCGCCGACGTCATACTGAAAAATCAGCATCGTCGCGGCGTGGTGTCCGTTGGGTGTGATCTCCTGAACGTCAATCACGGTTCCGTCAGTGATGCGGCCAATTTGGTTCAGCCAGTCACGGCGTTCGCGTTCAATTTCAGCAGTAGTTTTCTTCTTTCGACCAAACATCAAGTACGCGGCAACGACAGCAGCGAGTCCGGCTAGCAGGAGAGTGTACAAACGCAACGGCATATTCGACAAAGCCCCAGGAGTTCTCTCGACAAAGAATAAGACGAGAAAGCGATTCAGGGAAGAGACTAGGCAGTTACGAAAGAGTAGAGAAACTGTCGTTGGCTGTTGGTCGTTGGCAAAACCCTAGGGAGACTCTGACTAGTGCTGCCTTTCGACAGCGAGACCAGTACACTTCGCGCTGAGCCATTCCTCACCTTTGTCTGCTGTCTACCTACAAAGGCTCGCTTTATGTGAAGAATTCCGAAATATCCGATTGAAGCGCATATTACAAGAGCTAGGACCATCAGCAGCCCATCGAGGGTAGCCAGCGGAGCTCTTAAGCCCCGAAATAACCCACGGAAAACGATATCGATCCAAGTAAGACCACCGCCTATAACCATCAGTCCCCAAAACTGAATTATGGTCACGGGAGAACGCCCGGTAAACTACTCGTCGTAGGTTCTGAAAAGTGACGTATCGGCGTCCGAATGCTCTCGGTGAAATCCTTTGGGATGCATCAGTCAGAACCGTTCCAACATTTTCCTGCTTCGTTACCGTCTCGATCATGCCAGTCGAGATGGCAGAAGCTTAATCGGACTAATCAATGCTATCTCGGAAAGAGCGGCTTAAGCCAACCAGCAACAACCAAAAGCCAATAGCAGCGATTAGCTCCCCGCTGCGAACCCACCTAGGTGCGCGTAGGTCACGCGCAAGTATTTGTGGGGATTGACTGGCACATCGTTGATGCGAACTTCATAGTGAAGATGCGGCCCGGTACTGCGTCCGCTGTCGCCGACGTAGCCGATGGTGTCGCCGCGGTGCACGTGCTGTCCCGGGAATACCGCGAAGCTCTTGAGATGTCCGTAGCGCGTAGTAATGCCGTGTCCGTGGTCAAGAACAACGGCTCGCCCATATCCGCCCATGAAATCCGCGAATTCAACAACGGCTTCCGCTGGAGCGATAATCGGCTGTCCGTAGAGCGCACCGATGTCAATCCCTGAGTGGAATGCGCCTTCGCCGTTGAATGGATCAATGCGCTCGCCGAATGACCCTGTAATAGGTCCTTCAACAGGCCATAAATTTGGCGCCGAGTTCGCGCGCACCCAATCGGCCGTGGTCACGTTCCGCGTCAAGCCAAGAGTCAGGCCAGCGGTGGTCGCTCCACTCAATGCGGTATCCTTCAGCGTGTAGAGCCGATTCATCGAGGAATTGACCTGCCCGTCTTCCACTTTGTCCGACGAGGCTGCCGCGACCAGCACCGGATCTGATTTCAACCCGTAAAGAGACGAAACCTCATTGGCCAGCGACCCCAGCGATGCCACCTGAATGTCACGCTCTTTGGCCACCTGCTCCAGCTTGGTGTAGCGGGTCTTCAGGTCGTCCTTCTCGGCGCGCAGCTCGTTATATTGCGAGGTCTTCAGCAGCATACGCATGTAAGAGCGCGCAATGCCGGTAAGCCCAAGCACGCCAATCAGTGCCCCGGCGACGAAAATGTACGCGTAATGAACGGGGATAGGAATCTTACGCAGCTGGCCGTCCTCGCCGCGAGCTACAAAAAGAATGTAGAAGCGCTTCCGCAAAGTGCCCTTTCTCAATTTCGATTTCCTGGCCCGATTGTGGAAACGGTAACAAAGCAGCTTCCTCGTGTCAACGAACCGAGTGGAATTTCTTTAGTTACAAACGCAGGGTAATCATCATGTCCTATCGGCCAAATTACCATTCCAGGACGAGGTGACGAAGGTACTCTAGGCCGGCTAAGTCCCACAGGTGCGGATTCGGTGCTGGTAGCTGACTTGCGGCGCTTTGTAGATGAGGCACCGATTTCATAGGTTGCCAGCTTTCCATGCCCCATGGGGATCGCCTCCAGTCCCCCTGAAACCCGAATTGTCAGCAGCCTCCTTTCAGCTGCAGAGCGGCGTAGGATTGCAGCCCAGTGGCGTAAGCCCAGGGTGGGGCGCGAATTAGAGGAGCAAGCGCCGAAGGTGCGAAAGATATTGGCGCTTGCACACCTCAAAAACGTTTTGCCACGAGTTTCCGCTATCATGTTTTCGCTTTGCCTCTACCCGAACGAGAGCTGATTTCGCGCATACGAAAACTTACCCGGCTGCCGCACCCTTTGCGGTTTTCAAAGGGTGGGAGAGAACTGCCAGTCGCCATCGGCATTGGCGACGACGCTTCGGTTCTGCGTATTCCTAAAGATCACGAAATCCTTATCACAACCGACTTCAGCCTTGAAGGCATCCATTTCCGGCGGGAGTGGCACCCGCCCAAATCTGTTGGTCATCGCTGCCTGGCCCGGGGACTCAGCGATATCGCCGCAATGGGCGGCGAACCGATAGCGATATTCCTTTCATTGGCGTTGCCGGCAACACTCCCGCAGAAATGGGTGGACCAGTTCTTGAAGGGACTTTTGAAGTTGGCGAAACGGTTCAACGTCCAACTTGCCGGAGGCGATACCGCGGAATCTCCGCATGGAGCGCTGGCTGACATCGTGGTCGTCGGATCGGTCCCTAAAGACAAGGCCGTCCTCCGCTCTGGAGCCCAACCCGGAGACCGGATTTATGTCACCGGCCAACTCGGAGGTTCCGCAGCCGTGCTTGCACTCCTTCGTTCAGGAAAGCGAAGGCTTGACCCTAGGAATTTTCCAAGGCACTTTTTTCCCGAGGCCAGAATCGAGGTCGGGCGAGTTCTGCGCGAGAACCGAATCGCAACCTCAATGATTGATCTCAGCGACGGCCTGTCCTCAGACATCTCGCATCTCTGCGAGGAGAGCGGTTGCGGGGCAGAAATCTCGGAAGCCGCAATCCCGCGCGCGCGAATCGATAAACGTCGCGAGGTCGATCTTGATCTTGCCCTGCGCGGCGGAGAAGACTACGAATTGCTCTTCACCGCTCCCCGCAAGACACGTGTGCCCGCTACGATCGCAGGAATCCAGATCACCGAAATCGGCGAAATCATCAGCGGTCGCCGTCTCACCCTCCGAAAGGCTTCCGGGGCAAACGTCAAATTCGAGCCTCGGGGCTGGGAACACTTCCGGCGTTGAGTCCGGCCATTCACAATCTGGCGAAGTCTGTGGCTGCATTCACGCCTGAAGTGTGTCATCCCGACCGAAGCAGGATCCTTTGCTCGCGAACGAGCGTCTTCACTCGGAACTACAATCGAGCGTAACCGGTTATCCATCTAATCTCTGTTTTCTGGTGAAGGCGAGAACTAGAGTAAGGGCATGAAGCTACTCTGCCTTGTTCTCGTCATCCCTCTTTCGCTTGCAGCGCAACCGCCTGCGCCTCCCGAAAACGATTTCGTCCACCAGCAGTTCGGAGACTCCTGCTCTCTCGACCCTCAGTGGAAACCTATCACCGGCGACCTCAACGTCGACGGAGTCGAGGACATCGTGATGGTCGCGCGCTGCACCAATCCAGTCATCGATCAGGACGAGAAGGACTTTAAAGTCATTGACCCAATGAACTCGTTCTACGGCTACGGCAATCCCAAAGTCACCAGTGGATTTGGTCAGACAGATCCGCGGCTGAAAGGCGTTTCGTTGCTCATCATTCACGGAGCAGGCGCCGAAGCTTGGCGCTCAGCCACTCCTCAGGCGAAGTTTGTCGTCATCAATATTGCCGTGAAAACGATTGCCGTGAAGAAAATGAAGATCAACAAAAAGAAATCAACTGCCGCCATCTACGTACAGGAAGCTGGCGCCGATCAAATGACTTCAGCTATTGTAGTAACGGTGGGCTGAAACCTTGCGCGGAGAATGAGAAAGGCGACCCTTTCGGGGCCGCCTTGAATGACAAATGACAGTGGTGTTGTTTTCGGCTAGCGACCAAAGACCAACGATCCGACGCTTCCTACAGTTCGAAGTGAAACACATCCACCACAACGAAATTGCTCTTATTAACTAGCACAATGTTCCCGCCAATCACAGTGTGCATGTAGCCCACAGGTGCGGGCGGCAGATAGCGCACCATCTCAACCGGGCACGGACGCATGTAGCCTCTTAGTCCTGGCGGCAAGGTCCCACGAACAACCAGCTGACGTTCGAGTCCAGGAGGCAGGCGATCTTTCTTGGCCAGTCCTGGCGGCAAGTGATCGCGGTGCCCTTGGTACCACTCGTGCAGCTCGCGGTCATGCTCGCGATAGGAGTGGCGCTCTTCAGCCCGCTCGCGATGCTCGTCCCGATTGTGATCGTGTTTGTCTTTGTCGTGCCCGTGGCCGTGTCCCTGCGCGACAGCCATGCTTGCGCTCAACGAAAGCGCTGCTGCGGTTGCGGCAAATTTCTTCATGAACATGAGTTCCCTCCCTGCAAAAATGTGCACCCTGAGCGTAGGGCGGGCTCGCGTAACCAGCAAGTAACCGGAGTACCACACGGCTGTTGGCGATTGGTTGTTGGCAATGCCCATGTGGGTCGGAACGAACCGTGTGGGTCGGACATTCCTGTCCGACCGGTTTAGCCAACGACGAACGGCGCTTCTTCTATAATCCCGGCCATGAACTTAGAGGACAAACTGCAGGAACTCAAACGCCGCGACCAACTTGCCCAGGAGGGCGGAGGCAAAGAACGTCGCGAGCGCCAGCACAAAGAAGGCAAGATGTCTGCGCGCGAGCGCATCGAGTTCCTTCTGGACGAAGGCACGTTCGAGGAGACCGACCGCTTCGTAACCCATCGCACGAACGAGTTCGGGCTCTCGGAACAGAAATATTATGGCGACGGCTTCATTACCGGATACGGCCGCATTGACGGACGCCTTGTCTTTGCCTTCGCCCAGGACTTCACCGTTTTCGGAGGATCACTTTCCGAAACTAACGCGGCCAAAATCGTAAAAATTATGGATACTGCGGCGCGTGTTGGCGCTCCTGTCATTGGACTGAACGATTCCGGCGGCGCACGCATTCAGGAGGGGGTGGCCTCGCTGGGCGGCTACGCTGACATTTTTCTCCGCAACACGCTTTACAGCGGTGTGGTTCCCCAGCTCTCGGCGATCATGGGACCGTGCGCCGGCGGCGCGGTGTATTCGCCCGCAATTACCGACTTCGTTGCCATGGTGGACAAGACTTCGTACATGTTCATCACCGGTCCCGACGTCATTAAAACCGTGATGCACGAGGACGTGACGAAAGAGCACCTCGGCGGCGCGACAACTCACAACGAAACGTCCGGCGTTGCGCATTTTCTAGCGCACGATGACGCCGAGTGCCTGTCCATGTTGCGTGAGCTTTTGAGCTTCATTCCCTCAAATAATCTGGACGATCCCCCGCGCAAAGCCTGTACCGACCCCAGCGACCGTACCGATGCGGCTCTCGACACGATTGTCCCTGCACAGTCAAATCTACCGTACGACATCAAAGACGTGATCCAAGCCGTGATTGATGACGGATATTTCTTCGAAGTCCACGAGCACTACGCCAAGAACATCGTCGTCGGATTCGCGCGCATGAACGGCCGCTCGGTTGGGATCGTTGCGAACCAGCCTGCGTTTCTTGCTGGCACGCTCGACATCAACGCATCGGTAAAAGGCGCGCGTTTTGTGCGGTTCTGCGATTGCTTCAACATTCCGCTAATCACATTCGAAGACGTCCCAGGATTTCTACCCGGCACTCAGCAGGAATACGGGGGCATCATTCGGCACGGCGCCAAACTGCTGTTCGCCTTTGCCGAAGCTACGGTGCCGAAGCTCACAGTGATTACGCGCAAGGCCTACGGCGGCGCCTATTGCGTGATGGCTTCAAAGCACATCCGCACCGACGTGAACTATGCCTGGCCTACGGCGGAGATTGCCGTCATGGGCCCGGAAGGCGCGGTGGACATTGTTTATAAGCGTGACCTGGACCGCGCTAAGAATCGCGAAGAATTGCGGCAACAGAAGATCGAAGAATTCCGCGACCGCTTTGCCAGTCCTTACGTCGCCGCCGAACGCGGATTTGTTGACGCCGTCATCCAGCCGCGCGACACTCGCAAGAAACTGATCCAGGCCCTCGAAATGCTCGAAACCAAGCGCGACAAAAACCCGCCGAAGAAGCATGGGAACATCCCGCTGTGATGCTGGTGTGGCGCGGGCACCCTCGCCGCGAAATGCTCAAGAGTGAGTCCCCGAGCGCAGTATGATTTGAGCGCAGCGATGAATCATGCGCAGTCGAGGGACCTTCCGTTTCTAACTTTGGCCTTTATGAACCAACCTTCTAATGCCGGAAGTGCCTGACTCCCGTGAAGATCATTGCCAGTCCCAGCCTATCGGCGGCTTCAATCACTTCCTGATCGCGCACTGAACCTCCGGGCTGAATGATCGCCGTCGCTCCGGCCTTCGCGATTTCCTCTACGCCGTCGGGAAACGGGAAGAACGCGTCGGACGCCGCAATCGTGCCTTTCAACGGCAGTACTGCTTTTTGCGCGCCTAGGCGGCATGAGTCCACGCGGCTCATCTGTCCTGCGCCGACGCCGACAGTCTGGCCGTCCCGAGCGTACAAAATTGCATTCGACTTCACGTGCTTGCAGACCTTCCAGGCAAATAGTAGCGCTCGCTTTTCTTCAGCAGTTGGCGAGCGTTTTGTCACGACTTTCAGATCCGACTCTTTCAACTGATGTAGGTCGGCATCCTGCACCAGCACTCCTCCGGAGACATTTTTCAACACCCACTTCTGCGGGCTGTTCGTGATCTCGACTAAGCGCAGGTTCTTTTTGGCGGAAAATTTCTCGATAGCAGCTTTGTCAAAGGCTGGCGCGGCGATCACTTCAAGAAACAGCTTGGCCATTTCTTCGGCAGCGGCAGCGTCAACCGGGCGGTTCACGCCGATCACACCGCCAAACGCTGACACCGGATCGCACTCGAGCGCGCGCTTATACGCTTCGGCAAGTGTTGTTCCTGTCGCAGTTCCACAGGGATTCGTATGCTTGATGATGGCGCAGACCGGTTCCTCGAATTCCTGCGCCAGGTCCCACGCGGCTTGCAGGTCAACGATGTTGTTATAGGAAAGCTCTTTGCCTTGCACCTGGCGCGCGTTGGCCACTCCCGTCGCCGAGCCGTCAGAGTACATGGCAGCTTTCTGATGGGGATTTTCGCCGTAGCGCAGGTCGGTGACCTTGTTAAACGAGAGACGAAGCTTGTCGGGAAATCCTTCCGCCGATTTCAGGGCGAAGTTTCCATTGGCGCTGACGCGTTCGAGCGTCGAAGCAATGGCCGAATCGTAGGCCGCAGTTGTGGCAAAGGCCTTCTGCGCTAGGCGCCATTTTGTGTGCGGCGACAGCGACCCGCCGGAATTCGACATCTCTTCGGCGATGGCTTCGTAATCGGCAGGCGACGTGACAATAGCAACGTCGTGAAAATTCTTTGCTGCCGAGCGGATCATCGAAGGCCCGCCGATATCGATGTTTTCAACCAATTCTTCGAACTGCACGCCCGGCTTAGCGGCGGTCTTCTCAAACGCGTAGAGGTTAACCACGACCATATCAATCGCCGCGATGCCATGTTCCGCAACCGCCGCGCGATGGGATGGATCTTCGCGACGATGCAGAATCCCGCCATGAACCTTGGGATGCAACGTCTTCACGCGCCCGTCAAGCATTTCCGGAAATCCCGTCAGGTCACTGATGTCTTTCACCGTGATGCCCGAATCGCGCAGCAACTTGGCCGTGCCGCCGGTGGAGATCAGTTCCACTCCCATGGCCGAAAGCTTGCGGGCAAAATCCGCTAGACCAGTTTTGTCGGTGACACTGAGAATCGCGCGCTGAATGGTTTGGGACATTGAAAACCTCGGCTGGAAGCTGGAATTGAGAAATTCTAGCAGCAAGTATGAAAGGAATGCAGAAGCTTGAGCAAGCAGGGCCGCCACTTACCTGTCATCTCGAGCGAAGCGGCGCGTTCGGGTTTGTGGACGCGCTGCGCAGTCGAGAGACCTTGAGCTCGCCGGACGCCATCTCGGAGAAGCGAAAAATACACAAGGTCCCTCGACTCTGCGTGGTTTTCGCTTCACTCAAATCGCGCTTCGCTCGGGATGACATCGTAGTGGTCTCCCCAAAAAACGCACGCATAACGCCGAAGCACCATGGCAGTTGTGTACACATCTGTTAATCTCTTGCCGACATTCTTATCGGGAGGCCGTGCCGATGCAAAGAAACAAGTCCGCAGTGGCGACTGCAATCTTCTGGCTGTTTTTTAGCACGTGTGCGTTTGCCGGAGATCAATATGCTGTGACCTACGAACGTAACGTTGCCGTCAAAATGCGGGACGGCGTGACTTTGCGCGCCGACATCTTCCGTCCCAAGGCTGATGGCAAGTTCCCGGTGCTTCTTCAGCGCACACCCTATAACAAAGATAACGAGGTGGACTTTGGCCTGAAAGCGGCGGCCAATGGCTATGTTGTCATCGTCCAGGACGTGCGCGGCCGCTACGCCTCCGAAGGCGACTGGTACGTTTTCAAGAACGAACCGAACGATGGATACGACACGGTAGAGTGGGCTGCGGCGCTGCCATATTCTGATGGACGGGTCGGCATGTTCGGCGGGTCATATGTTGGAGCAACCCAAATGCTCGCAGCAATCACCCATCCGCCACATCTTGCCGGAATCTGCCCGGTAGTTACTGCCAGCAATTACCACGAAAACTGGACGTACACCGGGGGTGCGTTCGCACAATGGTTCGATGAAGACTGGACTTCAGGGCTGTCGCAGAACGCTTACGAGCGTGTGGTAGGCGGGCAGAATGATCCCGTGGGCGGAGTTTGGACTCTCCCGCTGACCAACTATCCCATTCTCAATCTTGAGAAGCGGCCGGATCTCGGTTCCAACGCGACGGTCGCACCGTATTTCCTCGATTGGTTGGCTCATCCCAGCTACGACGATTACTGGAAGGCGCTCTCGATAGAAGAACATTTTGCGGACATCAAAGTTCCGGCGTTGCACGTAGCCGCCTGGTATGACCTGTTTCTTGGCGGATCGCTTCGCAATTACGAAGGCATTAAAGCGAATGGCGGGAGCGAGGAAGCGCGCAAAGGACAACAGTTGGTCGTGCTCATCGGTGGACATTCTGGGCCCGGGCCCAAGGTTGGTGATGTGGATTTCGGTCCGGCTGCCAAGGAGCCTCAGGACGAATGGGAGCTTCGCTGGTACGACTACTTGTTCAAAGGCGTGAAGAACGAATTTGCCTCTGGCAAGCCGGTGAAGATTTTCGTGATGGGCGCAAACCAGTGGCGCGATGAAGACGATTGGCCTCTGGCTAGGGCGAAGGCTACGAAATATTTTCTGCATTCCTCCGGCAAGGCAAACTCGCTGCGCGGGAACGGAACGGTTTCAACAACGGCACCAGCGAAAGAATCCTCCGACCAATACATTTACGATCCTGCGCATCCTGTACCCACAATTGGCGGCGCGTTGTGCTGTGAGCCTCAACGGTGGCCAACGGGCCCCCGTGACCAGCGGCCAGCGGAGGCTCGCGACGACGTTCTCGTCTATTCGACTTCGCCGATGGCTGAGGACATGGAAATCACTGGCCCGGTTTCGCTCGACCTCTACGCGAAGTCGTCAGCTGTTGACACCGATTTCACTGGGAAACTGGTTGACGTCTGGCCGAATGGATTCGCGCAGAACATCGCTGAGGGAATTATCCGCGCGCGTTATCGCGATTCGCGAGAGGAGCCCAAAATGATGACGCCGGGGCAGATTTACAAATTCACGATTGATCTGTGGGCGACGAGCAACGTCTTCAAGAAAGGTCATGTGCTCCGGTTGGAAGTGGCGAGCAGCAATTTTCCGCGATTCGATCGCAACCTGAATGCCGGCGCAACCCGGTACCTGAAAACAGGCGACGGTCCGTCCCCCGACCAATTCGTGACCGCTACGAATGCGGTGCTGCATGACGCGGATCATCCGTCGGCGCTAATTCTGCCGGTGGTGCCTGCGAAATAGTGCTCTTCTCTGGGTTCTCGGCGAGACCCCGCGAACTCCGTGGTTAAGATCTTTTCAAAGAGCCTTTAACGCAGAGTACGCAGAGAAAATCGGCAGAGCGCGCAGAGCAATCTTGCGAGTTTGGGATCCGCACGGAAACATGGATGACGACAATCGGCGTGATCTCCGACACGCACGCGCTTCTTCGTCCGGAAGCCATTGCCGCGCTGCAAGGTTCTGATCACATCATTCACGCCGGGGATATTGGTGATCCCGCCATTCTCGACAAGCTGAACGAGATCGCGCCGGTCACTGCCGTCCGCGGTAACGTGGACAAAGGAGGATGGGCACAGAAGATTCCGCAAACGAATGTGCTCGAAGTCGAAGGCATTTCGATCTACGTGCTGCACATTCTCGACGAACTCGATGTCAAGCCGGAAGCCGCCGGATTCGCCGCCGTGATCTCCGGGCACAGCCACATTCCCACGCGGGAAGTGAAGAATAGTGTGTTGTATTTCAATCCCGGTAGTGCGGGTCCGAAGCGCTTCGATCTGCCCGTCTCACTGGGAAGGTTAATCGTCCGAAGCGGAACAATTCAGGCGGAAATTATTAAATTTGACTGACTGACTCGGGCTTCTCTCCTCAGACCTTAACAATGTGGGGACAGCCTCCCTCGGCTGTCCGGCGGAGCGTAGCTCCGCGTCTGAGCGTCTAAGGCTCCGCGAGAAGAAATTCCACTAAATCCAGATCATGCAGCGTCCCGGACAGCCGAGGGCGGCTGTCCCCACATTCTCAAACTTCGATATTGAGCGAAATCAACTCGATCAGACGCTTACTCTGCCGGGGTGGTCGCTCCTTTAGAATCACCTCCAGATGTCCTTCGACTTCGTAATTAAGTCCACCAAAGCTTCCGCGAGACGAGGGCAGCTCGTTACACCTCACGGCACAGTGGAGACTCCGGTCTTCATGCCCGTTGGCACGCAGGCCACCGTGAAAGGCGTTTCGCAAGATCTGCTGGAAGAGCTGGGCGTAGAGATTCTTCTCGGAAACACTTACCACTTGTATCTGCGGCCGGGGATTGAGCAGATACGCAAGCTGGGTGGCTTGCATCGGTTCATGTCGTGGCCACGGGCCATTCTGACAGACTCAGGTGGATTTCAGGTTTTCAGCCTAAGCGACCTACGGAAAGTCACGGAAGAAGGAGTGACATTTCGCTCACACCTCGACGGCTCTTCGCATTTATTGAGCCCCGAAAAAGCGATGGACGCACAGATTGGCCTGGGTGCAGACATCATTATGGCGTTCGATGAGTGCATGGAATATCCGGCGGATGCCGGACGCGCGCACGCTTCAATGGAAATGACTGTGCGTTGGGCCGAGAGGAGCAAGAAATATTTTGAGGAGCATAAGGGAGGAGTGCCGTGGGGCGCCAACGATCCCGCAAACACAAGGTCCCTCGACTCTAGCCATCAATCCGCAAGCGGATTGATCGCTTCCGCTCGGGATGACACGGGTGTGGCTGATAACAGCGAGAAGACCCAAGCTCTCTTCGGCATCATTCAAGGCGGCATGGACCCTGTTCTGCGCAAGGAATCTGCCGAACGCACAATTGAGATTGGTTTTGACGGCAATGCCATCGGCGGACTCAGCGTGGGTGAGCCTCGCGCACTCACTCGCGAGATCGTTGAAGGCACGCTCGATCATCTTCCCAAAGACAAGCCTCGCTATCTGATGGGAGTAGGGACGCCAGAGGAGATTGCCGAATATGCAAACCTGGGGATAGACATGATGGACTGCGTGCTTCCCACCCGCGCCGCGCGACACGGTTTGCTCTATACCTCTGAAGGCAAAATCTCGATCAAGCAGGCACGATACGCCAGTGACCCCGGGCCCCTCGATCCAAATTGTTCATGCCGTGTGTGCCAACGCTACTCGCGGGCCTATCTGCGGCACATTTATGCGGCGAACGAAGTCCTGGCTCAGGTCCTCAACACAATCCATAACCTGAGTTTCTACCTTGACACTATGCGGCGCGTCCGGCATTCTATTTGACTTGGGAATGCGCGCGTTTCTTTGCTGCCGGCAGTTGCAACAATAAGCCTGAGCTGCCATTCCAGTTTGTACCTGTTTGTAAACGTCCGGTTCTAAATATCCCGCGATCCATCGCAGCGGACCGAGAGCGCCGGGCTGAGAACCCCAGCGACTGCGGCTTCGAGCGTAAGCGCGGACAATCGGCATCCAATGTATACATACGGATTATTGTTATTGCAGACGGGGAGCAGCCCGGGCGCGCTCGGCGGCACCCTTCTTATTCCCATCGTCTTTATTGGGCTTTTATATGTAGTGATGATCCTGCCGCAGCAGCGCCGCCAGAAAAAATGGCAGGCGCTATTGAGCGAGTTGAAGACCGGAGACAAGGTCACGACCAGTGGCGGGATCCGGGGAACGATCGTGGCCCTGAAGGATGATTACATTCACCTGCGCGTTCCGCCGGACAATTTGCGGATTGAAGTCAGCCGAGCATCGGTCGCGGCGGTAACAACGCCGGATGAAGCGGAAAAGAAGTAAGTTTTTTATGTGCTGTCATTCCGAATCGCTTTAGCGGTGAGGAATCTGTTTCTTATAACCAAGAAGCAGGTTCCTCGACTTCGCAGATCGCTGGCGCGATCCTGCTTTGCTCGGAATGACAAGGGCTAGAGAGTATTTGTTATGAATAAGAATTTGGGCTGGAAGCTGATCATCATTGTCGCGGCGGTGCTGCTCTTCGTGTACGGGATCTTTGGTGTCCCGGCCGGGTTCTCTGGCGACGCTCTGGCGAACGCGCTGGTGTCCCCTTCGGCGATGCGTCACGGCATTAACCTGGGTCTCGATCTCAAGGGGGGCACGCATTTGATCTTGCAAGTGCAGGTCAATGACGCCGTCAATTTTGAGACCGACAATGCCATGGAGAGCCTTAAAGCGGCGTTCAAGTCCGCCAAGGTCACCTACAGCGAGATCACCAAGCCCGATCCGAATAATCGTCCTGAGCAAATCGTTATCAAAGGCGTAGCGCCCGAGTCACGGTCGCAACTTCAGGAGGCCGTGCAGTCGAAGCTCGCGGATTACGACCTGAGTCCGGGAACTGAAAATAACTGGACTGTAACCCTGAGGCCGCAGGCTCTAAACACTTTAAAAGACGGCGCGGTGGACCAGGCGATCGAGACCATCCGCAGCCGAATTGACGAGTTGGGAGTAAACGAGCCGATCATTGAGCGCCACGGGCTCGGGCAATACCAGATTCTGGTGCAATTGCCCGGCGTGGACGATCCCGCGCGGGTGAAGGAAATCATGCAATCCACTGCCATGCTTGAGATCAAGCTGGTGTTGGGTGGCCCCTATGCGAGCGAGCAGGAAGCGCGCTCGGCACACACATCAGACGACAGCATCATTCTGCCTAGTAGCGCGGTGTCGCGCTCCTCAGGCGACACAGGCGAGGAATGGTACGCAGTGACGCGGACGTCAGTCGTCACCGGACGTGACATGCGCCAGCAAGGCGCAAGTCCCGGCCGTGATGAAGAAAACGGAACGCCCGACGTGCTTTTTAACCTCACCAACGAGGGCGGCAGGAAGTTCGCGCAGTTTACCGGCGCTCATATCGGAGACAAACTTGCCGTCGTCCTCAACAAAAGACTGCGTGAGGCGGCCACGATCCAATCACAGATTCACGATCAAGTCCGCATTACAGGCGGCTTCACCGAGCAGAGCGCGAAGGACTTGGCTTTTGTTCTGAATTCCGGCGCACTGCCTGCGGGTATTACTTATCTTGAGGAGCGCACCGTCGGTCCGTCGCTCGGCGCAGATTCCATCCACGCGGGCGTTCGCGCCGCCATCGTCGGAATGGTCGCGGTCCTCGCCTTCATGCTGATCTATTACCGGGCGGCCGGCGTTAACGCAGATGTCGCGCTGGTTCTGAACCTGATTATCCTGCTCGGTGTCCTGGGCTTCATTGGGGCGACCCTTACGTTGCCCGGAATCGCAGGAGTGATTCTGACCGTCGGCATGGGTGTGGATTCGAACGTTCTGATTTTTGAGCGCATTCGGGAAGAACTCCGAAACGGCAAGACCCCACCGTCGGCAGTCGAGCAGGGATTTGGGCATGCGTGGATCACGATCGTAGATACGCACGTGACCACGATCGTGTCCGCTGCGATCCTGTTGATCTTCGGTACCGGGCCGGTCAAAGGATTCGCAACCACCCTAATCATCGGATTGTTCGCGAACCTGTTTACTGCCGTATTTGTATCGCGCGTGATTTTTGACTGGATTTTGAGCCGCAAAGCAGTCGGAGAGGCACTGAGCATCTAGTCCTTTGATTGTCATCCCTCTCTCGGACGCGGAAAGCGTCCGAGAGAGGGACCTTACGACGGCGTCCGCAAATTTGCGGCGTTGACGGGATTTGTAAAGCTTAATGCGCTAGGGTCGTTTAGCTCCTTCGGGCTGCACGAGAGAGGAAGATGACGTAAGGTTCCTCTCCCGCCCGCAACCGGGCGCGGTCGGAATGACAAGTTAATTTAGTTTTTGAAAGGGTTCTGGCAGCGTGGAATTTTTTAAGAGCGCGAATATAGATTTCCTCGGCAAGAAGTGGTATTTCATCGCCTTCTCGCTGATTTTCAGCGTGGCGGGACTGCTTTCCATGGTGTTCTGGCATGGCATTCCCCTGGACATCGATTTCCGGGGAGGCACACAGGTCAGCGTCAAGTTTTCTCATGCGCCGGATGTCAACGCGGTACACCAGACCATGGACCGCATTGGGTATCACAATGCCCGGATTCGGACATTTGGCGGGGCCGGCAGCAACGATCTGCTGATTGATCTCCCGCAGCAAGAGACCGGCGCCCACGCCCTTGATCAGGGCAAGCAGCAAATCATCAATGCGTTACACGGCAATGCGCCAGCCGACAAGCAGGACCTGAATAATGCAAGTTCTCTGGCCATTTCGGCCTATCTGCTGCAAACTGATCCGCTGCACCTGAGCACCGATGCTCAGAAACAATATGCGGCCATTGCCCAGAAAATCGCAGATTATCGCGATAAGACCAGAGGGGGCGTGCTCGCCAGCTTCGACAATCTCAAAGGAGTAGTTGATCCGGTCGTTCAGGCAGCCGTGCAGCAGGGGTTCTATCTCTCCGATTTCGGTGTCTATAACGTAGCGATTGTTGGGCCGCAAGTTGGGGCTCAGCTCCGCAAGCAGGCGATGTTGGCTACGGCCTATTCGCTGGCGGGAATGCTGGTGTACCTCGCCTTCAGGTTTGAACTTATCTATGGTGTGGCTGCAGTGATTACCGTGTTCCACGATACGCTAATCACCGTAGGGGCGTTTTCGCTGATGGATAAGCCTATATCGCTCACGGTGATAGCGGCAATCCTGACCCTGATCGGCTACTCCAACAATGACACTATTGTGGTGTTTGACCGTATCCGCGAGAACCTGAAGCTGATGCGGCGCGAGAAGCTGGCCGACATCGTAAATCGCAGCATCAATCAAACTTTAAGTCGGACCATCTTGACGGCGGGTTTAACATTCCTGACTGTACTTGCTTTGTTTCTTTTTGGCGGCGAAGTGCTGCACGGGTTTTCCTTTGCCCTGGTTATCGGCATCCTAATCGGGACGTATTCTTCGATTGCGATTGCGGCGCCGATCCTGGTCGCCTATCAAGATTGGCGGCAGAACCGCAGCAAGCCTGTAGTCGCGCTAGCGGGAAAGGGTAAGGGTAGATAGGGTTTTTACGTTCGAGTTGTTGGGTTGCTCTTTGGCAGTGGCAGTATGCTTTTCCGGCCCTGGCTTTCGTGGGAACACGGCGGGAGCAAAACTGGGTCGGCTGGTGTCTAAAGCACCGTAGCTCTGTGCCGGGAGAAAACTATGTTTGAAGACAGCTTGATCGAATCAGGTAACAGACTGAAAACCAAGCGCGGCAGGACGACGACAATTTCGTTCATTCTCGAGGCCATCGTGATCGGCGTCTTGGTGCTGATCCCGCTGCTATTCACCGAGGCGCTGCCAAAAGCGCAGCTGATGATGGCGCTGGTTGCCCCACCGCCTCCTCCACCCCCGCCTCCGCCGCCGGCAGAAGTCCATATCGTCAAAAAAGTGCAGACCGACATTATCAACGGGCAGCTCCGCACTCCCACCAAGATTCCAAAGAAAGTGGAAATCATCAAGGAAGAGGAAGCTCCGCCGCCGATGACGGCCGGGGTAGTTGGCGGAGTCCCGGGTGGCGTCCCAGGCGGCCAGATGGGCGGAGTCATGGGCTCGATTATCGGGTCCAACGCCCCTATGCCAAAAGTAGCCGCGCCCACACGGATACGCGTCTCCCAAGGCGTGGTTTCAGGCCTGAAGATTAAGGAAGTTAAGCCTGTTTACCCAGCAATTGCGAAGACCGCCCGCGTGCAAGGCAGCGTGGTGTTACAGGCGGAAATCAGCAAAGAGGGAACTATTCAAAACCTCCGCGTAATCAGCGGTCCTCCGCTTCTGATTCAGTCGGCACTGGAAGCCGTGAAGCAATGGCGCTACAGGCCGTACATCTTGAACGGCGAACCTGTAGAAGTCGAGACGATGGTGACGGTGAATTTCTCGCTGGCGGGAGGCTAAGAGCCACCGCCGATTGCCCCATGCCCGCGCGGACAGTCTTCATTGGAATCCGCGGACACCGGGTACGTTTTTCGTCGACTTTTTAGTGAGTTTACGCGCGTTGATCTTTGAAATCCGCGGCGAAGTTTCTTGTTTTTTGGTTCGGCAGCACACACAAGTTTCTCGAGGAGGAAGTAACTCATGATTGCAGCAGCGCACACTCTAACCCACATGCCCACGCTGGCGACCTGGATATTGCAGGACCAACAAGTGGGTTTCGACCTGATTTCGCTTTGGCACCAGATGGGCCTTCTGGCGAAAATCGTGGTCGGCATTCTTTTTGTCATGTCCGGCTGGTCGTTCGGCGTGATGATTGATCGCTACATGGCTTTCAACGCGGCCCGCAAACAGTCTCGGGCTTTTGCTCCGGCGGTGGCAGGCGCACTGCGGGATGGAAAAATTGACGAGGCCATCAAGGTGGCCGAGCGCAATAAGAAGAGCCACCTGGCCAAGGTCGTAACTGCGGGCCTGATGGAATTTCGCGCACATCAGGATTCGAGCGACATACCGGGCGAAACCATTGAAGCCTCGAAGCGCGCCCTCGAACGCACCGAAGCTATCGTCCATGCCGAGCTCAAGCGCGGACTGGGGGGGCTTGCGACCATTGGCTCAACCGCTCCGTTCGTCGGACTGTTTGGAACGGTGGTCGGCATCATCAATGCGTTTAAGGAGATTACGGCCCAGGGGGGACGCACCGGTATTGGTGCGGTTGCCGGAGGCATTTCAGAAGCTCTGGTGACAACGGCCATTGGTCTGGCAGTCGCGATCCCCGCCGTCATGATGTTCAACTATCTGACGGGTCGCGTGGAAGCATTTGACGTGGAGATGGACAACTCCTCGAGCGAGCTGATTGATTACTTCCTGAAGCGCAGAAGCGTGCGCCGGTAGACGGCCCCACGTAGGCCCGGACGCCCTCGTCCGGGCGGGCGGGTGAGCCACCCGCCCCTACGCGAGGCGGTAAAGAGTTGCAGGGTCCGGCTCATGAGCCGGACCCACTCCTCAGGAGAAGACCATGGCAATTTCTGTAAGAGACGAAGGTTCAAAAGTCAATTCGGATATCAACGTCACACCGATGGTGGACGTCATGCTGGTGCTACTGATCATCTTCATGGTGATCACACCGATGTTGCAGAGAGACGTTTCGGTTGATCTGGCGGAGGTGAACAACCCTGAGCAGATGACCGATGCCGATAAAGAAGACGCGCTGGTGGTGGCGGTTACGCGTCAGGGTGATGTCTTTTTCGGCCGCGACCTGGTGAAAGACACCAGCCAGCTCACCAATAGGATCAAAGATCGCATCGCGAATCGCGCGGACAAGCGAGTTTTTCTTCGCGCCGATGCGCGCGCCCGATACAAGGCAGTGGTCGACGTCGTGGACAACGTCCGCGCGGCGGGTGTGGACGATCTTGGTTTGATCACCGAGCAGAAGAAAAACCATCCACCGGGAACTCCAGGTGCGCCTGGTACCGGCGGGTCTGAGTAAGGCGAGGGAGACTTCTTATGGCAATGGCAATGGGTGGTAAGGGCGGTCAAAGCTGTGTGATCAATGTGATCCCCCTGATTGATGTGCTCTTGGTGCTGCTGATCATCTTCATGGTCATTACGCCGGTGGTTTCAAAGGGCCTGGACGCATTAGTGCCCCAGCCTCCGCCGCCGAACCAGAAGACGCCGCCGGACCCCACGCGCACGATTGTGGTGCAAGTGATTGATAAAGGCGCGGGTAATCAGCCCGGCGTGAAGATCAACCAAGATGATGCGACCTGGGACACGCTTCAGGGTCGCCTGCAAGACATCTTCAAGACACGCGCCGAGAAGGTGATGTTCGTTAAAGGCGACGACAATATTCCGTTTGCCAACATCGCAAACGTTATTGATATCGCCCATGCGGCCGGCGTCGACAAAGTGGGCCTGATCACGGCGAAGATCGAAGCGGGCGGCTAGAAGACGATCCGCTTATATGGGCGCGGGCGTCTCGCCAGCGCTGGACAGTCGAGGGTGCCTGTCCCATGCCGGTAATTGTGCTATGGTATGCGGCTGGCTTCACGCCGAATCGCGTCGAGGGGAATAACAAAATGAGAACGACTTCAAAAATTGTTGTCTTGGCTGCGGCTACGGCGCTTATGTTTGCCACCACTGGCTGCGACAAGCTCAGAGCACGAGACCAACTCAACAAGGGCGTGGCTTCTTTCAAGAACTTGCGCTACGAGCAGGCCACCGACCATTTCAAGAAGGCCGTCGAGCTTGATCCTAGCCTTCAGAATGCCAAGCTCTACTTGGCAGCCGCCTACTTTGCGCAATACGTTCCCGGCGTGGATTCTCCCGAGAATGTGCAGAACGCGAACCTTGCAATCGCGCAGTATAACGCCGTGCTGGAAAGGGACCCGAACAACGTCAACAGCATTAAGGGGATCGCCATCCTTGAATTGCAGATGAAGAAGTTCGACGATGCCAAGAAATACTATCGCAAGGCCGTCGAGCTCGATCCAAACGACCCCGAGGCGTACTACTCCGTCGGCATGATTGACTGGACGCAGGCTTATCAGACGCGCACGGAAGCCCGCAACAAGTTAGGCATGCGTCCTGACGAGGCGCTGAAAGACAAGAAAGTTTGCGCTCAACTGCGCGATCAAGACGGGCAGGTGATTCAGGATGGCCTGGACAATCTAAACAAGGCTATACAATTGCGGCCCGACTACGATGATGCCATGGCCTACCTAAATCTTGTGTACCGCGAAAGGGCAGATCGAGAGTGCGATACGCCGGAGCAAAGCGCAGCCGATACCAAATCCGCCAACGAGTGGTCAGATAAGGTTATGGAGGTGCGTAAAGTCCGGTCTGAAAAGCAGGCGAACAAGTCCACAGGAATCACGCTGGATCAGCCGAAATAGACGCGCGGCAGCAGAATGATGCGCCACAGCCTCTCTTTGTGAGAGGCTTTTTTATTGTGCTTCGCGAAAGCTGTGAGGTATGACCGCCAGCGCCGATTTGCGGGCTCGAAGCTCATTGCTCATGGCTTGGGAAATGGATCCGGCACGCAAAAATATTTGGTCCGAATTCCGCCGGCATGACACACCCATATTCGGCAAGCAGCGTCCGAAATTCAGGTTCCTTGTCCACGATGTATCCCGCCTGAAACAGCCAGATTTGGCGGCCTTCATCAAGCTGATGGTTCTGAGCAAGTGTTCGCTCCAACTCACGCATCTGATCAGGGAATGTGTCTGCGCGAAAGACCCACAAGGGTGGAAGCAAGGTGAGTGACTGGTAGTCTCCGCAGTCAGATGGCAGGAAAAGTTGGAATGGTGGTGTGGTCTGCACCACATTCTTGTGGCAAATGTAGTAGCCGGCCAGCAGGCCGCTTTCGTAGTCAGCGAGAATGATCGAATGTGGCGGGACAGAGGCGTGGATCCAACCCGCCGCGGCATGCATGAAGGCCTTTCTTTGATGCTTTGCCGGAATATAGGCCCCAGCCGGAGCAATCGTGAAATTGCAGATCGCAAGCGCCACGGCCATTGCGGTCGGCCTCATCCATCTGGATCGTAACCTCCCCCTTGCCAGAATGGTTGCAATCGCCGGCATGGCGAAAATCGCCAGATAAGAATTGTGCCGGCTGGCGCCATAAGGATAAGTACCCGCCAAAGCAGCGCCGCAGTTGACGACGAACGGCAGGAGGAACAGCAGACCTAGTTGCCTCGGGCTGGGATTTTTGCTTTGCGGCGATTGCGCCTTCCGCAGCAGGAGAACGATTGCAGCAAAGAAAAGCCCCATGCCCACAATCGCCATCGCGCCCTGGCTGAACAGAAAACGAAAGACACGGATGTTAGATTTCAAAACGAAGCCGAGCGCGTTCTCCTGGCCGCGCTGAAAAAGGGAGCCTCGCAAATAGGATTCCGCCACATGCTGCACCATTCCGAGTTTGCGGATGAGTGTGATATGCGTCTTCCAGAAGAAAGCAGCCATGGCAACGCCGCCGACCTGTCCTGCCGCCCACGTCCCCAACCCCAAAGTGCGCGGGCGAAGAGAACGAATACGCAGCAAGCCATAGCAGCCGACACATAGCGCGAATATCAGTGCGCAATAATGCGTCATCAACGCGAGATATAGGCACAGGATCGAGACCAGCGTGAGCACGGGAGAGTCTTCCATCAAGCCGCGGTCAAGGAAGTAAAGAGTGGCCGCCATGAATGCCATGACCAGCGCGTATTGCCGGACCTCGAACGACAGGTAAATTAGCGCTGGGGAAAAAAGAAAGAGCGAAAGTGCGATGATCGCGGTGCAGGAATCGGTGACCCGCCGGAGCCAGGCATAAACCAGCCAGCCCGCGGTGGTCCCTGCAATCACAGAAGGAATGCGCAGAAAGAATTCAGTATTTGAAATCAGTCCCCAGTAGTGCAGAAGGATGATCAGCAGTGGTGGGTGCGCAGTGCGGAGACTTGCGTTGTACGTCGCGATGAACGAAGGCTGCAACGAGAACAGATAGTGCATGGCCTCGTCAGCGTTCAGGAACCTGGAGTGCGCGCCTGCAAGACGGACTAGGAATCCCACCAAGATCAACCCAGCTGGAGCGCTGGCAGCAAGACGCTTCCTCCACGCAGCTTGCGAGGCTGAGTTAGACTCCGGAGTGGATGGCATAACGTGAGAAGTCCTATAGTACGTTAGGTGACTGTGGGTGAGTGCTCTATGGCTGAGTGGCAAGCTCCAACCACTAACCGGTAGAGGCCACGTAACAGTCTTCGAACGGTATCGCTTCACGGGCTGCGGAAAAAGCCGTGAATGCTTGGGCCATCGTGGAAGATCGGCTCTTCAGAGACTGTGTCACAACCTCCGGACTGAACAAAAAGTGGATAAGCGCGTTACGATTCTAGCGGCGAAGCGGCGCGAGAATACAGACCACGGCGCAAGCCGTGGGTAGAAGGTGGTAGAAGAGCAAGCGCCGAGGGTGCGAAAGAGAAGTTGCGACACAGTCTCTTCAGCGAGCGTATGAGTCAGCAACGACCAACGAGCTGTAGCCCCCTGAGGGGTGCGAAGAATCCGTGCAAATGAAACAACCGGAGAGCAAGGTAAAGTTCGGAATGAATGCGGGGCTTTAGCCCCTGTGGGTGCGAAGAGTTTAAGTAACAACGCTCGGGCTGCCAAAATTAACCACGAACCGCTGCTCCTCCAATGTTCAAAAAAATCCTAATTGCCAATCGCGGAGAAATTGCAGTCCGAGTGGTCCGGGCTTGCAGTGAGCTCGGAATTCTGTCAGTCGCAATCTACTCCGACGCGGACCGCGCTGCCCTGCATGTCCTTAAAGCCGATGAGGCGTATCACGTGGGCCCCACGCCAGCCTCCGAATCGTACCTGGATATCGAGCGCATCATCGCTACCGCACGGCTGTGCGGAGCCGAAGCTATCCATCCTGGATATGGATTTCTTTCTGAGAGTGCAGACTTTGCTCGCGCCTGCGCGGGGGCAGGAATCAAATTCATTGGGCCGCCGGCAAACGCAATCGAACTCATGGGTTCGAAAACACGAGCGCGGCAACAGATGGAAAAGGCCGGAGTGCCATTCGTGCCGGGAACCTCGCGCGGCGTCGAATCAATTGACGAAGCCCGAGAAGTGGCGGAACAGCTTGGCTATCCGGTGATGTTGAAAGCGGCCGCCGGGGGTGGCGGCAAAGGCATGCGACTGGTCGAGAACGCGGTAGGGATGGCATCGTCACTCGAAGCCGCCCAAAGTGAGGCTCAGCGCGCCTTTGGCAACAATGAAGTGTATCTGGAAAAAGCCATCACAAATCCCCGCCACATTGAAATTCAAGTGCTCGCGGACGAGCATGGAAATTGTGTTCATCTCGGCGAGCGTGAGTGCTCGATTCAGCGCCGCCATCAGAAGGTCCTGGAAGAATCGCCCTCTCCGGCTGTGAACGCCGCGATGCGCCAAAATATGGGCCAGATCGCAGTCAAGGCAGCCATTGCGGTTCGCTACGCGAATGCAGGGACCATCGAATTTCTTGCCGACGCGAGCGGCAATTTCTATTTCCTGGAAATGAACACGCGGCTGCAGGTTGAGCATCCGGTCACGGAACTCGTCTGTGGCGTTGACTTGGTGCATTTGCAAATTCGCACTGCCGCTGGCGAAAGACTTCCATTTTTGCAAAAGGACATCCAACCACGCGGGCATGCCATCGAATGCCGCATTTATGCGGAAGATGAAAATCATTTTCCGAGTCCGGGGCAAGTCACAGCACTTTCAGAGCCCGCCGGGCCGGGCATACGCCTGGATAGCGGCATTTACGGAGGATGGACGGTTCCGGTTGCGTACGATCCGCTGCTTGCAAAGCTGATCGGGTACGGGGAGAGCCGTCAGCAAGCGATTGGCCGTTTGCGACGCGCACTTGACGAGTGTTTCGTCGGCGGGATCAAAACCAACTTGCCGTTATTCCGGCGAATTCTTTCCGACCCTGTATTCGTGGCGGGAGAAACCGACACAGGATATTTGGGACGCTTGCCGCAAACGGATGCCGCAATATCCGAGAGCGACGTGGAGGTTGCCGCAATTGCTGCCGCGCTTTTTGCAAGTATGCAACCGCGAAACAATGGGCAGGACACTCTTGGTGTGGGACAGACGTCCCGCTTGTCCAGTCAGGCCGCGGCATCAGATTGGAAGAGAGCTGCGCGGACGGAATCGCTCCGATAATCAAGCATGCGTTACCAGGTTGACATTCACGGCAAGACTCATCAGCTCGTTCTTGAGAAGGCGTCCGCTCCGCAGCAGCCAGACCGCTGGGTATGCCGGCTGGGCGGGCACGAGATCGTGATGGACGCGGTGCAGACTGGCGCGGACACTCTCTCCATCGTCATAGACGGAAAGTCATTCGAAATACGGCGCGAAAACGCCGGAGAGACTCCGCGGGTTTTCGTTCACGGCAGGCAGTTCCAAGTAACGCTTCAGGACGCGCGGTCGCTCAAAAGCAGGAGACGAGCAGGACCATGTCGTAGTCGAGGCCATGAAGATGCAGAACGAACTCCGCTCGCCGAAGGAGGGGACGCTGAAGAAGATGTTGGCGCGAGAGGGGATGAACGTGAATGCCGGGGATGTAATGGCGATTTTGGAGTAGCCAGATCGGTGGATTATGCCTGGAGGCCTCAATTTTACGTAGAGACGTAGCTTGCTACGTCTCGCATCGAAGTGGCTTCACATCAAACATTGGAAGCAACGCTCCTACCCGTGAGGTCAGTTGCTGGTGCCAGATTTGTCCAGCAGTTTCTGCGCGTAATAGTTGTCAATCTTCGCCTGGTTGCGCATGACTTCGTAATAGGCTGCCTTCAGCAGTTGTTCGCGGTGGTCCTGCAATTGGGAGCGAATTTCCTGTTCCACCCGCGGATCAGAAAGCTCGCGCTGTCCAGCCAGCTCAAGCGCAATCAGTTTCACAATTTGAAAGCCACCGACCTGCTTGGTTGCAGGATTGGCCAGTGGAATGATCGGCGTGTACTGTCCCGGCTTCAACTTAACGACGCTCTCGCGGGTAGCGGCGTCAGTCTGCTTCAGCGCCGACTCCGGAGCAATCCCAACATCTCCGCCGTTTGCCGCAGTAGCGCTGTCCTCGGAGTAAGTCATGGCCAGGCTGGAGAAGTCCTCACCGGCTTGCAAGCGGGTCAACACAGTCTCGATTTTCCTGCGAGCTTCGACCTCATTGCGCGCCTTGTTTCCACTGTCCTGGCCTTGCGCACCTGGGGAAGCGGTCACCAGGATGTGTGCCAGATGATAGCGCGGCTCGATCAGGTTGAACTCAGACTTGTGCTGATTGTAATAACCCGAAATGTCCTGCGGACCGATGTTGATCTTGGACGTGATTTCCTTATGCAGGACCTTCTCCGCCGTCAGCGTGCGGCGAATGTCGTGGCGGAAATCATCGAGTGAAAGCTTGCGCTCACTCAGGCGCTGGGCAAATTCGCTGGCGCTGTATGGAGACTTTATCTCGTTGAGTTTGCGATCCACTTCTTCATCGGTCGCCAGCAAGCCAAGCTTCGCCGCGCGGTGCATGAGAATCTCATTCTCAATCAGCTCGCGCAGAATGCTCAGGCGAAGACTGGTCCCCTGCTCATCGCTCAACGGCTGTGTGGACCCCGCAGTCTGGCTCTGAAAATATTTCTCGACGTCAGCGCGATATATCTTCTGACCGTCCACGGTCGCGGCAACATCGTCGCCGACACTTTTCAAACCGCAAGATGCTGCCAGGCCTGCCAGCACTAAGAGCAACGGCAGCGCGCAGACTTTCTTCACGACAATTGAACCCAATTCGTTCTCCATTTGCGGGCGTTTCATCGGGCGATGTTTGAGCCGCCTGTTCCTGCGGTCGCCGCAGTCGGGGCTGCCGGATGCGTGGGAGCAGAGAGACCTGCCTGCTTTAGCGCGCTATCAAAAATTCCGCGAAGTTCGGCCGCCGGACGGGCCCCATCAATAAGCTGCCCATTGACGAACATGGCGGGTGTGCCATTAACGTCTAAGGCTTCGCCTTCCTTCACGGATTCCTTCACGGCGCGGTCATCTTGGGCTTTCACACAAGCCTGCAGCTTGTCCTTATCCACTTTGAATTTTCCTGCTTCATCAACCGTGATGCGATCAAGCGCGGCGAATTGATTGTCCAACCCCTTCTCCGAATTCACGACGTCGCGATGCGCGTGAATATAGTCGGCAAAGTCCCAATAGGCGTCACCGTTCTGTGCAGCAAGGCAATCCGCATCCACCGCGGCGTGAATCGCCCACGGATGAATCTCCGATAGCGGGAAATCCTTGTAGATGAAAGCTATGCGGTCGCCATATTCCTTCAAAAGCTGGGGGAACAGCGTCTGGTGGGCGTGCGAACAGTAAGGACACTGGAAATCGTCGTAATTCACGACGACAACTTTCGCATTCGGATTTCCGCGTACCGGGCGTCCCTTCACATCGATCTTTTTCATGACCTCGGCGTAAGGGTCCTGGCCCAAGTCCATCTTGGTCATGCGCATCAGCGTCTTCTGGTCTTTCGAAAGCAGAAAATCGTAGTTCTGCTTGTGACCTTGGTCGTCGAAAGTGACCGTCAGAGCGTCGTAATTTGGAAAGTCGCTCGAATGTGGAGCGGAAATTGCAACCTTCACACCTGGAGGAAGTTTGTAGGTAAATCGCAACTGCCGCTCGATTTTTTGATTGAGCTCATTCGGCGCCTGGGCCGAGCAGCCAAGACAGATCAGTAGAACCAGAGCAAATGTGTGCTTCAAACATTTCACCAGAAACCGCATCAGCATTGGGGATAATCGAATGCCCGATTATCTCACAGACCGTGACGGCATCCCCGCCTGTGCAAGCGATAAAAGGCGGGAGTTCTTGAGGTCAAGGCCGGTGCGATTTATGCGAATTTGTTGATGGGGAGCGGCGCGGCTATCTGATCGGGCGCGAGCAGCGTATTCATCGAACCAGAGCGGAAACCCTCAAGGTCGAGCGTGACAAACTTAAACCCCAGCGACTTGAAGACGCGTGTGAATTCCGCCGCCATTTCTGAGGTGAAAGCGCGGTTCATTTCTTCGCGGGCAATCTCGATGCGGACGATCTGCCCGTGATGGCGCACACGGAATTGCCGAAAGCCAAGCCCCCGAAGATAGTCTTCGCCCTGCTCGACTGCGCTTAATGCCGCCGTGGTGACAGGCTGGCCGTATTCGATGCGGGAAGAAAGACAGGCCGAAGCAGGTTTGTCCCAGATGCGAAGGCCGGCTTCGCGTGCTAAGTCACGGATTTCTCTCTTGGCGAGACCGGCCTCAAGTAATGGCGCTGCCACTCGATGCTTCGAGGCGGCAACCTGCCCCGGACGGAAATCGCTCTTATCGTCGAGATTCACTCCGTAAGCGATGGTCTGAAATCCGCGGGCGCCCGAAAATCCCTCTATCACGGTGAAGAGCTCGTCCTTGCAGTGAAAGCATCGCGAAGAATCATTCCGGACGTATTCCGGCCGGTCGAGTTCTTCGGTGCGAATGATCTCCAGCGGGATGTCATGTTCGCGAGCGAAAGCGACAGCGTCTTCAAGCTGAAACCGCGCCAGGCTTGGCGAATCGGCGATAACGGCCAGCATGTCGCTTCCGAGTTCCTGATGACAAGCCCAGGCGAGGAATGCGGAGTCTGTGCCGCCGGAGTAGGCGACCAGCGTGCGGCACAGCGAGCGAAGGTGCTGGTTCAGAGCGGAACGCTTTACCATCAGTTCGGGAACAAGAGTCACAGGGATATCTTACGACGACACGGTCGGGCCGGACAGGCTAAGGGAAATCCGGTAGTGGCTAAAAGCGCAGTACCGGAGATCCTGGGTGGGCGACACCAGTTTTGCTAGTCTCCGCCGATGCACCTGAATGGTGTAAAATGGTGCCACGGCGCAAACAAAACAGGTCCGCCGGACCGTGACGCTCCCGGCGCAGGTTGCCAAGCAGATTGATGGCATGGCGAAACGACGTCGTCTAAGCGATAACCGAATCCTGGTTGAACTCATTGAGGATGGCATCGAAGCCCGCAAGCAGAAAGAGCGGGCTTTCTTCCAGTTGGCTGAACAATTCCGCACGGCAGATGATTCGGCAGAGGTAAAGCGCCTTGGGGGCGAGTTGGGAAAATTCGTATTCGGTGAGTAATGCCGCATATCGAGATCTGGGCACGGTTCCCCGCAGCGATCCGAGAGCACCTCATCGAGCGCATGCGCGATCGCAAGATCAGCATCGAGGACCTCAATCGCCTGCGAATTTGGCTCGGATCAAAGCCGAACGTGCCTGAAGGTCGTTGGTAGAAAGATTTCGGCTCCTTCAAACTTTGTGGCGAAGGCGTCTACCCGAAAACATTTCTGCTTCCCGGCCAAGTTGCTACAGGCCGACGGCTCTGAAGTGTGCCGTTCCGGCCTCAGAACAGCCGCTCGCTCCGTCTCAGGTTCCCGAATGCGCCCACATTCGCCAATGAGAATGTGAAGCGGTATTGATTCTCATTGCGCACAGAGGCAAGCGCAAAACGGCGATACTCGACGTTCACGCCGCAGCAATCCCAGTTATACGCGAGCTCGGCAGAACCGTATTGGAGCTGATTCAGCCGTGCATCGAATCCAAGATTGACAGCGCCGCTGAATCCGCGCTTGTTGAGGCTGCCATACCCCAGGACAGAGCGGAACTGATTGAATTTTTGCGCGATCGGTGTCGTGCTCGAAGTCGAGATTTCTCCCGGAGTGTGCAGCAGCGCGTTGCCGGCGCCAATCGTAAACAGTCCGAAATGGTGATTGAACAATATGGTGCTGGTATTCACGCGTCCGGCGCGAAAATCATAATCGGCGTCCCACTCGATGTCGCTGCGCGTGTTCAAAGAAACCCGTAGGCGGGAAATCAGCGGAGAGAGCCGGCGCTCGTCGGTGAGAAATGCGATTCCGGTCAGGTCAACTGTACTGGTGAGCACGTTGCGTCGGCCTGGCACTAGCGCGCCACCGAAAGTCGGATCAAGAAAATATTTCTGCGCCAGTTCCCAGGTCACGATTTCACGAGTCGACGGGCCTTGCTGGCAGGGACGCTGAGCGGTAGCAGACGAATGCTCCCAAGGGATGCGGCTGGGCGGAGGCGCTCCGCCGATAATCAATGCAGGCATTCCTTCCGAAGGGCACTTCTCCGGCTCAGAGGACGTGCGCTTCGCATAGAGACGATTGACGAGTGCGTACTCGACCTCGTTCGTGTCGCTGAGAATGTCGCGGTCATCAAAGCGCAAGATCTGGGAGAAGTTTTCGACCCCGGTCACGAAAGTGTAATTTATGCGCGACTCGATGACGTGTTTCCACTTGCGTCCGAGGAATTCCCTATCGAAAACGCGATCAAGGGCCGGGGGGCGCACTTGCACCTCCCCCTGCAGCGACTTGCGATTGATGGTCTTGGATAAAGCCGTTCCCACGTCGGTAAGCGCGATTCCGCCCGAAGGCACCAGTTGCTGCGTGTAAATAGTGTCGCGCGCGGAAATCTCAGGACGAAAGCTCCAGCCCTTGACCAGTAAAGGGAGCGATAGCGAGGGGCCCAGATCGAAGCGGCCAACCAGGGGCGCAGTTCTGAACGAGGGCTCACTGCGCGACAGGCCTTCGGCGTCAAAGTCGAATCCGCCGTGGAAAGGAGAGTTCCACAATTGTTGGTCCACGCTTGTAGCTTCAACACCCGGCGCATGCAGGATCGTAATCACGTCACCTTTCAGTGCGCTCTGAAAGTTCTGGTAGCGGCTGGTGCTGGCGTTGAGAAACAGGCTTCCGGTTGTGTTGGAGAGAAAGGCGGTAGACCGGACTTCTGAGTTGACTGCCTGCGCGAAGACATCACTGAAAGCAAGACGGAACACGTAAGAGCTCAGGTAATCAATGTTGGCGACAGCGCGAACGTTGTGTTGGAACGCTCCCTCGGAATTAAGCCGGACTTCACTGCCGCCCTGGTTGGAGACGCACGTTGTAGCCCCATTCGTACAATTCGCACTCTTCACGCCGCGATCGAGGACGCTGAAGAAAGTGAGATCAGCAAACGAATTTTCGGTCGGACGCGCGCGAAATTCCCCATCGGGCGCCCACCCGCGTTTTGAAAAATATTCCGCACCGGCCAGCAGGTCCATGTCACGACGAATGGCCCAGAAAACGGATTCGCCCACGGTATAACCGCGCGTTGAGGAACGACCGATATTGGGAATGAGGAACCCAGACTGCCGCGGAGCCTTCTGAACCGGGTGAGTCGCAAAAGGAAGATAGAGGACCGGTATCCCCTCCAGACGAAAATTCGTCCGATAAATCTTCGCATTGCCTCCGGCTTCAACATCAACCTTGTGAGCGGCAAACAGCCACTTTGGACGCGGCAACTCGCAGGTCGTTATGGTTCCGTCGGTGACAATGTAGTGGTCAGGTCCGGGCTTTTCGACTAAGCGGCCATGAAAAAAGAAAGCGTTTGACCCAGTCAGGACGTTGCGGTTGTTGCGAAGCTTCACACCGATGGTACCCGTCACGTCCTCGAACTTGCCGCTTTCGCTTTGCAGGTTGTAGGTACCACGAGCGGCTTCGATATGTTCATCGCTAGGGCCGCCTTCGAGCACGAGGTGGCCTTCGGCCTGGGCCTCTCCGGAATCTTCGTTGTAGGTAACTCGGTCGGCCAATAGCGTGTACACGCCATACAGAATCCTGACTTTGCCTTCCAACTTGTAAACCGAGCCGTCTTTCTCCTGCTTGATGGCTTCAATGGTCACTGGAATTGATGATTTTTGGGGAGATTGGGGGAGAGTTTGTGTCGAAGCTGAACTGGGAAGCAACTGGCTGGTAACTAACCGAGGCGTGAGTAGCAGATGACAAACCACTGCCGCCGTGATAACCAAGCTTGTACGAGCTCGCATCGGGAGCGCACGCAGTCCAGACGCCGGACTTGCGTGAAGGTAGCACGTTCCTCACTGCTGAGGCAAAGAAGCACGAGCAATATCAGGCATGGATCCACTGGAAGGACAATTCGAGCCCGAACTGAAGCCGGCATATTTCGATCCCGATGCGCTCGATATGAGCGAGCAGCAATTTGCGGCAAGCCTGGAAGCCGAGATCGAGAAGCCGGCGTTTGTGGTGGATGACGAGGATCCCGCTAAAGAGATACCGGTGGCCGATGGTCTGCTCCCGACTCCATCCAATTGTGGGGACAGCCGCCCTCGGCTGTCCGATCGAGCGGAGCTCGATGACCCGGTTTCGGAAGGAGATCCCTTAAATACTTCGGGAAATACCGACTGCGCTCCCGACTGGCGCGATCAGGTCAGCGCCAAGGTGAACAAGTACAAATCGAGCAAAGCGCCGAAAGTGCGCTATCCGTCGCTGCAATTGCAGTTTGACCCTCCGGCACCGCGCCGACGTTGGGGAATAGACATCGAGCCCGATCTGCCGGTTGAAACTCCGATGAGAGACGTGGAAATTCCCCAGGCGCGACAAGTACCCCAGGCGTTCGTCTCTCTGGAGGCAACCGCGCGAATACTCGAATTTCCCCGGTCTGTGCCTCCGCCCGTGATACAGGACGAACTCGCAGAACCGATGCTTGATCGACCGCGAATCGTGGAGGCACCTGCGTTACTGCCGCCACCCCCCGCGTCAACAATGGAAACTGGCGCTGCAAGTTACAGCAACACTGGTGGCGATCTTGTGGCCCGCATACCAGTATGCGTTCCTGGTTTTTACCGGAACCACGCCGGGGCTGCGTCTGGCTCACCTCGGCGTAACTCACTTCGACGGCACACCAGTTTCGCGAAGCCTGCGGCGCTGGCGCGTACTGGCATCGTTGCTCTCCTGCGTCTCACTCGGTCTTGGGTACGCCTGGTGTTTCCTGGACGAAGATCAGCTCTCCTGGCACGATCGCATTAGCAGAACCCATTTGGCTCCAGCAAATCCGGCCCATCATTCCTAAGCTGGATATGCTAAATTCCTAGAACCACGCGCGATCACCTTCGTTCAATGTCAAGCACTCCCAACAACAATCGGCGGCCGGCAGTCAAAGTATTTGTCGCAACCACTGTCCTGCTGAGCTTCATCTCCTTCTGGCGCGCCGCGGCTATAGTCCTGTCTGACCTCGGTTCTTCGGCCTACTACGTCGGTGGAGATGCGGAAAAGGTCATCGGTAAGAGCGCGCCCTGGTTCATTCTCGCCGTAATGTTATTCGCGAACTGCGTCCGCGCTCTCTATATCGAGTCGACCAGCATGTTCGTTCGCGGGGGCGTTTATCGTGTCGTCCGCCGCGCCATGGGGGGCACGCTCGCGAAGTTCTCGGTTTCTGCATTGATGTTTGACTACATCCTGACTGGCCCAATCAGCGGAGTTTCCGCTGGGCTTTACCTCACGGGCCTGCTGAATGGATTACTCCAGCGTGCGCATTGGCATTTCAGCATTCCGCAGAACGCGGGCGCCGCTGTTTTCGCGGTGATGGTCACCATATATTTCTGGTGGAAAAACACGCAGGGCCTTCACGAATCCAGCCAGAAAGCTCTGCAGATCATGAGCGTGACCACGGTGATGGTGGTGATCCTAATCATCTGGTGCACCGTCACTGTGTTGCATGGGCCTTTTCAGCTCCCGCCGAGCCCGTTCAAGTATGGAATCATCCTCGACCACGAATCGCTGGGATGGCTGCACTCATTGAAGGACAGCTGGATCAGCCATCTGACCATGTTCATCATGTTTGTCGGTTTCGGTCATTCCGTGCTGGCAATGAGCGGCGAAGAGACATTGGCGCAGGTCAATCGCGAGATCGCACATCCCAAGCTGAGGAACTTGAAAAAAGCGGCGGTTGTGATCGGTATTTACGCGCTGCTGTTTACCGCGCTCACGTCCTTCTTCGCGGTCATGATCATTCCCGATAATGTGCGTCCCCAATATTTCGGCAATTTGATCAGTGGGATTGCCATGCACCTGTGGGGTCCGCCATGGGCTAAGCTGATTTTTCAGGGCTTCGTTGTCATTGTCGGTGTGCTGATTCTTTCTGGCGCGCAGAATACGTCCATTGTTGGCGCGAACGGTGTCCTCAATCGAGTGGCCGAGGACGGCGTGCTCACCGATGCATTCCAGAAACCGCATCCGCGTTTTGGTACGAGCTATCGCATCATCAATCTGGTGGTTGGGATGCAGTTGCTGACCATTGTCCTCACTCGCGGAAATGTCTTTACGCTTGCCGGGCTATACGCATTCGGGGTGGTGTGGAGCTTCGCTATGATGGCGTTGGCTGTGCTGGTATTGCGCTATACCGAGCCGGCAAAACGTGAATGGAAGGTGCCCGGAAATATTCCGCTTGGCAAAGGCCGCGAACTGCCTCTCGGCGTAATTCTGATTGCGGCCGTGCTGTTCATCACGGCGCTGGTGAACTTCTTCACTAAATATCAGGCGACCATCGGCGGTGTCACCTTCAGTCTGATTTTCTTTGGCCTCTTTACGTATTCCGAGCGCCGCGTGGCGAGAGAACGAGCGGGAAAGCCGGAAAGCCTTGACCAATTCCGCGTCTATGGCAACGAAGAGCCTGAGAACGAAACCCTCGGCGTAAGGCCAGGCAACATTGTGGTTGCGGTGCGGGACCCTAAAAACCTCTATTACCTGCGGGAAGTGCTCCGTAGAACTGACACAAACAAGCAGGACGTCGTGGTCATGACTGCGCGCTTGTATCATCGCGACTCATTCGGGGACACCTCGCTCGAAACCGGCCAGGTTTTTGATCACTACGAACAGGAATTGTTCACGGCCGCAGTGGCTGCCGCGGAAAAAGAGGGTAAGCCGATCTCGCTCCTTGTGGTTCCGGCCACGAATGTTTTTGATTCGATCGTGGTAACCGCCCAAAGGCTGGAGTCGAGCCGGATTGTCTGCGGCCTTTCCAATAAGCTGGCACCGGACGAGCAGGCCAAGCTCACCGGTGACGCATGGGAACGCCTCCCGGAACCCAAGCCTCGTCTGGTGATGGAAGTGCGTCTGCCGAACGGCGTGGCTCGCGAATACTACCTAGGTCCGCACACTCCCCGTCTCCGCGATCAGGATCTCGATCTGCTTCACCGGCTTTGGCTGGAAATTACCTCAGATCCACGTTTCGCGGGCGCGCACCACTATCACGTGATCGCCGTGGCTCTGGAAGAATTGGAGTGTGAGCTTAGGAGCGAGAGGCGGCCTGAAGTTTTGGACAAGCTCTGGCGTGAACTGCAGAAGCGCCCGGATGCAGAAAGTTGATTTCCGAGGTGCTTGGTTCGACGAGTGTTCGCGCCGGAAGCAAACTACCTACGAACATTTCTCGCTGCTTGCAGGCGCATCTTCCACGCAAGTAGAATCATTTCGACGTTGAATCCCGCCACTTGGCGGGAGCGGGGGACCCGCAACGGAATATCGGGGACCCCGGAACGCCCGGTTTTGGCGTTCTGGGACAGAATTCCGACGGGGCGAATCCGTTAGGCCGGCCCAACCGGCGCGCGGTAGGACACCTTTCAGTCCGAGCCCGACAGCTAACCTCGCAAACGCAGAAGGGAGCGCTCGCCCCGCTGTCCGGCCGAGTCTGATGCAAGTCTCACAAGATAGTTCCAGTTCCAGGGGCATGACCCCTTCGACGCGGGTATTGGTCGCTTCGAGCGCCATGCTCGCGTTCATTTCTTTCTGGCGGGTAGCTGCCATCGTTCTTAACGATATGGGTTCGTCGGCCTTCTACGCCGGCGCAATTTCCGAACACTTCGTCGGCAAGACAGCGCCCTGGTTCGTTCTCGCCATCATGCTGCTTGCAGGCACGGTGGCCGCTCTCTATATCGAGAGCTGTGGCATGTTCGTGCGTGGCGGCGTGTACCGCGTGGTCAAGGAGGCGATGGGTTCGACCCTGGCCAAGTTCTCCGTCTCTGCGCTGATGTTCGACTACATTCTGACCGGGCCGATCAGCGGCGTGTCGGCGGGCTTGTATCTGGTGGGCCTGTTGAACGAGCTGCTGAAGCATTTTCATTCTCGCTCCGTTCTTCCCATGAACGGCGGCGCAGCGGTGTTCGCCATCGTGGTCACGATTTACTTCTGGTGGGAAAACATCAAAGGTATCCACGAATCGAGCGAAAAAGCCCTTCGCATCATGTACGTGACCACCGTCATGGTGGTGCTGATGGTGGCTTGGTGCTGTTACACACTCTTTGTGCGGGGCGCACATCTTCCTCCCTGGCCTCACCTCTCGAACATCAACTACCTGACCGGAGAGCACGGCGGCGCGCTCGGCTTCCTGCATAATTCTTCGCTGCCACACAAAATTGCGCTCATCGGCATTCTGATTGGGCTGGGCCACTCCGTTCTCGCCATGAGCGGCGAAGAAACCATGGCCCAGGTCTATCGCGAAATCGAGCATCCCAAACTTCCGAACCTGAAGAAGGCCGCTACCGTCATTTTTTTCTATAGCTTGGTCTTCACCGCAGGCGTGGCGTTCTTCGCCGTGATGATCATTCCTGACTCGGTGCGTGCTGGATTTCAGGACAATCCCATCGGCGGTCTCGCGATGTATCTGGCTGGCCCGTTGCCGTTGCGGCTTGCGTTTCGCGGCTTCGTCGTAGTGGTAGGTGTCCTCATGCTGGCTGGGGCGGTGAACACGGCAATTGTCGGCTCGAACGGCGTTTTGAATCGAGTCTCCGAGGACGGAATTCTCCCCGAATGGTTTCGCCGGCCGCACAAGAAGTTTGGAACGTCGCATCGCATTCTTAATCTCGTGGTCGCGCTGCAGTTGCTCACTATCATTCTCAGCCGCGGCGATATTTTCATCTTGGGCGAGGCCTACGCGTTCGGCGTTATGTGGAGCTTCTCCATGAAGGGCCTGGCAGTCCTTGTTCTGCGATATAAAGAGCCTGGCAAGCGCGATTATCGCGTTCCGCTGAACTTCCACGTTGGAAAGACAGAAATTCCGCTTGGCCTCGCGCTCATCACAGTAACCTTGACTGCGCTGTGCATTATCAATCTGTTCACAAAAGAAGTGGCGACGATTTCCGGCATCGCCTTCACGATTGTGTTTTTTGCGGTGTTCGAGATCTCTGAAAAAGTGACTCGCAAGCGCGCCGGCGCGCATGCCGAACTCGATCAGTTCAACATCGAACCTGGCGATGACTTGACGCCTAGAGCTCTGGGAGTGCGGGCAGGCAACGTTCTGGTGATGGTCCGAAACTACAACGCGCTTTATAACCTAGGAGCGACACTCGACCGCGTGGATGCTCGCAAGCAAGACGTGGTCGCGCTGCACCTTCGATTCCTGGGCCGTGCTGATGCAGGCGAATACGAGCTGGAACCGGAGCAGTTGTTCAGCTCTGAAGAGCAGACATTGTTCACCCGCGCCCTGGCATTGGCGGAGAAGAAGGGAAAGGCAATTCACCTTGCAGTCGCGGGTGCAACTGAGAAGTGGGACGCGATCCTGCGTTCGGCTCAAAGTCTGCAATCGGCAGTGGTGGTGCTGGGAGTGTCGCCTAATCGGTCGCTGCCCGAGGAAGCACGAGTCGCCGGACTTGCCTGGGAGCGGCTCGCTGACCCCAAGCCGCAGTTGACGCTGGTCATTTACTCTCCAGGCGGCAGTGAGCACATTTTCTATCTCGGCCCGCATGCGCCTCACCTCACGGCCAAGGAGATTGATCTGCTGCACGGGATATGGCTGCAGCTCAGCAATGACGTCGCGCCTGAGGAAATTCACCACCATGACGTCATCCACTTTGCGCTGGAAGAACTGAAGCAGGAGATGAACGATTATCAGCATGACGGTGTGGTGAACCGGTTGCGTCAGCACCTGCAAACGATCAAAGAAAGACGGACGCCTTCAAAGTAAAAAGAAGCTGTCATTCCGAACAACTTTAGTTGTGAGGAACCTGCTTTTCCCCTCGCCATGCCATGATCAGGTCGGCCCCGGTGGTCAACGGTGGTGCTTGTCCGTGCGAGAACACCCCAATGAAAACAGAAATATGAGGGAATGGGCGTCCTCGCCCGTGCAAGTCACGGCCCTGCTAACATTCTCGTGTGCCTTCAACCGTCCGCGTTCGCTTCGCACCATCCCCCACCGGCCATCTCCATGTCGGTAACGCCCGCACCGCTCTCTTCAATTGGCTCTTCGCCCGGCAAAAAGGCGGCGCTATGGTGCTCCGCATCGAGGATACGGACGTAGACCGCAGCGAAGCGCGCTTCGGAGGCCAGCTCATTGATGACCTCAAATGGCTTGGCCTCGATTGGGACGAAGGCCCCGATGTCGGCGGATCGTTCGGACCGTACCGTCAATCCGACCGTCTTCCCATTTATCGCGAACATGCGGAGAGGTTGCTTAGCGAGCACAAAGCATATTTGTGTTTCTGCACGGAAGCAGAACTTCAGCAGGAGCGAGAGCGCGCCACGGCAGAACATCGTCAGCCGATTTATTCCGGCAAGTGCCGTACCGTTGATCCCGCAGAAGCTCAACACAGGCGGGTCTCCGGAGAAGCCTGTGCCGTCCGACTCCGCATTCCGGAGCATCCGATTCGCTTTCACGACATTGTTCACGGCGCGGTCGAATTTTCCAACGAAGTTGTCAGCGATCCCATCATCCTGCGATCGTCAGGAATGCCGGTTTATAACTACGTGGTCGTGATTGACGACGCGCTGATGAAGATCACGCACGTGATTCGCGGCGACGACCATCTCTCCAACACTCCCAAGCAAGTTGCATTGTACGAGGCGCTGGGCTGGCCGGTGCCGGAGTTTGCACACCTTTCAACCATTCTTGGCGCGGACCGCGAGCGTCTCTCCAAACGCCATGGCGCGACTTCGATTGCAAATTTCCGTGACATGGGAGTTCTGCCCGAAGCTCTGGTCAACTATCTGGCTTTGCTGGGATGGGCGCCGCCTGGAGGCACGCGGGAAATCTTTTCACGCGAAGAGCTGGTCAAGGAATTTTTGCTGGAGCGAGTCACACCTTCTCCTGCTGTCTTCGACATGGAAAAGCTGTACTGGCTGAATCGGCATTACCTGAAAGAGAATGCGGAGCTGTTTACGACAGTGGCAGGGCGGCACTTTGTAAACGCGGGACTTCTGCCAGAGGCAGTTGATCCCGCAATCGAGACATGGCTCGACCGAGTGTTGGCGCTTCTGGTACCTTCCGTTGACCGCCTCGATCAGCTTCCCGATCGCGCCTCACTCATCTTTAACTATGACGCGAAAGCGGCGCTCGCCTCCCCTGACAACGCCGAAGTCATCGGTTTGCCGCACACCGATGCCGTGCTCACGCGCTTCACCGTGAAGATTCTTGAAGATGAATCGGCGCGCGAAGGCGAACTTGCTCCCGAGCGCTTTAAACAGATCGTCAACGAGGTCAAAGCCGAGACGGGGGCCAAGGGCAAAGAACTGTTCCACCCCATTCGGATCGTGATCACCGGCTCCCACTCCGGCCCCGAATTCGACAAATTGATCCCCATCCTCGAGGAAGGCAGCCATCTGCCACTGCCTAAGCATGTGCTCAGCGTGAAAGAACGTGTCGAGGAGTTTGCCAAGGCCAGAGGGAAATAAGACTCGACTATGTGGGGACAGCCGCCCTCGGCTTTCCCGGCGAGCCCTGCTCGCCGTAACTATAGATACGAACTCATTTGCGCGCGGAGCCCTGCTCCGCGGACAGCCGAGGGCGGCTGTCCCCACGTAAGTCGGACTTAAAGCAAGTCTTCCAGGGCTGGTTTCAGCTCAGGAAATCCAAATTTGAAGCCACTGTTTGCCAACTTCTGCGGCACGACCCTCGCGCTGGCAAGCAGTCCTTCATCCGCAAGCTCACCCAACAGAAGCCGCAACGCGAATGCCGGCACCGGCAGAAGTTCTGGACGCTTCAGCGCCTCAGCCAGCGCATTCGTGAACTCCGCATTCGTCACCGGATTCGGTGCGGTCATGTTCACCGGCCCACGCACGCTATCATTCTGCAGAAGGTGGTGAACGGCGGAAACCAGATCCGCAATGTGGATCCAACTCCACCACTGCTGTCCGTCGCCGATCCTTCCGCCTAACCCCAGGCGAAATGGCAACAGCATCTGCTTCAGCGCGCCGCCTTCCCGGCTCAACACGATCCCGGTTCGCAGATTAATCACGCGAATGCCGGCATCCGCCGCAGGCTCCGTCGCAAACTCCCATTCGCGGCAAACTTCGGGGAAAAATCCGTCGCCGGAGAGACTGTCTTCTGTCAGAACTTCATCGCCGCGATTGCCGTAATATCCAATCGCGGAAGCGCAAATGAAGGTGCCAGGTTTGCGCTCAGTCTTAGGCAAAGCCAGCGACAAAAAATCAGTCGTGAAGATGCGACTTTCGCGAATGCGGCATTTCTTCTGCTCAGTCCAGCGTCCGGCAATGTTCTCGCCCGAGAGATGGATGACCGCTTCGAATCCGGAAACTAAACCCGGCGGAATCGGGCCAGTCGGATTCCACTGAGTCTCATTGTCATTACGAGGCTTCCGCCGCACCAGGCGAGTGACCTCGTGCCCCTGCGATTCCAATGAAGCCACGAGTGCCGAACCAATCAATCCGGAAGCGCCGCTGATGAGGATTCGGGGCACGAGGCCATTCTAAATGTGGAGGCAGCCGCTGTTGGCCATCCTGCCCTTCCCGGTTAGCTCCGCCCGATATAATCAGAAGCAAGGAAACAGGCCCATCCGACCGTGTGGCGCGGGCGCCCTCGCCCGCGATCGGCGAAGCAAGTGAACCAACATGGCTACTCTGCGCGAACAAATCGCGACCAATGTGCTCACGGTGACGAAGTTTCGTGAGCTGTTGCACGACATGCACGAGAACCGTCCCAACGACGATCTCGAACTGGTGCGCAAAGCCTACGAGTTTTCCCAGAAGAACCATTCCGGTCAGCAGCGCGCTTCGGGCGAGCCTTACCTTGTGCATCCCCTCGAAGTCGCACTGGTTTTGGCGGAAATGAAAATGGACTCGGTTGCCGTGGCGGCAGGTCTGTTGCACGATTCCGTCGAGGACACCTCAGTCACGATCGTTGATATACGAAAGGAATTCGGCGAGCAGGTTGCCCACATCGTTGAAGGTGTCACAAAAATCAGCCAGATTGATTTTTCTTCACGCGAAGAGCAGCAAGCCGAAAACCTGCGCAAGATGATGCTGGCCATGGTGGACGACATCCGCGTCGTCCTCATCAAGCTGGCCGACCGGCTGCACAACATGCGCACCCTCGAGCACCTGCCTCCCGACCGTCAGCAAAAAATCGCGCAGGAAACGCTGGACATTTACGGTCCTATAGCGCACCGCCTTGGCATGGGCAAAATTCGCGGCGAGCTAGAAGACCTCGGCTTTCGCTATCTCGACCCGATCGCCTACGAGCAGGTGCGCGACGCGGTGGCCGCGAGACGCAAAAAAGGCGAGCAATTCCTTTCCAGCGTTGAGCACGTACTGCGCGACAAACTCAAAGAAGCTGGCATCACCGCTACCGTCGAGAGCCGCATCAAGCGCCTTTACAGTATCCACAAGAAGCTCTTGAAGCAGCGCATCTCCGTGGACCAGGTTTATGACCTCTACGCCATGCGCGTGATAACGCGCTCGGTGCAAGACTGCTACGGTGTGCTGGGCATTGTGCACAACGTCTGGCGTCCGGTGCCGGGGCGAATCAAAGATTTCATCGCGATGCCGCGTCCGAATCTGTATCAATCGCTGCACACATCGGTGATCACCGACGACGGCACGAGTTTTGAAATCCAGATTCGTACCGAAGAGATGCACCGCATGGCGGAAGAAGGCATCGCAGCACACTGGAAATACAAAGACGGCCCAGTTTCGGCGCAGGACGAGCAGCGCCTGGCTTGGCTGCGCCAGGTTGTCGAGTGGCAGCGGGACGTTTCCGATCCCAACGAATTTCTTTCCACGCTGAAAATTGATCTCTTTCCCGAAGAGGTTTACACCTTCACCCCCAAGGGCAAGGTCGTAGTGCTGCCGCGCGACTCCACGCCGATTGATTTCGCCTACACCATTCACACCGAAGTCGGCCACGCATGCGTCGGCGCGAAAGTGAACGGCCGCATGGTTCCGCTGCGTCACAAACTGCATAGCGGCGACATTGTCGAGATCATCACTCAGACTGGCCATAAACCGAGCCGGGATTGGCTGGGCGTGGTGCGTTCGTCGCGCGCGCGCAACAAGATTAAGCACTGGCTGAACATTCACCAGCGCGAACGAGCCATCGAAATCGGCCGCAAGCTGATTGATAAAGAAGCGCGCAAGTATCGAATTTCGCTCAAGGACATCAAAGACGATCAGTTCCAGCGCATCGCCTCCGACTACGGCCTCGGCGGCCCGGACGACTTGATGGCCGGGATCGGCTACGGCAAATATTCGGCGAGGCAAGTACTCGGCAAACTTGCTCCTGCGACGGAGGAACCGGCCGCGCCCGCGGAAGAAGAGTCAGCCATCGGGAGCGTCGTCCGCCGCGTTTTCGGTGGCGATCACAGCAACGCCATTCGCGTAAAGGGCCACGGCGACCTGCTGGTTTATCGCGCGCGCTGTTGTAATCCCATCCGCGGTGAGGCTGTCGTCGGCTATGTCACGCGCGGCAAGGGTGTAGCCGTGCATTCGGTGAACTGTCCGAACGTTCTCAACTTGATGTATGAACCGGAGCGGCGGATTGACGTTGAATGGGGCAAAGAAGAGGGCGCGCCATCAGCATTCCCGATCAAACTGACGGTTTTTTGCGATGACCGGTTTGGCATGCTCAAACAGATCACGGCGGTGATTAGCGATACGAAAACCAACATCCGCAACATCGGCGCGCGCACCGAAAACGGTCAGGCCAACGTTGATATCGTGATCGAGATCGAAGACCTGAAGCACCTGGAAAACATTATTCAAGGCGTGCGCAAGATCCCCGGCGTGCATGATGTGCAGAGACTGCAGAGGGTGTGAAAAGGCCGTCGTTGGTAGTTGGCGGATTACTTAACCTTCTCGCAATTGATGTGTTGAATCGAAGTGAGAAGCATTATGAAGCGATTGAATTATATAGTCCTGGCGTGTGGTCTGGTCTGGCTCGGTGCAGTTCTGTGGCTTGTCAGCGCTAACGTTGTAGCGCGCGAGATTAGCCCGATCGGTACAACTGCTGCAGTGTTGGACAGGTTGCCATCATTCGTTGGTACTCCGCTATTCATACTGCTGTGGTTCATCTTCCTGCTTGGCTGGGTCGTGCTTTTGGTCTTCGGCGCTAGGGCTCTACTCAGGCGTAGGTCGAGATCTGACCTTCCTTGAAAACTCAAAGCTGCTCCTTGACCGAGTCTTATCGAGACCACGACTGCATATTGCCAAACCAGCCGCAAAGCGGCGGAATCTGATTAGCCCGGGGCGTCAGCCCTGGGTAGGCCAGAAGATGAGCCGAGTCCCGCAGGGACGGTACAGGCGTACATCCAGGTGTGACAATCTTCAATCTGCCATCTACAATCTGAAATTCAAATTATGCGCGATGTAATTTCTACTCCCGGCGCTCCGAAAGCTATCGGCCCTTACTCGCAAGCGATCCGTGCCAACGGCTTCGTGTTCGTCTCAGGCCAGGTCGCCATTGATCCCTCTACACAAAACGTCATCGAGGGAGACGCTGCCGCCCAACGTCATCGAGGGAGACGCTGCCGCCCAAACCGATCGTGTGATAAAGAATCTGTCAGCAATCCTGAAGGTCGCCGGCAGCGGACTGGAAAAGGTCGTTCGCGCGACCGTGTTCTTAAAAAGCATGGGCGATTTCGTCGCGATGAATGAAGTTTATGGGAGATACTTCAGCCAGGCTCCCCCGGCGCGATCGACGGTGGAAGTATCGCGGCTTCCCAAAGATGTGCTGGTAGAAATTGACGTGATCGCGCTGGCTGAATAGATTAGATTCCTTCGTATACCTTTGTATCCTTCGTGGTTAACTCTTTCAAAAATCCTTCAACCACAAAGGACACGAAGGATCACGAAGGAGTTCTGGAGAGAAGAGATGCTAAGAAGATTCCTTTCTATTTTGTTTCCTGCATTCATTGCAACCGTCGCTTTTACGCAAACCCGGCCGACTCACACGACCACGGCAAAGAAGCCCACCACTGTCGCGCATCCCGCCGCGACTGGCCCGACCAAAGTCACAGGCGAGGGCACCAAAACGGCTTCCGGGCTGCAATATTGGAATATCAAGCCGGGTACCGGCGCGCTGGCGATCCCGGGAAAGAAGGTGAAAGTTCAATACACAGGTTGGTTGACTACGGGCAAGAAGTTCGACAACGGTGTTTATGACTTCATTGTTGGAAACGGCCAAGTGATCAAAGGTTGGGATGAGGGTGTGGCGGGAATGAAAGTCGGTGGCAAGCGGCAGCTAAGGATTCCACCCCCATTGGCTTATGGCGAGCGCGGCTATCCCGGCGCCATTCCGCCGAATGCCACCCTGATTTTTGATGTCGAGCTGGTGGGAGCCGAGTGAAACAGATTTGGTAATCGGGGAATTTTGCAATTGGGTAATCTAGAAGCTTGGTCGAATTTTTCAAATTACCCGATTACAAAATTACCCAATTATGCAATACCCCTAGGCCTTCTGCACTTTTCCGCTGCGCAGGCAGGAAGTGCAGACGCGGATGCGCTTGCTCGCGCCTTTTACCTTGGCGTGGACCGGGCGCAAATTGACGTTCCAGCGCCGCTTAGTCACGTTGTGGGCGTGGCTGATGTTATTTCCGAATTGCGGCCCCTTGCCGCATATCTCGCATACTTGTGCCATGACTGCTCCGAATAAACTCTGTTATTAGCGCTGAAACTTGATTTTACCGGATTCCAGCGGCTTTGGCCACTGGCGGAGACGACTGCTTCCTTCTTGACGAAACGAACAGGGCGGTTACCCCCCTACGATAGCTCCAGCCACAAATATCACAGCGGCAATGATCCCCAGCATGATGAGCAGGATAATTGGACCGATTGGACCGAAATCAAGAAGAACACCCAGCACCAGCACGACCTAAAGTCTAACAAGCCGGCCCCATCATGGAGTTACAGTGCGCGATAGCTTTTCTGCGGTAGTCTGGAGCTTCATGCCCTCCGCCGACCCCAAATCCGTCAAAGTCCATCTGACCGCAGGAACCGGAGTGGAAATCGAGTGGAAGGACGGGCATCTTTCCCAATATCCATTTCCATTCTTGCGCAACGCTTGCCCCTGCGCCTTGTGTGACGAGGAACGCACAAAAACGGGCCGTCAGCCCGGCGAGGACCCGCATACGAAGCCCGGAGAATTGCCCATGTTTAAGGCAGCAGCAAAGCCAGTCTCGGCTGAGGGTGTTGGCAAGTACGCGCTGAAATTCAAATGGAATGACGGCCACGAACTAGGAATTTATTCGTGGCAATGGCTGCGGCAGATTTGTCCTTGCGAACTGTGCCTCACAGCAAGAAAACCCAAAGCCGGTTAATGCACACGCAGCACTTACTTCGCCGCTTGTGCGGTCTTCGCTGCGGCCTGGAGGGCTTTTTCCATCTCCGGATGCTCCGCCAGGACTTCCATCATTGATTGCCGTCCCAGTTCCTCGCCCTGCTTCTGGCCGGCAGCTTGCAGTTCCGCCATCACTTTGGGTAGCGTCGCTAACATTTTTTGTCCCAGGGGTGTCTCGTACAGACGGATCAGGTCCTTGACCTCATCATCGGAATAGTACTTGTCGTAAACAGGCACCGCGAGATCGAGAATCGTTTGCTGATCGAATTTAGAGTGGAACTTCACAAAAAATAGGTCGATCAGCTTGTCGCGATACTCACCGGCCGGAAAAGAATTGGTCATCAAAGGCTTGATGTTTCCTTCCATGCTGTCCATGGTCTGAGTGGCAAGCGCTCCGGCGTGAGTTAGTTCCAGCAAGCGGCGGATGTCCGCTTCTTTCGCCTGTTTGAGATCGATCTTCGCCTGGCTCGCCTTTGCCGCTGAAGCAACGCTTCGGCCGGAGTCTTGGCTGGTGCCCGCTGGCGAGGCATCCTGAGCGCAAGCGAGCGCTCCGAGCAGTAGAACGGTCACGAAAACAGCAGCCGCGGATTTCATAAAAAGCTCCTGATGAGATACCGAACGATGTTACCCACCGAATCGCCGCCCTGCGAGATCACTTTCGACCGTGCACTACAGGGCCGCACGTCCTGTAAAATTCAACCAGCGTCTCCGGAGCCGTCCCTTTTTTGTCTTTCCTCTCCCAACTTAATCCTCAACAACGCGAGGCGGTTGAAACCACCGATGGTCCCGTGCTCATCCTGGCCGGGGCGGGCAGCGGAAAAACACGTGTCATCACCTATCGGATTGCGCACCTGATCGAGCACCTCGGGGTAATGCCGGAATCCATTCTGGCGGTCACCTTCACCAATAAGGCTGCGGCGGAAATGGGCGAACGGGTCGAGAAAATCGTTGGAGGCATGTCGGTCGCGAAACCGGTCATTGCGACTTTCCATTCTTTCTGCGTGCGAATTCTGCGGCGAGATATTGAAGCGATGCACATTCCGTCGTCCGTTCCGGGGCAGCCGCCGATCGGACACAGGAAGAGTTTCGTTATCTATGACGAATCCGATCAGCAGCAAGTCACGAAATCCATCATGAAGCGGCTGGGAATTGACGATAAGGAACTGACCCCGCGCAACGCTCTGTCGCATATTTCGTGGGCAAAAAACCACATGCTCGACCCACAGGAGGTCTATCTCAATTCCGCCGACCCGAAGACAGAGCGCATCGCGCACATTTACGAGGAATATCGAAAAGAGTTGCGCCGCGCGAATGCACTCGACTTTGATGACCTGCTGCTCGAAGCGGTGCGGCTGCTGAAATCGTCCGAGAAAGTCCGCGAGTACTACAATCAGCGTTTTCAATATTTGTTGGTGGATGAATATCAGGACACGAACCGCCCACAATATGAATTAATGCGGATGCTTGCCGGAGCCAGGCACAACGTTTGCGCCGTCGGTGATGAAGACCAGTCCATTTATTCATGGCGTGGCGCCGACATTCGCAACATCCTCGAATTCGAAAAAGATTTCCCCGAAGCCAAGATCATCCGCCTGGAGCAGAATTACCGCTCCACGCAAAATATCCTGCAGGGGGCATCGGCTGTAGTCGCGAACAACGTGCGGCGCAAAGGTAAGAACCTCTGGACCTCGCGACATGGCGGGACGAAGATCGGTTACTACGAAGCTCCCGACGGCGAGAACGAGGCGCTGTTCGCGGCTGACTCAATCTTCCGGTATATTCGCGAAGCCAACAATCGCGGGGATGACCCGCGGGCAGCAGTCCTGTATCGCACCAACTCGCAGTCTCGCTTGTTCGAAGAAGCCATGCGGCGCTATCAGCTCAAATACCACGTGGTCGGCGGCTTTTCGTTTTACGAACGCTCGGAGATCAAAGACCTGATCTCGTATTTGAAAGTCATTCACAATCCTGACGACTCGGTTTCCCTCCTGCGAGTAGTCAACACTCCGCCGCGCGGGATCGGCAAGACCACGATGGAAGTGGTGGAACGTGTCGCGCTCGAAACTGGTCTCTCATTGTGGGGAGCGGCTGGGGAATGCATCCGTCGCGCACTGCTGCCGCAGCGCGCAACAGTAGCGCTGAAATCATTCGCCGATCTGATCGAAGATGCGAAAGCGATGCTCGCCGGAACGTATGCGGAGAGGTTACGGGAGACCACGGCGCCCGAATCAGCAACGGCCATGTGGGGACAGCCGCCCTCGGCTGTCCTGCGGAGCGAAGCTCCGACAGCCGAGGGCGGCTGTCCCCACGTGGTTCAGAGTTCGAGAATGATACCGAATTCGATCCAGCCGCCTTCGATTTCGGCGGCGGGGAGCATATTCCTGCCGAGAGTTCAGCGCAGGAAAGCGAAGCTCCGGCCGAGAATCCACCCGAAGCCGTCGAAGGCTTCCGCTCTCCCGGCGGTCCGGCCAACACAGCTGAGATCCTCAAATTCCTGATTGACCGCACTGGCTACATCAAAATCCTCGAAGCGGAAGATACACCCGAAGCCTATTCCCGCATTGAGAACCTGCGCGAACTCGTCAACGCGGCCATGGACTCCAAAGACCGCGGCGAGACATTGGACCAGTTTCTCGATCATGCGGCGCTAGTCAGCGATGCCGACGCTTACGATGAACGCGCACAAATCACCTTAATGACGCTGCATGCTGCAAAAGGCCTGGAGTTTCCGCTGGTGTTTTTGTGCGGCCTTGAAGAAGGATTATTCCCGCATTCGCGCACCTTTCTTAATCCCGATGATATTGAAGAAGAACGCCGCCTCTGCTACGTCGGCATGACGCGGGCAATGGACCAGCTTGTACTGACGCGCGCCGTTTATCGCCGCCGATACGGGACAGACATGCCGGAGGCGAGCGTGCCCTCGAGATTTCTGGAAGAAATTCCCGCAGAATTGATGGAAGACTTAGGACGTGTGGGGCGGGCGCCCTCGCCCGCCAGGCCATACGGAGGGGTACCAAGAACCAGAGAATCTGATCAAAGACAAAATTGGCGGGCGAGAGCCCCGTTCGACTCCGCTCAGGGCAGGTCCGCCCCACACAGGGGCGAAACGCACTATGCATACGAAGACGAAGACCAGTCGGCGACCTGGAAACAAGCGCCGGCGCAAGCCAAAGCGAGCTCCGGCACGCGATACAACTCCATTGACAACATTGCCGAATTTTTTGCCTCACGCGGCAAGAAGTTCAGCGTCGCCAAGCTGCCGGTTGAGGAACCAAAAGGACGCCGCGGATTTCGTCCTGGACAGAAAGTGAAGCATCCTAAGTATGGGGAAGGAACGGTCTACCATCGCGAAGGAGAAGGCGAAGAGGCCAAGATTACGGTACAATTCCCTCGCTTCGGGTTGAAGAAGCTGGTGGAGAAGTATGCGCAGTTGGAGAAGGTCAGCTCGTGACCACCAGCTATTACCTCTCAGCCTTTAGCTTTTAGCCAAACAGATTCAGGTATGCTCGATCTGAGGGTCGTCTACCGCACAACAGCTCCGAAGGAGCGGAATCTAGTTAGCCCAGGACGTAAGTCTTGGGCAGGTCAAATTAATACCGAATCCAGTAGGGACGGCACAAAGACCATCTGGTAATTTGTAATCGGGTAATTTGGTAATTTATGTCGCGGCTTCGATGGCGGTTTTAAATTCCCAAATTACACAATTACCAAATTAAAAATAGGAATTCATGGCAAATACAGCAACGCTCAGCAAAGACGAACGCAAAAAAGTAAAACGCGCTGCCCGCAAAAAGCGTAAAACCGAACATCCCCAGAAGCCCCGCGAATACGCACGCGGATCTAAGAAAAGCAAAGTGAAGAAGCTGGTACGCGGACAGTCGAAGCGGTAAGAAACATTTGGCATACGGCAATTAGCACTTGGCTGGTGGACATCACTCCAATCCGCTGGCCGAGTGCTGTGGCCGAGGTCCGAGAATCCTGCAGCTTAGGAGACGTCAAACCGCTTGCCACAACCGATCCGGACCGAACCAACTTACCGCACTTCGAATAACCAACTCTTCTGCTGCAAATCCATTGACAAGCTGATCTCCGATTCGGAGCAACCCGAACGAAGGCTGAAGAAAACGCTCGGCCCGGTTTCCCTCACAGCTTTGGGCATCGGCGCGGTGATTGGGTCGGGGATCTTTACGGTAATCGGAACTGCCATCGCCGGACAGAAGTTCGACACCTCATCCATTCTGAATGCGCCCCTGCTCGATTATCTGATAAAGCACACTGCCTCGTCGGGAAGACCAGGTGCCGGCCCAGCCCTTGCTCTCTCTTTGGTGCTGGTCGCCATTGTCTGCGCCTTCACCGCTCTTTGTTACGCCGAGCTCGCGTCCATGATCCCCATAGCCGGCAGCGCCTACACCTACACCTACGCAACCATGGGCGAGCTGATTGCCTGGATCATCGGCTGGGACCTGATTTTGGAATATGCCGTCAGCAACATGGCGGTGAGCGTCGGCTTCGCCCAACATTTGGTGAACATGTTTGACTGGTTTGGCTGGCACCCTGGGCTGCGCTGGATTTCGCCCGCGTACTTGCCTGCAGGCCTGAGTGGGCTGCAAGGAGAAATGTTGTATGCGCCGGGACTCCACTTCGGTTTCAACTTTCCCGCATTCCTCGTGGTGATGATTCTTACCATAGTACTGGTGCGTGGGATTCGCGAGTCGGCGGAAGCCAACAATACTATGGTGATCATCAAGATCGCCGCGATTCTCGCCTTTATCATTGCAGGATCGCAATATGTTCATCCGGGGAACTGGCATCCCTTTGCTCCTAATGGTTGGTCCGGAGTTCTGACCGGCGGTTCGATTATCTTCTTCACTTACATCGGATTCGATTCCGTCTCAACCGCTGCCGAGGAAGCTCGGAATCCGAAGCGCGATCTCCCGATTGGAATCATCGCCACGCTAGTTGTATGCACTCTGCTCTACATAGGCGTGGCCGTTACACTCACCGGCCTCGTACGATGGGAGTCGGTTCGAGACGATGCGGCTCCCGTCGTCAACAGCCTGAAGCACCTGACCGAGATCACGGGATCGGTGGGCCTACGGTGGATACGGCTGGGAGTGCTCTTCGGTGCGATGATGGGAATGATTTCGTCGTTGTTGGTCTTTCAACTTGGGCAAGCGCGGGTATGGTTCTCGATGTCTCGCGATGGTTTGCTCCCGAAACTTTTCAGCTACGT
>WNFY01000178.1_pt1 | contig 49210 bp, 40 predicted proteins | sample 5400091 | NCBI WGS metagenome assembly WNFY01 (sample SAMN13153364, study PRJNA577476) | soil metagenome | isolation source: 60 cm soil or saprolite under grassland replicate 1 | place: USA:California | collected 2016-06-15
AGTAGCGTGGACGTGAAAACGGTGAACCAACTACGGATCTCCGCCACTCGGCATGACCTAAGGGGCTGGACGTCAGAGAACTACCTCTTCTCCAGCGAAAGGAAGAGTGTTTTCTCTTGACATTCCCTTTTATAGAACCCGTCCCGCGCAAGAGTGACAACTGTCTATCAAGCCTCAGGCGCTAAAGCGCGAAATCATCTATAAGCTCTACGGCACGAGTAGAACTCGTGCCCTACCCAAAACCGGCCAGACACAAAACCGTTCCCTACCCTAAACCGCTCCCTACTCTAAACCGCTCCCTACTCTAAACCGCTCGTTCAGGATGACAGGGGTTTTGATTCTGATCTCCTCATCGGGATGGCTGAAGCCGATGCCCTGATACGAATCTGGTCCGAAAGAGCACGAAACAATCTACTGTGTACCCACGTGTGGGTTGGCATCACTCCTGGCGGCGTTTTGAGTGTCAGCTTGCATCATTGCCATCCACTTATCCCGCGCGGTTTCAAATTCTGCCCAATCGTGCTTAGCGACCGGATTGGCGGGCGGCAGCTTGAGCCGCTCGAAGTTCACGAACTGTCCCCGTTGCTGAATGCGGAAGTCGAGATGCGGCCCGGTTGCCAGGCCAGTCATTCCTACCAAGCCGATCCGCTGGCCCTGATGCACGCTCTGTCCATTCCGCACCAGGATGCGCGACAGATGCAGGTAATGGGTTTCATATCCCCGGGAATGGGCGATTTTGATCATATTTCCGTCGCCGCCTTTGCGTCCCGCGAATGCCACGCGGCCATCGGCGATCGTCTGCACCGGCGTTCCCACCGGAGCGGCGTAGTCAGTCCCCAGATGCGGACGGCTGATCTTCAGAATGGGATGGTAGCGGTGCATAGTGAAGTGCGAGCTCACGCGCGCGGCGAAGCGCAGCGGCGAACGCAGGAACGCTTTCTGCAAGGACTTGCCGTCGGCTGAATAGTATGCCGGGCGCCCATTCGGGTCGTGAAATAACACGGCGCGGTAGGTATGGCCGACGTTGTCGTATTCAGCTACTAGAATTCGCCCGTAAGCTGGGGCGGAGCCATCGGCGTACTGCTTCCTTTCCAGCAGCAGGCGGAAGGTGTCTCCGGGTTGGGTGTCGGTGTTGAAGTCCATGTCCCAGGCGAAGATTTCTGCCAGGCGCACGGCGAGTTCCGGCTTTTCTCCGGCGGCGATCACGCTATCAAACAGCGAGCCCTCCACCGTCCCGCTCACTGCGACCGTGGTAATTTTTCCCGGAGTGTCTTTGATTTCGGCGTGAAAGGACTCGCCGTCACGGCGGACTAATAATTCACGCTCTGGATCAATGCGGTAGCTGGCTAGCTGAAGCTTACCTTCATGAGAACGTGTCACGGTGAACTTGTTCCCGGGGCGGATGGAGCGCAAGTTGTAAACCCGACTGGCAGCTTCGGTGACGTTGAATACGGTTTGCTGGTCGATGTCCATTTCCTGAAGCATGTCACCCCAGGTGGTACCGTTGCTGACCACCGAATCCACGGTCTGGTCGCGGTTCTGCCATGCCGCCTGAGCCTCGGCGTTCAGCCGGACGATTGCCTGTATGCTATCTGAGGATTTATGTTCTGCCCTGGATCGCCATGCGAATGAGGCGACGGTCAGTAATACTCCTAGGACCATGTAGGTAATGATTCGAACCCGATTCACTCATCCCCCCAAACTTTTACACAGAGTGGCACAAGAGGAAACACAAGCAAGAATCACGAACTTAGATGCTTCTAATTCCTGGTACCCGTAAATCCATGAAACTAAAGCCAGCCTAACTTCCTTGAGATGCGGGCGTCAACGGCTGAGTCAATCTGGGAACCCGCCCGTACATCTCCCTTCCGTACCCTAGTAGATCGCCCTCGCCGCCTTGAGAATGAAGGTTTACGGGCTGCCTTACCCGAGTTCCTCCCCGCAAGGCGAAGCTGTACCCGCGATGCCAGACCATCTCGAATATCCGCAAGAGGAACCCGTTGCCAAGCTTTGGCCGCAGCTCGTCCAGGGGGCGCTGGGGATTTTTCTGCTGGTTGGCTCGGGCCTTCTCGCCCACTATTACGCGCCCCAACCCAGCAATGATTTGCAGAAGTAAGCCAATGGTTTGCAGCAGCAGGTGAAGGAGCTTTCCCAGCAGGTGCAGGAGATGCAGCATGAGCAGGCGATGCCGGCCATGGTATTGAGCCGGTATCGTAACTCCATTTGCTACATTTTTGGCACCTATCGGGTTGGATATGCGAACAAGCCACCGGAGTTGAGAGCGCGAGTTTCCGGGACAGCGTTTGTGGTCGCGGATGGATTGCTGGCGACCAACCGCCACGTCGCCCAACCCTGGTATGGCGATGCCGAAGCTTCCGATCTGGTCAGCCACGGCGCAACTCCCCAACTGGAACGCCTGCTGGTGTTTTTCCCCGGACGTCCTTCGCCCGTGGATGTGACGCCTATGGCGGTCTCCGCGGATGGAGATTTGGCAGTGCTTCAGATGGAAGGCCAAGTCGGCCATGAGCTGAGGCCTTTGCCATTAGCGAATGGAACCCCGTCTGCCGGAGAACTGGTGACGGTGGTTGGTTATCCCATGGGTGTTTTGGGCATGGTGGCCAAATCGCCTCCGGCGGTTTATGACCGGTTGGCCTACCGGCGGGATGACGTGGGCGCGGCCAGCGAATTGGCGGCATTGTCGTTGATTCGTCCCTCGGCAACTTACGGGCATCTCGGAGATGTTGTTGGCGAGAAACTCGTGTATGACGCCCCTACGGCTCATGGCGGAAGCGGCGGTCCGGTGTTTGATTCGCACGGGGAAGTAATCGGAGTGAACTCCGCATACATTGATGGCTTTTCCGGCGGGACCCTGGGAATTTCGGTGAAGGCACTGGCGCCTCTGATTGCAGCCGCACAGAAGAAGCGCACCCCAGCCCCGCATGCTGCTGTTGCGCAGAAATAGCTAGAAGAATTTTTTGATCCATCCCACCTCGCGCACGTGTTCTTCGTGCAAGCGGCGCAAGCGCGCAGCCATCACCCCTGGGCGGCCCAGATATCCCACTACACGGCGAGCATCGTTCCGCTCCACCACAGGCAGGCGGCCGATATTGTTGCGCAGCATCTTTGCCAGAGCCTCATGAATCGACTCGTCGGGGTAGGTGACCACAACTTTCCTGGAGGCGGCTTCGGAAACGGTGATGTTGCCCGACGGAGTTTTGTCCAACGCCCGCAACACGTCGCCGCGAGTGATGATGCCGCTCATTTTTTTGCCCTCATCGAGTACGATAAGGCCCTGATGACGGGTGACGGCAGAATCGTTTCGCGCAATCCGCTCCGCCAGCTCTTCGACACGAACCTCACCGGAAATGGTGGGCGCATCGGGATCCATGGTTTCCGCGACCAGGGTTTGTTGCAGCACATCGGCTTCGTAATCCTGATGGATCCGCAACCCGCGGCGGGCCAACTTTTCCGTCATGATCGACGTCTTTGGCTGTAATAGAAGAGCAATTCCCAAGGCGATCACGCTGACCAGCATAAGCGGAAGGACCGAGTTGTAGTCCCGGGTAATCTCAAAGGCGAAAATGATGAAAGAAAATGTGGCGCGCGAGGCTGCGCCAAATACTGCGCCCATGGCCACTAGAGCGAAGGCTCCGGGATCGAGTTGCGTCCCGGGGAACAGATGATCGATTGCAATGGCGAATGCCCCACCGAGGGCTGCGCTCGACATGAACATTGGGGCCAACAGTCCGCCGGACGTGCCTGAGCCTAAAGAGATCACCAAGGCGGCCGCTTTGGCAACCAGGACAATGAGTAACAGCTTCAGCGCCAGTTCCCCGTTGAGAATTTCACCGATCGTGTCATAGCCGACGCCCAGCACGCGCGGCACGAAATATCCGATGATGCCCAGCCCCAGAGCGCCGATTGCGGGCCACCACAGTTCATCCACCGGCAGTTTCTCAAACCTGTCTTCGGTCCAATACAACAACTTGCTGAATCCGACGGCCGCCAAGCCGCACAACAGACCGAGTAGCACGTAAAAGGGAAGTGCCCGGGGAATGCCGAAACGTATGTGGGTAACGGTGAACATAGGCCCCGCCCCCAACAGTTGCATGTGTACGGCGGCGGCTAGCGTGCTGGCGATGACCAGGGGAATGAACGAGCGCGACTTGAATTCAAACAGAAGCAACTCAATCGCCAGGATAACGCCGGCAATCGGAGTGTTGAATGTGGCCGACATACCAGCGGCAGCCCCGCATGCCAGCAGTACTTTTCTCTCCGAAGCGGTGGTGTGGAAGATCTGCCCGACGAGCGATCCGACTGCGCCCCCGGTCTGGATGATGGGCCCCTCAGCCCCGAATGGGCCGCCAGTTCCGATTGCGATTGCGGCCGAGATCGGCTTAAGAATGGCCACACGCGGCTGGATGCGGCTGCGGTTGACCAGAACGGCTTCCATGGCCTCAGGAATGCCGTGGCCCTTGATCTTCGAGCTGCCATATTTAGCCATTAAGCCAACCACCAGCCCGCCGGCCACAGGAACTACGATCACCCACGGCCCCAGTGTATGCATGCGTGGGCTGACGAATTCGCTGGACCAGCGGTGATAGAAGACCAGGTTGGTGAACAATCCGATGAGCTTGTAAAGGGCAAATGCCACCAGGCCAGCCATCAGTCCAATTGCTCCCGCCAGAAACGAAACCAGTACCATGCGGAATTGGGCAGGTTCGCCCATGGGGGCCTCCTGAATGGGAGTGCCATTGGCTGGTTGAGATCCATTGCGATTCAGAATCCGGGACATACCTGTTCTCACTTCCTCCTTGGCTTAAGCGAGGCCGGCTCGACAACCCGCATGGCGCGTTTCAATGCCACAATCAATGCCGGCCCTTGTGTGCGTAGCTCTGCACGGTGATGCAGGGAAAGCTGCCGCAAGACTTTTTCCCCTTTGACAGTCAAGGAAACCAGAACTTCGCGGCGGTCATGGCTTGCGCGATGCCGTTCCACATAACCACGCCTGGCCAGCCGGTTTACCAGTTCCACCACGCTGTGATGGCGAATCTGCAAACGCTCGGCCAGATCAGCAATGCGTGGCTGTGTGCCTCCGGGGAGCCCCTTGACCGTCAGCAGCAACTGGTGTTGCCCTGGCTCGAGTCCGGCTTGTTCCGCGGCTTGCTGGCTGAAATGAAGGAACTTGCGGATCTGAAAGCGGAATTCAGCCAGAGCCTGGTAGTCGTCGAGTGTCCACGTTGCTGTCATCCATGAATATTATATCGTATGACGATATACTTATTGTTTCATAGTCTTTATCGCGACAAGCTATGGCTTCCGCGAAATAGAACTTGTGGTTTGGCAACATGAACTGGCTTCAATCCATATCTTCCATTTAGAATCCCTAGTCCGCAGTCCAGAACTCAAAAAAGGTGGTGCCGCTTGATTCCACGTTACACGCGTCCGGACATGGGCCGCATTTGGAGCGAGGAGAACCGTTTCCGCAATTGGCTGGCGGTGGAAGTCGCGGCTACGGAGACCCTGGCGGAAGCCGGCATTGTTCCGCCGGAGGCCGCCAAGGCCATTCGCGAGCGCGCCAACTTCAAGATTGAGCGCATTCACGAAATTGAAGCCGAGGTGAAACACGATGTCATCGCTTTCACGACTTCGGTGGCGGAGTTTGTCGGACCGCAGTCGCGTTGGTTCCACTATGGGCTGACTTCCAATGACGTTGTCGACACCGCCCAGGCTTTGCTGGTAGCGCAGGCTTCCAAGATTATTTCGGCAGACCTGGAGCGGCTGGCCGACGTGCTCAAGCGCCGCGCCTGGGAGTTTAAGAACACCCCGATGGTCGGCCGTACCCACGGAGTTCACGCCGAGCCGATCACATTTGGATTCAAGCTTGCCAACTGGCATTCGGAAGTCCAGCGCGATATCGTCCGCTTCGAGCATGCGGCAGAGGACATGCGTGTCGGCAAATTTTCCGGCGCGGTGGGGACATTTGCCCACCTTTCTCCGGAATTAGAAGAAAAGATCTGCGCCCGTCTCAAACTGAAAGCGGCTGCGGTTTCTTCCCAGGTGATCCAGCGTGACCGCCATGCCTATTTCATGAGTGTTCTCGCGGTGATTGCTTCGACCCTCGACAAAATCGCCACCGAGATCCGCCATCTGCAACGGACCGAAGTCCGCGAGGCGGAGGAATTTTTCAGCGAAAAGCAAAAGGGTTCCTCGGCTATGCCGCACAAACGCAATCCGGTAACTTGCGAGCAGATCAGCGGGCTGTCGCGGGTGGTCCGCTCCAACGCCCAGGCCGCGTTAGAAAATGTGGCCCTCTGGCACGAGCGGGATATCTCCCATTCTTCTGCGGAGCGAGTCATCGTTCCCGACTCCACGACGCTGGTTGATTATCTGTTGCAGAAGACTGCCAACCTGATTGACACCATGTTCGTTTATCCCAAGCGCATGATGACCAACCTGGAAAGTACCGGGGGGCTGGTGTTCAGCGGCCAGCTTTTGCTGGATTTGGTGGAGCATGGAGTTTCACGCGAAGATGCCTATCGCATGGTTCAGAAACATGCCATGCGGGCGTGGAAGCAGGGTCTCAACTTCCACGACCTGGTCCTAAAAGATAAACAAATGACCCGGCGAGTGCCGCGGAGCCGGATTGAGCGAGCGTTCGATCTCAAACGCCAACTCCGGAACATTGACAAGATCTTTGCCCGGGTCTTTGCCGATGGCGCGCGCGCAAAGAAGAAGCCGCAATCGGTATAGCGGCCTCGCCCTCACCTCATAGCAGATTGTCGATGGCCAAAGAGCCGCCTCCGGCGAGTGCCAGGGCCAGCGCAGCCGCCAGCAGGCTTAAGGCGTATTCGTATCCGCCGTGGTTGACGTAGAAGCCGTTTCTAAAATGAACGAAGTAAATGGCTCCCAGCATATCGATTGCGATCAGGAGGGAGGCCCAGCGCGTGAACAAGCCAAGGATCAGAGCAATGCCCCCCAGGCTTTCGACCAGAATGACGATGCCGGCGGAAACTAACGGAAGTGGAATGCCGATCTTGGCGAACATCCCCCCAGTGCCGTGAAGACCCATGGTGCTAATTTTCTGCCAGCCATGGACGAGAAAAACGATCCCCACAACGACGCGAAGAATAGTCAGTCCGCAAGGCCCCATGCTCGTACTTTTTGCCATTCGATTCCGCCTTTCCAACAAGTCGTGAAACCTTATGCTAAACCACGGATCTCATCAGTGAAGCTCGAACTTTTTCCAGCTGCCGAATTAACGAGTTCAAGTTGTTTGCCCCCACTCCGGGCATAATACGGCGGTGAAATTCTTCCAGTGGACGGTCCAGGTCCTTCAGGATTGCAAGGCCTGTGGGCGTAATTCGTGCCACGTGGACCCGCCGGTCTTTCTGATCACGATTTCGCCGCACCAGGTTCCGCTGCTCCAGGCGGTCCAGCAGGCGGGTGACGTCCGGGTCATGGTTGATCATGCGCCCGCCAATCTCGTTACAGGCAAGCCCGGCATCTCCGGCGCCGCGCAAGATGCGAAGAGCATTGTACTGGGTGGGGGAGAGTCCGAAGGGTTTCAGAAACTCGGCCACTGCGTGCTGCAAATGATCGGAGGTCCGCAGGATGGCGATGAAGGCCTCTTCCTCCAGGCTACTGAAGGGCTTGGTCTGCTTCAGTTCGGCCTGGATACCGTTGGGCATGGCGCGATTATATTGTTATCACGACTATTTTCAAATCTTTACAGAACTTTCCGGATAACCCCGTGTTTTCTCATACACAAGGATGGCGCGCCGGGATCAGCATCGTAGAACCCGGGACGGCATCCAATGAATTAACTAACCGGTTAATCAAAAAACCGGGGGTGAGGGAGAAAGACCATGAAAAACTTAGCAAAAGCTTTGGCGTCGTCTGTTTTGGTGGGGATCCTCAGCATAGGGGCCGCAGCCCAGCCCTCAGCCGCCCGCTATGACGGCGATATCGAGTCGCGGGTGACCCAGCAGCTGAGCAAGAAGGCGGAATTCAGCAATTTGCAGGCATCGGTGGAGGACGGCATTGTCACCCTGACCGGTGACGTGGATGTCTATCAAAAGAAGTTGGACGCGGCCAACAAAGTGCGCAAGATGGAAAAGGTCCAGGGCGTTCGCAATCTGATCGCGGTGAGCACGACCGTGGCCGACGGTGAACTGCAAGCCAAGCTGGATCACAAACTGGCGTATGACCGCATTGGCTACGACAACCTGTATAACTTCGTGACCGTATCGGTGAAAGACGGGGTTGCGACCTTGATTGGGGAAGTGATGCAGCCCATCTCTCGCGATTCGGCGGCATCAGTTGTAAGCTCCGTGCCGGGAGTGAAAGAAGTGATCAATAATGTGAAAGTATCGCCGGTGTCGGGCTTCGACGACAGGATTCGTATAGCGGCGACGCGTGCCATCTATGGCGACGCTGTGCTGAACCGTTACGCGGCTGACCCGGCGCTGCCGATTCGCATTGTCGTCGACAACGGCAAGCTGAGCCTGTACGGCACAGTTGCCAGCAAGATGGACAAGCAAGTGGCTGGGATACGGGCGGGAAGCGTGTTTGGCGTGTTCCAGGTACAGAACAACCTGGTTGTGGATAAGTCCTAAACAGGTTAGCGCCGGGGTCCCGCCGGCTGTCGCGAGGGCGTCTCGCCCTCGCGACAGCGCGGGATAGCACTACGGTTACAACCGATTGATCAGCGAGGCCACATACCCAGCCCCAAATCCATTGTCAATGTTCACCACGCTGACGTTCGAGGCACACGAGTTCATCATCCCCAGCAGCGCCGCCAGCCCCTTGAATGCAGCCCCGTAGCCGACGCTTGTGGGGACTGCGATGACGGGAACCCCCACCAGTCCGCCTACCACGCTAGGCAGGGCTCCTTCCATCCCTGCGCATACGATGACCACGCGTGCTCGAGTCAAAGCCTCGCGATTGGCCAACAGGCGATGAATTCCGGCTACGCCGACGTCATAGAAATGCTCGACGTGGTTGCCCATGACTTCCGCGGTAGTCACGGCCTCTTCGGCTATGGGAATGTCGCTGGTTCCGGCGGAGACCACGGCGATGGTTCCCTTTCCGTATTTCTCCTTGTCCTTTTGCAGAACGATGGCTCGGGCCAGTTCCCGATATTCGGCTTTGGCAACTTTCTTCTTCACCGCCTTGAATTGCTCCGGGGTGGCGCGTGTAGCCAGGACATTGCCGCCATGCTTCGCCAGACGGGCAAAGATCTGTGCCACCTGGGCGGCAGTTTTGCGCTCTCCAAAGACCACTTCCGGCATTCCTGCTCGCAGCACGCGGTGGTGGTCCACCTTGGCAAAGCCCAGATCTTCGAACGGCATGTGCCGCAGGCGCTCGACGGCTTGGTCCGGATCTAAGGTTCCGCTGCGCACTTGGAGGAAGAGTTTGCGGATGGATTCGGCGTTCATGAAGTTGTCGTGCTCATGGCAACGAATCCTAGATTAGCATCGCTGGTTGTGAGCAGGCGCTTCTGTTCAACTTTATGGTAGAAATACTCATCCGTGAGAATCCGCGAAAATCCGTGGCTGCTTGCCGTTGTTTTTCTCTCGTCCCTTGTGGCTGCGCAAGAACCGGTGGTGGTGCACGTCGACGCTTCTAAGACTCAAGGGAAGTTTCAGCCGGTCTGGGCCTATTTTGGCGCGGATGAGCCAAACTATTCCTACGCTCCGCATGGCCGCGAACTGATTGGTGAGCTGGCGGCTCTAAGTCCGGTGCCAGTACAAATTCGGGTTCATAATCTGTTGACCACGGGTGACGGCACGCCTGCCTTGAAGTGGGGATCGACCAACGCCTACACCGAAGATGCCGCCGGCCATCCCATCTACGACTGGAAAATCACCGACCGCATTTTCGATACGTATATCGAAACCGGCGCTCAGCCTTTTGTGGAGATCGGCTTCATGCCGCAGGCGCTGTCGGTGCGTCCCGAGCCTTATCAGCACCAGTGGCCGAAAGGCGACATCTTTACCGGCTGGGCGTATCCGCCGCGCGACTACCAGAAGTGGGCCGAATTGGTGCATCAGTGGGTCCTGCATTGCATCGCCCGTTACGGCAAAGCGAAAGTCGAGTCCTGGTCCTGGGAGCTGTGGAATGAGCCGGACATCGGCTACTGGAAAGGGACGCCGGAAGAGTACATCAAACTCTATGACTACACGGTGGACGCGGTCCGCCGCGCGTTGCCCAGCGCTAAAGTAGGCGGGCCGGCCACGACTAGTCCGAGAAACAAGCCGGCTGCGGATTTTTTACGTCAGTTCCTGGAGCATTGCGCCAACGGGAAGAACTATGCCACGGGGAAAACTGGCGCGCCGCTTGATTTCATCGCCTTCCACGCTAAAGGTTCGCCGCAGGTGGTGAATGGAAGCGTGCGCATGGGGCTGGCGAGCGACCTTCGCGACGTGGACGAGGGCATGGCCATCGTGGCGTCCTTTCCCCGGTTTGCCGCGCTGCCGATTGTGCTGAGCGAATCCGATCCCGAGGGCTGCGCCGCGTGTTCGGCGCGGACCCATCCGCAAAATGCTTATCGTAATGGAACGCTCTATCCTGCCTACACGGCGGCCGCCATCCGCAGCATGTTGGATCTCAATCGGAAGCACAAAACAAATCTAGAGGGCGTTCTGACCTGGGCATTTGAGTTTGAAGATCAGCCTTATTTCGACGGCTTTCGCACCCTGGCCACCAACGGTGTCGATAAGCCGGTGTTGAATTTGTTTCGCATGCTGGGCTTGATGACCGGCGAGCGGGTTGAGGCAGTCAGCAGCGCTGCGGTGAGCGTAGACAAGATTCTTGCCGGTGGCGTCCGCGACGCCTCCGATGTGGACGTCATGGCGGCGCGGTCAGAGCACAGAGTGACTGTGCTGCTTTGGAATTATCACGATGACGACGTGAGCGCTCCGGACGCCCCAGTCAAGTTGGATATTTCAGGACTGCCGCCTGCCGCGACCAAGGTGATGTTCCGTCACTACCGCATCGATCAGGATCACAGCAATGCATACACGGTTTGGAAGGCGATGGGTTCGCCCCAGAATCCGACGCCTGAGCAGTATGCCAAGTTGAAGGCAGCGGGGCAATTGCAGTTGTTGGGGTCTCCACGGTGGGCGGAGAATAAACGTGGGACCGTGGCCCTGGAGTTTGCACTTCCACGCCAGGCGCTTTCGCTGGTGGAAATTGTGTGGTGAAGAAGTGTATCGTTCATGAGGGTCTGACAGCAGTTGAGAACAGGAATTCTTATGAGGGCTTACTTATATCTGCTCCGGGTGTTTAGCGCATTCCTGGTGTTGCTCCTGGGTCTCGGACTGCTGTTGAGCAGCGACTCGAGCCAGAAATTTGTGGGGGCTGCGCTCGCTGCTGCGGGCCTGACTTTCTTCTGGGCGCAGTTTTTCAGCAGCTGATGTCCACAAATCACCCCGCTTGATCATGAGGGACGGATGGGAGAAATCAAGAAAGTTGGTGTTCTCGGCTGCGGCCTGATGGGCTCGGGCATTGCGCAAGTGGCGGCTATGGCTGGATTCGACGTTTCTGTCCTGGAAGTCGAGCAGAAATTTCTCGACAAGGGTTTCGCGGGAATTGACAGGTCTCTGGCGAAGTTTGCCGAGAAGGGCACGATCAAAGAAGAGCCACAGGCCATTCGCGCCCGCCTCCAGGGCACGACCAACATGCACGACCTGGCGGACTGCGACATCGTGATTGAAGCCGTCATCGAAAATGTTGCCGAGAAAAAGAAGATGTACGCGGCACTCGATGGCGTGGTCAAGAAAGACGCCATCTTTGCTTCCAATACGTCGTCGATTTCCATCACTGAATTGATGACTGCCACCCAGCGTCCCGAGCGCTTTATCGGACTACACTTCTTCAATCCCGTTCCCCTCATGAAGCTGGTCGAGGTGGCCCGCACGATCGCTACGGCGAGCGATGTATTCGACACCGCCTGCGAGTTCGGCAAGAAGATTGGCAAGGTTCCAGTTCGCACCAGCGATAAAACTGGATTCATCGTGAACCGGCTGCTGGTGCCCTATCTGCTTGATGCCATCCGCGCGTATGAAGAAGGGGTGGGTTCGATCGAAGACATTGATAACGCCATGAAGCTCGGCTGCGGCTATCCGATGGGGCCGCTAACCCTGAATGATTTTGTTGGCCTCGACACTACTTATTACATAACCCAGGTAATGTTCGATGAGTTCAAGGAGCGGCGCTTCGCCGCGCCTGCGCTGCTGAAGCGCATGGTCATGGCGGGGTGGTTGGGGCGGAAATCAGGAAAGGGGTTTTACGACTATTCCGATCCGAATCATCCGAAACCCAACAAGCTGTAGTCCTGCGACATCGTGCAGCCTTCCGATGACATGCCGACTGAGTCATTAGCTCCGGACCGCAGCAAGTCTATCCTGACCTCAGGCATGGCCATTGTCTGGGGAATCGCCCTGGCCAACCTGCTCATCCACATCTATTTCAATAATCGCTACGGATACTTCCGAGACGAATTCGACTACATGTCATGCGGATCCCACCTCAGTTGGGGATATGTTGATCAACCTCCGCTCATTCCGTTTCTGATTCATGTCTGCCGCGCGGTTTTCGGTGACTCGCTGCGCAGCATTCGTTTTATTCCGGCGTTGGCGTCGTCGCTGCTGATCGTGCAGACCGGGATGTTTGCCCGCGAGTTGGGAGCACGGCGCTTCGGCGTCGTGCTCAGCGCGATCACCATCCTGATTGCGCCGCAGTATCTCTCGAATGGAAGCCTGCTTACCACCAATTGCCTCGAGCCGCTGCTTTGGACCGGATGCGCCTACTGTGTGGTTCTGGCCATCAAACGGAATGATCCACGCTATTGGTTATGGTTCGGGGTGATCGCCGGCCTCGGCCTGGAAGAAAAATATTCAATTGCGATTTTTGGTCTGGGAATTGTGGCTGGCCTGCTGATGACCGAACAGCGGCGCGTCTTCCTCAGCAAGTGGATTTGGTTGGGAGGCCTGGCCGCATTTCTTGTCTTCCTGCCCAACCTGCTGTGGAACCTGCACTACGACTGGCCATTCCTGCAACTGATCCGGGCCATCCGTGCTGAGGGCCGCGACGTGGTGCTGGGGCCGCTGGATTTCCTGGTGCAACAGATCGTGGTGCTGAGTCCCCTCAACGCTATCATCTGGTTGATCGGCCTGTTTGCTTTGCTTTTCTCGGCCCGATTGCGGCCTTACCGAGTACTGGGATGGAGCTATCTCGTCGCATATGCGGCGTTCTACTTCCAGCACGGCAAGAGCTACTATCTTGCGCCGATCTACCCCATGCTGCTGGCGGCGGGAGCGATGGTGATCGAACGAGCGCTGGATCGCCCGGAAAGCGGTATGCCCCGCGCCCAATGGCTCAAACCAGTTATGGTAGTTGTGCTCCTGGGCAACGGAGTCTATACCGCACCCATTACGATTCCGGTTCTTTCTCCCGAGCAGTTCCTGGCGTACGTGAAATATTTGCCGTTCAAACTTCCGGTGAATGAACACTCTCACGCCCGTGCCGCGCTGCCGCAGTGGTACTCCGACCAGTTTGGCTGGAAGGAGATCGCCGATGCGGCGGCTGTCGCATGGGACCGTGTTCCCGCGAACGAGCGCAAAGATTGCGGAATTTTCGCACAAGATTATGGCCAAGCCGGCGCGATTGATTTCTTCGGTCGCGGCCAGGGGCTGCCCCCGGCGCTCAGCGGCGATCGCAGTTACTTTCTGTGGGGCCCGCGCGGCTATTCAGGGAATTGCCTGATTGTTTTGGATGATCGAAGGGCGAAGCTAGAGGCGCTTTTTCAGCAGGTGGACTATGTCACAACTTCGGCCGACAACCAATGGGCCTTAGAAAAAAAGATTGATGTTTATCTCTGCAAAGGCGCAAAATTCGGGACCCTGGCGGATCTCTGGCCGAAGCTGAAGCGCTGGCGTTGAGCGAATTGAAGTCTTTACCACAGAGTCACGGAGTCACAGAGAAGAACAAGAAAGAGATCAGGGTTTCCCGGTGTCTCCGGGCCTGGGTGGTAAAAAAGGAGTTTCATCTGCGAACATCCGCGAGGTTTTGAATCTATGACCTACGAAAATCTCCTCTTCGACAAGAAAAACTCCATCGCTTACGTCGCCGTCAATCGTCCCAAGGTGCTCAATGCGCTCAACATGGCGACGATGGAAGAGATGCGCTCTGCATTCACGGATATCAGGAACGACGCGAGCATCCGCGTGGCCTTGCTGACCGGCGCGGGGGAAAAGGCGTTCATCGCCGGTGCGGACATTGGCGAGCTAGCCAAGCATGATGCGGTTCAAGGCAAGGAATACACCCATCGCGGGCAGTCGGTACTCGACCTGATTGAGAACCTGGGCAAGCCGGTGATTGCCTGCATCAATGGCTTTGCGCTGGGTGGCGGATGCGAGATCGCCATGGCCTGCACCATGCGCCTGGCCAGCGAAAACGCCAAGTTTGGCCAGCCGGAAGTGAAGTTGGGAATCATTCCCGGCTACGGCGGGACGCAACGCTTGCCCCGGCTGGTGGGCAAGGGCATTGCCATGCAGCTAGTCTTGGCAGGAGAGATGATCACGGCGCAGGAGGCGCACCGCATCGGCCTGGTCAACGAAGTGACCGCGCCTGCCGACTTGATTCCTCGGGCCGAAGCCATTGCGCAGAAGATCATTGCCAATGCTCCGTTGGCGGTACAGTTTGCCATGGAGGCAGTGAACAAGGGCATGGAAATGAATTTGGCGGAAGGGCTGTACCTGGAAGCGACCTTGTTCGGCGTCGCCTGTGCCACCGATGACAAGAAAGAGGGCACTTTGGCATTTCTGGAGAAGCGCCCTGCACAGTTCAAGGGGAAATAACGAACTCTCCCAAGCACCGCTGTCGCTCACCTAACGCTGTTTGGGACGTCTTTAGCTTGAGCAACCTTGCTTTTCGGTCGCAGGTGGATCCATCCCACAACCTGCCGATCTGCTTACGAGGCAATCGCATGAAAGCTTTCCAGATCATTGTTTGCTGCGTCTTCGCGACCACGTTTACCCTGGCGGCTCCGGCCGCCAAACCCGATTCTGGCTTCAACGTCCCGGTCGAGTACTACAAGCTGCCCAACGGGTTGAGGGTGGTCCTTTCACCGGACCATTCCACGCCTACGGTTGCGCTTGGGGTTTACTACAACATCGGATTTCGTATTGAGCCGCGCGACCGCACCGGCTTTGCCCACTTGTTTGAGCACATGATGTTCCAGGGCTCGCAAAACCTGGGCAAGATGGAGTTCATCCGCCTGGTGCAGCAGAATGGCGGCATCCTGAACGGCTCGACCCGCTTCGACTTCACCAACTACTACGAAGTAGTGCCGGCCAACAAACTGGAAACCGTGATTTGGGCGGAAGCCGACCGCATGAGGGGGCTGGCCATCAACCAGGACAACCTGAAGAACCAGCAGGGAGTTGTCGGCAACGAGGTCAAGGTGAACGTGATTAACCGCCCATATGGCGGTTTCCCCTGGCTCGACATGCCCCAGTATGCCAACACCAACTGGTATAACGCCCACAATTTTTATGGCGATTTGAAGGACATTGAAGCGGCAACTCTCCCCGACGTCTCTCAGTTCTTCAAGACCTACTACGCACCGAACAACGCGGCGATGGCGGTGGTCGGGGATTTTGATCCGGCCGAGGCGAGGAAGTTGATCGAGAAATATTTTTCCGGTTTGCCGTCTGCCCCGCAAGTTACCCAGCCTGACCTGACCGAGCCGAAGCAGGAGAAGGAAAAGCGCGCGAGCAAGGTTGATCCTCTCGCCAAGCGTCCTGCACTGGCGGTCGCCTATCATATGCCGGAGCGCAATACTCCCGAATACTATGCCATGGGCCTGATTGATCAGTTGCTGGTGCAGGGAGACGACAGCCTGCTCTATCAGGAGTTAGTCAAGCGCCGCGCTTTCAGCGGTCAAGTCGATGGCGGAATCAACCTGCTGGGCAACATGTTCAACTACAAGGGACCCATGTTGTGGACGGTCTCGCTGATTCACGACAGCGCCTCCAAGCCGGATGACATTGTGAGCGCGATGGAATCGGTGATCGCCCCCTTGCGCAATCAGACCCTCGATCAGGCAGTCCTGGATCGAGCTCTGGTAAAGTTCCGTTCCAACTTATATGACGACCTTGGCCGGTTGAATGGATTTGGCCGCGCGGACATGCTGGCAAGCTTCGCGCTGTTTGACGACAATCCGGAGCGCATTAACGACATCGAAACGCAACTCCGCAAGGTGACGCCGGCGCTGATTAAGAAGACCGCGGCTGAGTATCTGGTTCCGCAAAATCGTACCGTTCTGGTAGTCGAGACCAAGCCAGCCGAACCGGCGGAAAGCAAGCCCGGTAATTGATCGGGGAGACGAAGATGAAAACTCTTATGAAGACTTTAGTCGCCATCGCCTTGCTAATGGCATCTGCTCTGTCATTTGCCCAAGCCGAGAAGCAAACGCCGCCGCCGGGGAGCGCGCCGAAGCCGTTCAAGCTGCCCACGATCGAAAGGTTCTCGCTCCCCAATGGATTGCAGGTCACGCTGGCGCCGTTTGGCTCGATTCCCAAAGTGCTGATCGATGTGACGGTGCGCGCGGGCAACTTGAATGAGTCAGCCTCGCAAGTGTGGCTGGCTGATTTTACCGGCGAGCTGATCAAGGAGGGCACCACTTCACGCAGCTCAGAGCAAGTCGCGCAGCAAGCCGCAGGCATGGGCGGGGCAGTGACCGTGAATGTTGGACCGGATGTCAGCGAAATTCAGGGCGATGTACTCTCCGAATTTGCGCCGAGGATGGTGCAGCTCCTGGCCGATGTGGTTGAGCATCCCCTGCTGCCGGAGTCTGAGGTGGCCCGGCTGAGACAGGATTTTCAGCGCCAGTTGAGCGTGCAGAAATCGCAGCCGCAGACCCTGGCGCGTGAGCGCTTTTATCAGGCGCTTTACCCGGGTCATCCCTACGGGCGGATCCTGTCCACCGAGACCATCATCAATTCGTTCACGGCGGAAATGGCAAAGAAGTTCTATGCCGACAATTTTGGCGCGGCCCGCACACACATCTACGTGGCCGGGAAGTTCGATCCAGCGGCTGTAAAGGCAGCGATCAGCAGCTCATTTTCCACATGGAAGATGGGGACCGCCCCGTTGGTCCAGGTCCCAACCACGACAGCCAAGCACGAACTGGATGTTGTCGACCGGCCGGGCGCCGCGCAGTCCACGGTTTACATTGGCTTGCCGACAATTGATCCCAGCAAACCCGATTTCATTCCCTTCCAGGTAATGAACACCCTTCTTGGCGGCTCGTTTGCTTCGCGCATCACCGCGAACATTCGCGAGCAGAAGGGATACACCTACTCCCCCAGCAGCCAGATTTCTGTCCGCTATCGCGACGCCTTTTGGGCTGAAGTCGCCGATGTCACGACGTCGGTGACCGGGCCTTCCATCAAAGAAATTCTCTATGAGATCGACCGCTTGCAAAAGTCTCCGCCTCCGGAGGCGGAGTTGAACGGGATCAAGAATTACCTGGGGGGAATCTTCGTGATTCAGAACTCCAGCCGCGCCGGCTTGATTGGCCGGCTGCAATATGCCGATTTGCATCAGCTCGGGGAGGGCTACCTGGAAACCTATGTGCAGAAAGTGTTCGCGGTAACTCCCGAACAGGTACAGCAAGCGGCGGTAAACAATATTCCTTCCGACCGGTTGACCATGGTGCTGGTGGGCGACAAGGCCAAGATTGCGGAGCAGATTGCGCCGTATGAAAGAGTTGGGAGCAGCGGAAATTAGTTTTGAGTTTCTTTCTGACCAGTGGAAAAAGGGGAGCGAGGCTCCCCTTATTTACTATAGGGTAAAGCGGATTACTTGGCCTTGGCTGCAACGTCGGTTTGGCCGTTCAATTCGCCAATCTCCAGGACGTACTTCTTTCCACTGAGTTGAATCTGCGATAGCGAACGACTGCCGTCGGGGTTGTTTTTGACCACAATGGCGCCGAGTTGAGCCACCTTCGGCAAGTCAACCAAGTGCGCCGGTGTTTTGACGATGAGCTCCTTGCCTTTGGAAACGCTTAGGTCAACATCTTTGTTTTTGTCCTGGTCATCCCACGTCACCGTGTATTTTCCGGCAGACAATGTCTTTCCGCCTACTACTGCGTCTGAGGTAAGTTCAACGGATGCCTTATTTGCTGCTGCGAACGCAGTGGTTGCGAACAGCATTGCCATCGCCAACAGTGCAGAAATCTTCGAAGCCTTCATATCTTCTCCTTAATTTTCCCCGAAGCGTCGGGACGGATTAGGCGGCTGTTCGCACCTTCGCCAACGCCAAATTCGGGAAGGCACAAGATCGTATGGGGTTTGTGAGAAGAACACACCAAGGCGTCTTCGTGGACCTGTCCTGGTCTGGGCCGCCAAACCGAGAACCAGAACGGATCCGACCCCACGCGCGGTTTGTTTGTAGAACAAGAAGATCAGCTCTTCTTGTCTGCTGGTAAGACGTAATTCGTGTACAAAAAGTTCCACGAATCATCGCACTTGATTCGGGAGTACTGAAAGCACCTCAGTTGCCAAATGCAAAATGCAGATTCCACGTGGATAAGGCATCTTGCGCCGCAAGAACTGTCCGCATACGAACAACGCCGTCCGCAACTGAACAAGAGATTGATCGCACTCAATGAGCTCTCGTGATGATGATTGGACGCAGGGTGCCTCTGAATGTGATCAACGTCGCTCGATGCTAGAATCGCCGCTATGCCCAACGCTAAAGCACGCGCCCAGAAAATCAAATTGTTATTGTTCGATGTGGATGGAGTTCTTACCGACGGTAAGCTGTTCATTTTCCCCACACCTGGCGGAGCGGAGCAGACCGTCCTTGATCAGGCGTCCGCTCACGGCGGGCAGGGAGGCTTTGGCCTGCATAGTCAAACCATGATTGAGGCCAAAGGCTTTCACGCCCACGATGGCACGGCGATTTCCCTTGCGCGGTTGGCGGGAATCAGGACTGGCCTTATCACCAAGCGAATTTCAGAAACAGTCGCGCTCCGCGCGCGCGATCTGAAACTGGAACACGTTCATCAGGGCATCCAGGACAAGCTGGGAGTATTCAAGGATATCTTGAAAAAAGAAGGATTGAAGGCCAGCGAAGCCGCCTTTGTCGGGGATGATGTCATTGATCTTCCGGTGATGTGGAACTGCGGACTGGCGATCGCTGTGGCGAATGCGCGGGCTGAAGTGAAGAAAGGCGCACACTACGTAACCCCGCACGCCGGTGGTGACGGCGCGTTACGGGATGCGGTGGAGTACATCTTGCGCGCACAAGGGAAACTGCGGCGGGTGATCACCAGCTATATCGGCGAGAGAAGTCCCACGGTGCAGTGAATATATCTATCTGACTTGGACACGTGTCAGGCGCGTAATCAGAGATGACGTCCTGGCAATATGGCTGGAGCCTTCTCTTGATGCAAATCCACAACGAACCAGGAAGCCCCCTTTCGATCTTTAATCCGGCAGCGCCGGTGGTTTGTTGGTCATCAGCTCATTAAATCGCGGGTCTTTCCGTACCGCCACGAACTCGTCATCTTTGTAGACTTTATTGATGTCTTTGTACTGCTCCTCCAGGGCCTTACGCAGGTGCTGTAAGGAAAGGTCGAGCAGTCCCAGCCTGGCGTACGCTTTGGCAACGATGTAGTCGTAAAAAGCCCGTTCTTCCTGAGGAGTGGTCTGGCCTACAACTCCCACGCGCGAACTATGGCTCAGAACATCCGGGTCAAGTTGAAGCGCGCGGATGTAGGCGATCATCGCCTGCTCCGGTTCCTTCTTGGCAAAATAGGCGGCGCCAAGATTTCCATAATAGGCGGCGGTATCGGGGTGCAACTTCAGTGCAATCTCATATTGGTGGATGGCCTTGCCATAGCTTTTCAGAGAATAATAGACGGCGCCGAGATTGTTGTAAGCGTCCGCATAGTTGCGGTTCTTGCGAATGGAATTCTTGAAGCACCTGGTGGCCAGGTTCAGGCGCTGTAACTGGAGGTAGGCGATCCCCATCTTGTTTTCCAGGACGGCGTTGCGGGGGTCCTTGTTGAGCGCGGCCTGGTAGTAGTCAAGCGCATCCAGATAGTTTTTGGTGGCGCGTAATTCATCGCCACGCCGGTCCAGCTCGGCAACCGAAGCGTTTTGCGCGGGAGCTTCGACCCGCGGAGCCGGAGGGGCAACCTCAATTTGCTCGGCAGAGTAAACCTGTGCCCGAAGGGCAACGGTGCTTAAAATCAGCGGAAGAGCGAACCACCAAGAGGGGCGACGCATACACACCTCCTATGTCAAGAGCGTAGTCCTTGAGCGTAAAGGGGTTCAAGCAAAAACTTAGACACCACACCAGGCCAGATCGGCTAGTGATTCTGCCCGTCGTTGGGTGGCGCCTTGGGAGGATTAGACGATTTGTCGTCTTTGAAGATATCCACAATCTTGCCAAAAAAGCCTTTCTTCTTAGAAGGATCGCCGGTTTGAGCCCCGTCTGCCGGAGGGGGCTGCACCTGCTGGTTCGGGGGATTGGCCTTGTCGCCACCCAGCCCTACCATGCGGGAGAAGAAGCCCTTGATGCCACCATTTTGGTCGCAGGATTCATTGGGTTCGGTGCCAGCGATGAAGGCGGCGGTGTAGGTCTCTGGGCATGCGGCGTTGGCCAGGCGGTTGGTCATTTTATCCAGCTGCACATCCACCACACCGGAGGGCTGGGCGAAATCCCTGGCATTGGAATACTGTTGCAGTGCGGTTGCCCGCTTCATGAATTCTGTCCAGATGGGCGCAGCAGTCTGAGCTCCACTGAGGTGGATATCACTGTAGTCGTCGTATCCGACCCAAACGATGCACAGCAGATTGCTGGTATAACCTGCGAACCAGCCATCGTGGGAACTTCCCGTTTTGCCGGCCGCCGGGGCAGTGAAGCCTCTTTGGCGGACGCCAAAGGCCGTGCCGTAGTTCACCACGCCTTCGAGCATGTCGGTCATGACAAAAGCGACACGCGGATCCAGCACCTGCTGGTGATCGGGTTTATAGTTCGCCACGATGTCTCCATTCGCGTTGCGAACTGAATTGATCAGGACGGGAGTGATGCGCTGGCCTCCGTTGGCGAAGACCGTGTAGGCGCTCGCCATTTCCAGAGGAGTTGCGTCATACGATCCCAGGGCCATGGCGGGCGTGGCTTTGACCGAGCCAATGCCGGCTGCCTTCGCGAGATTGGCAACCTTGTCGTATCCAACCTCTTCCGCGAGTTTGACGGTGGCGTTGTTCAAAGACATGGCCAGCGCATATCGCGCGGTCACCTGGCCGTGGTATTCCTCTTTGTAGTTTCGAGGTTCGTAAATCTGATCGCCGTAGGTAAACGTCGTAGGCTGATCGTCGACCAGCGTCGCGGGTGTAAAGACCGGCTGGGTTCCTTCCAGCGCGGTATTGATAGCCTCGGCATACACGAACGGTTTGAAGATGGAACCGGTGGGCCGGCTGGCAGAGGCATGATTGAGCTGGCTGAAGGCGTAGTTCCGGCCTCCGACTAACGCAAGTACTTCACCGGTATGAGGATTTAACGCCACCAGGGCGACTTGTGGTTCTGGTCCCGGATCGATCCTGGTCTCGTACTTCTTGCCTACTCTCACCCGGTGGGTACGGCGCTTGGTCACTGCCTCGTCGACGATCTTGATACCCACCTGGACCGCCTGAGCGGCCGCTTGTTGGAGATCAGGATCGAGCGTGGTGTAGATGCGATAGGCCTGATCGTTAATGTCATGCTCGCTGAACTTACTCACCAGAGTGTCACGGACCAGATCCACGAAGTAAGGAGCGTCGCTGGCCTCAACATTGGGGGGCGCCAGCTTGATAGGTACGGCTTTGGCCTTGTCCGCTTCTTCTCGGGTAAGGGCGCCGGTTTCAACCATGCCGTCGATCACGCGATTCCGCCGTTCCAAGGCCCGTTCGGGATGGCGGTATGGCGATAAAGCGCTTGGGGCCTGGATCAGCCCGGCAATCAAGGCCGCTTCAGGAAGCGAAATGTCCTTCAAATCTTTATTGAAATACGAACGAGCGGCCTCGGCAAAACCGCTGATCGCGAATGAGCCGCGCTGCCCCAGGTCCACGCGGTTTGCGTAAAACTCGAAAATCTGCTCTTTGCTGAACTTTTGCTCAAGTTGAATCGCGATCAACATCTCGATCAGTTTGCGCCGGATGGACTGCTCGTACAGGCCGGATTTCCCAGGAGTAAAGAAGAACGCCCGCGACATCTGCATGGTGATCGTGGAGCCACCCTGCCTGTGTTTGGCGTGCATGATGTCAATCCAGGCAGCCTCAGCCAGGCGCATGAAATTGACTCCCCTATGCTGAAAGAAGCGGCGGTCTTCGATGGCGAGCACCGCATTCACCAGGACTTTAGGGATGTCGTTGTACTTGACCAGTTGCCGTTTGGAGCGCTGTTCGGAGTCGAACAGCGAGGTGATCATCTCAGGTTCAAGTTCATAGGCGGTCAGATCGCCACTAGACCCGCTGATGCTCTGCACCTGCCCGTCCGAGATGCGAATTGTGGCTGGTTCCGGGGCGTGATAGGAATTTGCCCCGGGTTTGACTTCGATGGAGCCGTTGATCAGGCGGTAGCTACCCATACTGGCTTGATCGCCATGCTCGGAATAACCCGCGCGCCGGAGATCGCCGGCAATCTCGTGTAGGTTGGCCTTATCGCCTACGTGAATGGCCCTCGGCAAGGCATAGATTTTTGCCGAGTTGCTGAAGGCGGGGTTCTTGAACCGCTCCTGAATCAGGCGGTCGTATTTGACGTAAACGTAGGAAAAGACGCCAATAAATACGATGGTTCCGGTTACGAACACAAAGAATGCGGCGCGAACCAGCGGGTCATGAGGGAAGCGATGTTTCCCTTTGCCTTCGTTCTTCGGAATTTTGAGTTTAATGGCCAAGTGGGTTGTGAAGGGCCTCCGCTTTCAATCGACGTTTCATTCCATAGGATGACGCGGAGCGCAAAGTTGTTACCCGGCGCAGGATCCGGCTTCCCGCGGTTTGCGACGCAATCTCATGCGTCGAAACGGCAAAGGCCGTCACGCTACTCACTCACATTCTAAATCAGCAGGGCCAGTCAGGCTGGTTACTAGAAAACACCCTTGTTCACGGTCGCCGGATCGAAATTCAGGGTGACGGGGTACCCTGGAAGGTTGATAGTCACGGTATACGGCGCCTCGATGCTCACCGATCCCGCTCCATTCTGCCCGACATGCTGGACTTTGATCTTCTCTTTCTCCAGGGGGATGTCGAGCTCCATAGCGCGCTTGTAGACGGTTTCGCGGATGGCATCTTCACTCTTGGTACCGTTGGTGGCCATCAGCGCTTCGGTCTTGATGGCATCCACAAACTGGTAGTTGGCCCAGTAGGGCGGCACCAGGGCCACACTAAGAGCGATGGCGACCACAATAAACAAAATCCCGATGAACATTTTCATGGAACGTCTCTCACTCGTGTGCGTCTACTCGTGGGGAGACGGGGTTTGCCCCGTCTGCATCCTTCAATTTTGCGGGGCAAGCCCCGCGCCCACACGAAGGACGCGCTGAAAATACTCCACGATCGAGCCGATGCTAGCATCGGTGACGGCACGAGTCGAGCGTGTAACCACTTCCACAGTACCTTCGGTAACTTTCTTGCCGACCGTAACCCGGTATGGGATTCCGACCAGATCGGCATCCTTGAACTTAACCCCAGGGCGTTCGTCGCGGTCGTCCAGAAGTACTGCAAAACCAGCGGTTTGCAGGCGTTGGGCGAGCTCCTCGGCGGCCTTGCGAACAACTTCGTCCTTGGTGTTGACTGGGGTTATCACGATTTCGAACGGGGCAATCTGAGGCGGCAGCCAGAAACCGTTCTCATCGTTACTCTGCTCGATTGCGGCGGTCAGAATGCGCTCGATTCCGATACCGTAGCTGCCCATGATCGGGGTTACTTCTTTCCCATTCTTGTCGAGCACCCGGGCCCCCATGGACTCGGTATATTTATAGCCAAGTTTGAAGATGTGGCCGATTTCGACAGCCGTGTCGATGCGGAGCGCCGATTCGCACTTCGGGCAGGCTTCGCCCGCAGTTACAGCACGCAGGTCGGCGAACGCGGTCGCATGAAAGCTGGCCTCCGGCGTGATGTTCTTGACGTGATAGTCCTCTTTGTTGGCGCCAGAGATCAGGTTCTTGCGGCCTTCCAGCGCCTTGTCCACCAGCAGTACAGGCCGATCAACATCTTTGAGATCCTTTGCCCAGTCGATGCCCAGGGGACCAAGAAAGCCGGCTGGAGATTTGAAGAGCTGCTTAATCTCATCTTCGGTCATGGGGCGAGTTTGTTTGCCAACGGTGGAGATCAATTTGGCTTCATTCAACTGATGATCGCCACGCACCAGGACGACAATGGCCCGGGCCATCACTTTGCCGCTCTTGGCATTGGCTTGCTCCGCCATCAACGCCAGTGTCTTGATCTTGTTCTTGGGAGAGACGCCCAGAAAACGGGCTACGTCTTCAATGGTCTTCTGGCCAGGAGTGTGGACTTCGAGCGGCTGGCCGTCGCCTTCCGGCTTGAGGTCCTCTACCGGTTCAAGCTTTGACGAAGCCTTTTCCATGTTGGCCGCGTAGTTGCATTTCTCACAGCTGACGATCTGGTCTTCTCCCGCAGGGGTGCGCACCATGAATTCTTCAGACTGCGAGCCACCCATAGCACCCGAGTCGGCCTCAATCACCATGTACTTGAGGCCGCAGCGGTCGAAAATCCGGCAGTATGCCTCGCGGTGCTTCTGGTACGAAACATCCAGTCCGGCAGCGTCGATATCGAAGGAGTATGAATCTTTCATGATGAACTGCCGCACCCGCAACAACCCGGATTTCGGCCGGGCCTCGTCGCGAAATTTGGTCTGGATCTGGTACCAGATCTGCGGCAATTGCTTATAACTACGCAGCTCTTTGCGGGCGATCTCGGTCATGATCTCTTCGTGAGTCATGCCCAGGCAGAGATCGGCTCCCTTGCGGTCTTTGAGGCGAAACATGTTGTCGCCCATGACCGCCCATCGCCCACTGGCTTCCCAAATTTCGCGGGGATTCAGCGCGGGCAAGTAAAACTCCTGGCCGATGCGGTCCATCTCCTCGCGGACAATCGTCATGATTTTGTGAAATGAGCGTTGCCCTAGAAAGAGATAGGAATAGATCCCAGCCGCAAGCTGGCGGACGTACCCTGCCCGCACCAGAAATTTGTGGCTGGCGACCTCGGCGTCAGCCGGGGCTTCGCGCAGGGTGGGGATAAAGAGTTCTGACCAACGATGCATAGTTAGGAATCGCAACAACGAGAATCTGTGATTGTAAATGATCCGGCGGCCCATGCAGGGCCAGTATGGGGAGATTGAACGTCAACCGGTTGCGCGTGCTGGTCCCACTCAGTATGATTCCACGCACCACCCAAGGAAAAGTTAACCATGCTGACATTTGTAGTGCTTCCCGATTGGGTTCCGTATGTTGCAGCCGTGGTGGTCCTGGTTGGCGTAATTTATGCCATCACATCGTGGTTCGAGCGCAGGCGGACTCAGGCTCTAACCGCGACTGCGATGGAAATCGGGTTTCTTTTTGTAGGCACCGAGTGGAAAGACGTTCCCCAGCCTCCACAACTGCAAACTGCGCTTTTCGACCGGGGTCACAGCAAGGCTTTCAGAAATATCATGACCGGCGGTGTGGCCGGCTTGCGTGCCTTTTTGTTCGATTATAAGTACACGGTGGGCGGCGGCAGATCGTCCCGCACCTATAGCCAGACGGTTGCAGCCTACAGCAAGACCGGGGTCCAGTTGCCATCCTTCAATCTCCAGCCCCAGGGTCTCATGCACAAACTCTGGGACGCGGTCGTCCACAAGGACATCACTTTCGATTCCCATCCAAGTTTTGCTCAACGCTATGGTTTGCGTGGCGCTGAAGCGGAGAGGATCCGAACGGTGTTTACGCCTCCGCTGATCTCATTTCTCGAGGTTCTCGATCCCCAGAAGAAGTGGCAGATTGAGGGCATGGGCGACACGCTGATTATTTATCGCGGTGGGAAGAAAGCAAAGCCGGGGGATTTCAGGGTTTTTCTGGAAGAAACATCCGGACTGGCCGGACAGTTCCTCAGCCTGGGGAACTGCCGGTAGCTAGCGGGCGGCTAGCTGCTTAAGAATTTCCTTCCCTAGTTTCTGCGTCTCGCTGAAAAATTTCTGGTACTCGACAAACATGCGGTTCAGCTCCAGCGACTGGTCGGGAGTGAGCTTCTTGCGCAGCAGCATGTCGCGGACGTGGACCGGGTTGGGGAGCGCAGCTTCCTCGGTCAGTTCTTCCAGCGCGGTGTTGGGATCGTAGTGGTACATAAAACTATTGTAGCTGTTCGTGTGGAGCCGGCGTTTGCCTTGCGACTGATTGGGGTTCTCAGTTTCTCTTCTCCGCGATCTCCGCGGAAAAATCTCCGCGTTCCCGACGCTAAAGTTTTCCGGGGCCGCCAAAACAGAAGATCTCGATCGCAGAGGTCGCAGCTCCAAAAGGCAATTTTGACTGGGGCAAGGCCGGTTTCTACACGCGTAACTACACCATTTCAGTACCCCACAGATCATGCAGGTGCACGATGCCGCGAAGTTTGCCGATGCCATCCACTACCGCGAGTGAAGTGATCTTCTTCTCTTCCATCACCGCGAGGGCGGCGGCGGCAAATTCCCCCGGAGAAATGACCTTGGGGTTCTTCGTCATGCATTCACCCGCGGTGAGGTCCAAGGCATCTTTGCCGCGCCTTTCCAGCAGACGCCGAAGATCGCCATCACTGATCACGCCGACAAGCTGCTCGCCTTCCACGACCGCGGTCATGCCCAACTTCTTGCGGGACATTTCATAGATCACGTCTGGCATTTTGGTCTGGGTGGTGACCCGAGGCAGCGCGTCGCCTGAGTGCATCAACGACTCTACCCGCGCCAGCTGCTTCCCAAGTTTGCCGCCGGGATGAAGGTTGGCGAAGTCCTCTTCTTTGAAGCCGCGTTTTTCGGAAAGCGCGACCGCGAGCGCATCGCCCAAGGCGAGCATGGTTGTGGTTGAAGCCGTAGGAGCGAGACCGAGAGTGCAGGCTTCCTTGGCAACCGAACAATCGAGCGCCACATCCGCAGCGGCGGCCAAAGTGGACAGCCTCGGACTGTTGCCAGAGAAAATGTTGTCGCCGGTCAGGCTGACCAGTGGAACCTGTAAGCGCTTGATGGTAGCCAGCAGGTGCAGCACTTCTTCGGTTTCACCACTGGTCGAGAGGGCCAGAACCACATCTCCGCGCACGACCATCCCCAAGTCGCCGTGAACTGCGTCCACCGGGTGCATGAAAAGCGCCGGGGTCCCGATCGAGCTTAACGTAGCGGCGATTTTGCGTGCGATCAGCCCGCTCTTGCCCATGCCTGTGACTACCGTTCGGCCCTTGCAGCTAAAAATCAATTCGATGGCGCGATTGAAGGTCTCGGCCATTGGTCCAGCGATGCGGTCTGCCAAGGCACGGAGCGCCTCCGCCTCGATGCGCACCACATTTTCGCCGATTCTTCTCATAGCCATGAGGATGGTAGCACGCACACGAGGGGACCCTCGGAGGATCTTGCGAAGGCGTACGTGCGGGATTCGGGACGGCTAAAAGTCGTCAACCACGTTGTGTCCGGCGGCGATCTCGCCCAAGGCATGCGCCTGGATCAAGCGGTCCCAGGGGCTGGCTTGCCAGTTGTCTTTCTTCTTTTGGTCATGGATCCATGGCGGCAAATCGATGAGCAGGATTCGCGCCAGAGCTTGCGCGTACGGTTCATACATCAAGCGCAATTGTTTCAACCTCTGTTCCGTGCCTTCTCTCAAGCGGAGATTGTTTTCTTTAAGGTGTGCCTGCAAGCGTTCCAATTCCCGGGCAGGAAGGCGGTCAGGAGCGTGCGGATCGTAGCGCAAGCGGAACACCTGGGCCAAATCCACGACGGCGTGGCGCGCCATGGCGAAAGTAAGCTCAGCCTGTTCGCTGCCGATGCCATCCATCTCCGTCATCAGCAAGGCACAACTATCCAGAATGGTGGTCAGCGCACCCAGCCAAGACTGGTTGCTGTGTTGCGAACGAAAAAAACTCAGGGCGGGATAAGAGATGTGGCTTTCCAGAACTTCCGCCGACCATCGTTCCCAACTTCGCAGAATTGCCTCCAAACCCCGCCCCCCAGGACAGTTGCCCAGGCGTCCGAGCAACTCAGCGGCAGTAGGGGGAGAGCCGGCGTAGGCGTCCAGCAGGGAAATGTCGACCTCGCGGCGGGAAAACGAGGAGTAGATCGTGGGCAGATAGCCAATCACCAGGCCCAGAAACGCGAATCCCATACCGGCTTCAAGCACCGTAAGGGCCCGTTCTGTACTTGTCATAGGCACGACATCTCCCAGGCCCAGGGTAAAGAATGTTTCCCCACTCAAATACAAGAGTGTGCCAAAGGTGATGGGTTCGCCGCCGAGTTGAACGTGTTCGCCCGACCCCCAATGCAGCAGCGCAAACGCCAAGACCAAACCGAAAGCCCACAGGACGAGCAGGAAGATTAACGACAGGGGTCCGAAATACCCGAGAAACGACTCGCGAAGGGTCGGCGACTTTATCTGCTGCGCAATCCGGGCCCAGGGACGCCAGGTGTTGCGATAGAACAAAGACGTTAGCCGGAATACCCGGCGCACGCGGCGGGGAAGGACGACGGTCTCAAAGGCATCCAGCAGGACGACGAAAATGATCCAAAGGCCGAGGATGATGCTGAAGGTATGCATGGATGGTGTATTTGCGGAATGTTAGCAGATTCGATGGTGCGAGATTCGTCACGGCTGGCCCAGCGCTAGGCTACGTTCTTACGCGCCTCCGGCGCTCGGTAGGGATGCGCCGTTGCACTATGGCGTGGAATATGCGCTCGCCAGCGCGTTCTGCACGGCTAACAATTCCTTCAACACGCCCCGCAGTTTTGTGGACTCGAGCGTATTTGCCCCATCGGATTTGGCTTCTTTGGGGTTGTCGTGGACTTCCATAAATATGCCGTCCACTCCTGCCGCTACCGCCGCGCGGGATAACACGGGAATAAATTCGGGCTGGCCCCCACTCGAAGCCGGCTTGTCTCCATCTCCTGGGGAAGCCGAGGGCAGTTGCACGGAATGGGTTGCGTCGAACACCACCGGCGCGAATTTTCGCATGATGGCCAGCGAACGCATGTCCACAACCAGGTTGTTGTAGCCGAAACTGGAACCGCGTTCGGTTACGAACACGCGGTCGTTGCCCGCGGTCTTGCACTTTTCTACCGCGTTGCGCATGTCCCAGGGAGAAACGAACTGTCCCTTCTTAATGTTGATCACACGCTCGGTCATGGCTGCAGCCACGATCAAATCGGTTTGGCGGCAGAGGAACGCCGGAATCTGCAAAACATCTACCACCTCGGCGACCCGGGCGACGTCCTGTTTTTCGTGCACATCGGTGAGGATGGGCACGTGAACCTCGTCCTTCACTTTTTTCAAAATACGCAGTCCTTCCTCGAGACCCGGGCCGCGGAAGCTGCGCATGGACGTGCGGTTGGCCTTGTCATAGGAAGCTTTGAAGATGAAAGGGATGTTGAGCGAACGGGTGACACCCTTAATTACCTCCGCCATGAACAGCGCGTGCTTTTCGCTTTCAATCACGCAAGGGCCGGCGATGAGAAACAGATTGCCGGAGCCGATCCTGACGCCTTCGACCTGGAAGGAGATGCTCATGGCTGTTATCTGCTGACTTCTTCGGCCCTGTCCGGGAAAGCAGATTCCTCCTTGTCGCTACGCTCCTCGTCGGAATGACAAATGTAAGTGCAGTCGATTCTAGCGCTGTCCTACCCGCTCCGGCCGATGGAACATCTCGACCTCAGCGGCAACCTTGTCGGAACGGCGCTTCAATCCGTTCTCATAAGCGGCGCCCACGAAAGCCCGGAATAGCGGATGCGGCTCCAGCGGTTTGGATTTGAACTCGGGATGGAACTGGCAACCAATGAAGTGTGGATGATCGGGAAGCTCGACCATCTCGACGTAGGTGCCGTCCGGCGTCGAGCCAGAGATGCGCAACCCGGCGGCGGTCAAAGTCTCTTCATATTCGCGGTTGAACTCGTAACGATGGCGGTGGCGCTCGCTGATCTCGGTCTGGCCATAGATCCTGGAGGCCAACGTATCCGGTTCGATCTTGCAAGGCCACGCTCCCAGCCGCATGGTCCCGCCGAGCTCTTCCACTCCACGCAGCTCCCGCAGCTTATAAATCACGCGGTGATTGGTCGCGGGATCGAACTCACTGGAATTGGCTTCGGCCAGCCCGCAGACGTTGCGTGCAAATTCAATGCAGGCGGTCTGCATTCCCAGGCAAATGCCGAAGTATGGAACTTTATTCTCCCGGGCATAACGGATGGCTTGCAACATGCCCTCGATGCCGCGCTTGCCAAAGCCGCCGGGAACCAGGATCCCATCATATTCAGCCAGCTGTTCCGCACAGGCCTGTTGACCTGACTCCAGGCCTTCGGCCTCAACCCAGTTCAACTGCAATTTCAAATTGTGGGCGAGAGCGCCATGGACCAGCGCTTCTTTGAGGGACTTATACGAATCTTCGTACTCCACATACTTGCCTACGATGGCGATTGTCACTTCTGCTTTCGGGTTGTAGACCTTGTGGACGATATCGTCCCATTTGGACAGTTCGCGATCCCTGGCTTCCATGTGCAGGCATTTCAACGCCAGCGTGTCCACATTTTCATTGGCAAATACCAGTGGGACTTCGTAAACCGAGGCTACGTCTTTCGCGGTAATCACGGCTTCATCCATGACGTTGCAGAACAGCGCAATCTTGCCCTTGATGTCCTTGGACAGAAAACGGTCGGTACGGCAAAGCAGAATATCGGGCTGAATTCCGATGCTGAGGAGCTCTTTGACCGAATGCTGGGTGGGCTTGGTCTTGAGTTCCTGAGCGGCGGCAATAAAAGGAACCAGAGTGACGTGCACGAACACGGTATTCTCGCGCCCTAGTTCCTGGCGCATTTGGCGGATGGCTTCCATGAACGGCAACGATTCGATATCGCCGACAGTCCCGCCGATTTCGACGATGGCTACATCCACGTCCTGGGCCACTTTCTTCATGGCCGCTTTGATTTCATTGGTGACATGGGGAATGACCTGCACGGTTTTGCCGAGGTAGTCACCGCGGCGCTCCTTGGCGATGATCTGCTCGTAGAGGCGACCGGTGGTCCAGTTGTTGTCGCGAGAAAGTCTGGCGTGGGTAAAGCGTTCGTAGTGGCCGAGGTCGAGATCGGTCTCCGCGCCATCGTCAGTGACGAAAACTTCTCCGTGCTGGAAGGGAGACATGGTACCCGGATCTACGTTGAGATACGGGTCAAACTTCATCAGGTTGACCTTCAGCCCACGGCTTTCCAGCAGGCAGCCGATGGAAGCTGCGGCCAATCCCTTGCCCAATGAAGACACCACACCGCCGGTTACAAAGATGTACTTTGCCGACATCTTTTCCTCGCTCTGAATTGTCTTTGAAATTTGTGCAGGCTGGCGTGCACGATCAATTATGGCAGAAAAAAGAGTGGCTGGGAACTATGAAAATATTTGCCGGTCACGTCAGTTTCTATCCGGTCAGCTGGCAGAATCACTAAGCGCAACATCGTTTGCTGCGCCATGAGAGGTATACTTGCACGACTCGGGGGTTCGGAATGAAGGGCCCTACGCTGGAAGATCAGTCCTCCGGACCGGCAAACACGTCCAGCCCTCCCTATGCCGGGTCTTCGCGCACCCTTCGTTGGTTTACCCTCCGATGTTTGCATTCGGAACCTTTCTGGTGGGGCGTTTGCCTGGTCAGCGCAATCGTTTTGGTTTTCGCCGATCGCCAGTTTCTGAACCCGGATGGACTGAGCTATGTGGAAATCGCCTCATCGGCGGTCCGCAACGGGCCAGGCGAATTTCTTAACGGTTACTGGAGCCCTTTCTATCCGGCATTACTCAGTCTCGCTTTGTTGTTTCACCCTTCCTTGCATCACGAGGTCCTGCTGTTCCACCTGGTGAACTTTCTGATATTCGTTGCGACCCTTTGCACGTTTCATTTTTTTCTGCGCGGTTGGATCGCCCATTTGGAACAATTCGGCCCGGTCAGTCAGCAACAGAAGAGGGCGATCATCCCTTTCGGCTATTGCCTGTTTTTGTGGTTCATCCTGAAAAGCATTGGGGTAGGGAATTTAACTCCGGATCTCGCCGTGGCCGCGGTTCTATTCCTGATCGCCGGCTTGATCTGCCGGCTTGCGATTCCGGGGACAGGTCTCAAGCATTATGTTGTTTTAGGACTTGTCCTGGCCCTGGGTTACTACGCCAAGGCCGTGATGTTTCCTTTGGAGCTGATGCTGCTGGCGTGGCTGTTCCTGTTCCCGCCATGCGAATCCGGTGGTGCGTTCCGGCGAAAGCTGCTCGTGTCTCTTTCGTTTTTTTTGCTGGCGGCCGGCCCGCTCATTGCCGCGCTAAGCAACCGGGTAGGCCATCTGACATACGGGGAAACGGGGCGGCTCAACTATGCCTGGTTTGTAAATGGCGCACCGAAGTATAGCGGTTGGACAGGAGGAGCCCCGGTCCGCGAAGGCATTCCCCAACACGCCCCGCGTAAGTTGATAGAACAACCGTTGGTGCTGGAGTTCGACGCGCCTGTCCCGGGATCGTTTCCTCTCTGGTATGACCCTTCATACTGGTATGCGGGATACAAGGTGCACTTCGATTTGCATCAGCAAATCTCCGCTCTTCGGATCACACTGGCCAAGTATGAAGTGATCTTCGCGCAAACGGCGGTCTTCTTTGCCGGAGCGGTGGTTCTCGGGTTTCTGGGAGCGCGAAGAAACAGTTTATTGCACACTGCATCACGCGTCTCCTGGCTCTTGGTCTGGCCTCTGGGCGCGGTGTTGCTTTATGCCCTGGTTCATGTCGAGGCCCGTTTTCTCGGAGCATACTTCATCCTTGGGTGGATGACGGTTTATGGGATGCCCGGTCTTCATTTGAATCAGCGCGTTGCCGGGGCGATTTGCGCAACCGTGTCCGGGACCACTGCCATTCTGTTCCTTGGCTACCTGGGCGTTGAAAGCGCACGCGCCGCCAATGACCTGGCACATGGACGGCAGCCCGATTATCAGCTTGTGGCAGCGAGTCTCCGCGATCTCGGGGCAAGGGATGGAGATCGTTTGGCAATGGTCGGACACGAGTCGTTTCCCCTTTATGCGCGGTATGCCGGAACCCGGGTGGTTGCCGAAATTGTCTCTCCCGGCGAGTTCTGGAATCTGAGTCCGGACGAATTGCGGGCAGTCACGGAACGCCTCGAGCAGATGGGGGTAAAAGCCATTGTGGCCAACCGCAAACCGGTGGGACTGGGGGCAACGGGCTGGCATGACGTGAATACCTCCGGCCAGGTTCGCTACAGTGTGCTTGTGCTGGGCGGCGATTCGGGCCACAAGTAACGACTTGAAGGGTTTCTTCGCCGATAGCTGTTGACCTGCATTTCGGCGACGCATCCAACTCTTTCAGAATGCCGATGTGGAGCAGATAATAGAAGCAGCGGGAGGGCATATCCGAGCTCGCGACTTACTATACGGGACCATAGCGATCGGCTTTCTGATCGCCTCCCCCGTGTCTGCTCAACAACTCGCCAAGCGCCTGATCCTCAAAGATGGTTCCTACCAATCAGCGGTCAAGTATGAAATCAAGGGCGACCGGGTCCATTACCTCAGCGCGGAGCGCGGGGAATGGGAGGACGTTCCTAAGTCCATGGTCGATTGGGCGGCTACCGAGAAATATGAAAAAGATAGAGCCAGCGGCGCGCCTCTGCCGGAAGCCATCGAACTCGACAGGGAACTGGAGGCGGAACGCAAAGCTCAAGAGGCTAAGACTCCGCTGGTTGCTCCCGGCCTGCGGCTTTCGGAGTACAGCAGCGTAGCGCTTCTCGATACTTACCAGGGACAGCCGCAGTTGGTCGAAATTGAACAGAATAGTGGAGAAATCAACAGTAACCGCAAGGGCAACATTCTGCGGGCCGCGATTAACCCACTGGCCAGCGCCAAACAAACCATCGAGCTGCCAGGAACCCATGCCAAGGTTCAGTCTCACGCCACCCTGCCGGCGATCTATTTGAACGTCATGCCTCCGGACGCGGGTGCTGCCACCGACAAGCCTCAGGAACCGGAACAGCCATGGGACCGATTCAAGATAGTTCGAGCGCAACTCCAATCCAAAGATAACAAGCGTGTAATTGGCGCTATCAAGATCGCGGTCTACGGGAAGGTCAGCCAGCAGCAGAATTTGATTCCCACCACGGCCGAAAGACTTACCGGCGGCTGGGTGAAGGTTACGCCCAAGGAACCGCTGGCGCCGGGGGAGTATGCCGTAGCCGAAATGCTGGGCAAAGAAGGCATGAATCTATACGTCTGGGATTTTGGGGTGAACCCGGCGGCGCCGCCGAACATGCAGGTGACTAAACCGGATGTGTCCGCGACCGATCCCACGCCCGAGAAAATTCCCGAACTACAAAAGCGCCCCAAATAATGGCGGCTCCAACACCAGAGGCTGCCATCCTTGTCCCGCCTTGGCGACAGAATGGGGATCGTGATTTGAAGATTTTCCTAAAGATCCCGCCCTTGCCTCGTCAAAAAACTCGCGAGACTAAGGACGGGGCAGCCGCTTGTTCGCGGATATAATCAAAGGATCTGTTCTGGAAAGGTAGTCCTTTTGAGCGCACATACACATCCTCCCGGTCAGCAACCTCCAGCGCCCCAGCCGATTCCCGGCATTGACGCGATCATCGCCGTCGGTTCCGGCAAGGGCGGCGTCGGCAAGACCACCATAGCCGTCAACCTGGCTGTCGCGCTGGCCAAGCTGGGATATAAGGTGGGACTGCTCGATGCCGACGTGTACGGGCCAAACGTCCCGCTCATGCTGGGCGCCAGCGGTCAGCCACAAGCCAACCCGGATAACAAGATTGAGCCGATGCAGGCGCACGGGCTCAAAGTGATTTCGGTTGGATTTCTTAATCCGGGCGACAAGCCGGTGATCTGGCGCGGCCCGATGCTGCATTCAATCATCCGGCAGTTCTTAGGATCGGTGCAATGGGGTGTGCTCGATTACCTGGTTGTGGATTTGCCTCCCGGCACCGGCGATGTCGCACTTTCACTCATACAGACGGTTCCATTGACTGGCGCGATTGTAGTTTCCACGCCATCCGACGTGTCTCTCCAGGATGCGCGCAAGGCTATCGAGATGTTCCGCCAAATGAAGGTTGATTTGGTCGGCGTGGTCGAGAACATGAGCTATTTCGTCTGCCCTCACTGCAAGCACGAGGTGGATATCTTCTCCCGTGGCGGCGCAGAAAAAACCGCCGCTCAATTCGAAGTCCCATTTCTGGGCAACATCGAACTTGATCCCGAGATCCGCCGGGCCAGTGACAGCGGAACCCCCACGGTGCTGGAAGGGACCGAATCGGCCCATGCGAAATCACTTTACGATTTCGTCCGCAAAGTCGTGACCCGTGTGGACGAGATTGAGGCGGCCGCTCCTCAAGGCGTGATTCAGATCCAGTGAAGCTTCTTCTCTGCGTTTCCGGCGCCCCCGGCGGTTGAGATTCTGCGTCTTGCCGCCGGGAAGGAAGACAATCGCCCGTTTGAGGCTGATTGATGTCTTCCGCTAAAGCATTCTACTTAGACAACTTACAAGATGTTCCCTGAATTACCCGCAGTGCATTGGCATTGTCCCCGAGTTCCGTCATAGTGCCCGGAGTCGGAGGCAACGATGGCAAGCCAACTGATTGATCTTCACCAGCAGTCAAGTCCGAAACGCCTACCTGAGGTCAAGCGAGTAAGGTTCACGCAGGCCAACCGTATTCAGCAGAGTCTACTGGCAGTCGCCGAAAAGCGGACCTTGATCTGGCTGGCGCAACGGAGTCCAGCCTGGATCAACTCCGATCACCTGACAGCACTCGGGTTCTCCGCCCAAATCATGGCCGGAGTCAGTTATGCCCTGTCTTCGCGGAGTCGATACTGGCTCCTTGCCGTGATCGCGTTCCTGGGGCTCAACTGGTTGGGCGATAGCCTGGACGGCACCCTCGCCCGAGTCCGCCAGCGGCAACGCCCACGCTATGGTTTCTATGTAGACCACATGGTGGATGGCTTCGGCGCCGTCGCATTGATGGGAGGCCTGGCCCTCTCCGGATACATGCATCCATATCTCGCGATCGGGTTGCTGATCGCATTCCTGGTACTTTCAATCCAGTCTTATCTCGCCACCTATACTCTGGGCGAATTCCGACTCTCGTTCTGGAGTTTCGGCCCGACTGAGCTGCGAGTCTTGCTGGCTATCGGCAACCTGGCCCTGTTCCGCTGGCCCTACGTTCTCAAAGCACACTACCGGCTGTTCGATATCGGAGGGGTCATCGGCTTGGCCGGTATGACCGGGATGCTGATCCTTTTCACCGCGCGCAACACCTATCGGCTCTATCAAGAGGAGAGAATTCGATGACCGCCGATGGGAGCACTCCGGTCGTTCGCTGGCTTAAGTTCAATGCGGTGGGAGGAATCGGAATCGGCGTTCAACTACTGTTCCTGGCGCTGTTCAAAACGATTCTGCAAATGAATTACTTGGTCGCCACCGCGCTCGCAGTCGAGACAGCGGTGGTACACAATTTCTTATGGCATGAAAGATTCACCTGGGCGGATCGCGCAACCGCCTCGCCGCGGGCACGCTTTATCAAGTTCAATCTGACGACAGGAGCGCTCTCAATCCTGGGAAACCTTGCCCTGATGCGGCTTTGGGTAGGAACGCTGGGCATTCACTATCTCGCCGCCAACCTCCTCACTATTACCATCTGTTCGTTGGTGAACTTCCTGGTGAGTGACCGGTTTGTGTTCCAAGATCCCAAAACGGCATGTCGACCGCCATCGAAGGCGCTTTCCTGAAACGCGAATAATCTCTGCTCATGAAATAACCGCCATGGCTCTCTCAGCTGCTTCTTTCCCCATTCGCACACAATCCGGTACGCCAATTCCCTGATACCCATTCCCGGCTAAGAAAATTCCTGGAGGCAGCAATTGCTCAATCCGCTTCACCCGGCCCAGGTGTCCCACGGTGTATTGCGCCATGGAACTGTTCCACTTGTAGACCCGCGCAAACAGCGGCTTAGCTGTCAATCCAAGAATCTGCTGAAGTTCGCTGCGAACCATCCGTAGAATCTCGCCATCGGACAAAGAGAGCACGGCCTCATCGCGTGTTCCACCTAAAGAACAGCGCAGCAAAGCCCGGTCATCCGGCGCGCGATGGGGAAATTTGTTATGAACAAAAGTAGCTGCCATCATGCGCTTGCCTTCGCGCCGGGGCACCAGGAAACCGAATCCGGGCGGCAGTGAGGCCCGTACCTCGGGTCCATAGCCAAGCGCCACCGTCACTGACGAGCTGTAAGGGATCTCGCGCAGTTCCGACGCCAGCGAAGCGCTGATGCCGCCCATGAGCGATCCGGCCGCCACAGCGGGCAGTGCCAAAATCACTACATCGAAAAACTCCGCCTGAGTTCTCGCCGAGACCAGCCACCCAGAACCCTGTGCCTGAATCCCCGGCACTGCCGTGCCCAGGCAAAGCGCCTGCGGCGCCAGCAGCGTAATCACAGCATCGGTCATCTGCTGCATGCCGTTCTTAACGGAGGTGAACAGCGCCCGAGCGGGAGCGCTGGAAATCTTGCTCCGAGCGGCAATCATGGCCCGTCCCAGGCTTCCGTGCTTGGCCTCCATCTCGGCAAACCGGGGCAGCACCGCGCGTACTCCAAGCTGCGAAGCCTCGCCACCATAAACCCCGCTCACCAGCGGATCGGCCAGGTAATCTACAACCTCAGTCCCATAGTGCCGCTCTACGAAGGAGGCCACACTCTCATCTCCATTGACCTGCCTTGCGGGATGGAACCACTCCTGCGCCATGCGCAACTTGGTAGCCGTCGAAAACAGCGAAGACGCTACCGTCGGCAAAATCCGCGTGGGTACCATGAACATCAGCCCATCGGGCATGGCGATCAGCCGGCCTTTTTTCAGGATGTAGGTCTTGCGCTCCGAATCGTTCGATCCGATCAGCTGATCGCCCAACCCTACCTGGCGACACAAGTCCGCAGCCCAGGGTTTCTCTGTGAGGAACGAATCCGGCCCAGCTTCGATGAGGCATCCATCCACGCGATCGGTAAGAACCACGCCGCCCAAACGAGACGATGCCTCAAAGAGCATGTACTCGAAGTCCGCGCCAGCGCGACGACGCTGTTCCAGGGCGAAAGCAGCCGCCAGCCCCGAAACTCCTCCACCGATAATGGCGATGCGTTTCACAATGATTGAAGGTTACTTTTCGATTTGTATCAGGGCGGTGGCTTCAGCCCTGCTGCTAAACGCTGCGTATCTCGCCGTCGCGACCGTGGGGACGCAACCACGAATAGTTTATAAGTCTTTGAGAGATTGCGCCGGATCGGCGGTAGACAGGCTGGCTCAACCCTATTCGACAGGGCTGAAGTCGCGTCTCTGATCCAAAAACCTTCCTTCTGACTGGCCTTACGATTTTGGCGCCAGTCGCTCCCGCACCAACTCCGCCAGTGCCTTCGTCAACAGCGGAGAATCATTCAACGACTCCGCTCGCCAAAGCCGCATCCTTGCTTTTTGTGCAAATTCTTTGAACCCGATATCAATGTCATACAGAATCTCCACATGATCGCAGAGAAACCCAATCGGCTGGATAAACACTTCCGAATGCCCGGCGAGCGTCAGGCCGGAAATTGTGTCTTCAACGGTGGGCCCAACCCAGGCTCCGCCCGACATTCCCTGGCTCTGAAACGCGAACTTCCATTCGTCGGGCCTCACGGCTGCCGCTACCAAAGCGGCGGTTTCCCTGGCTTGCGCCTCATATGGATCGCCATCGTCAATCGTCCGCTGGGGAACGCTGTGCGCGGTAAAAATCACTGGCACTCGGACTCTTGCTTCCGCGCAGGCCCGCGACCATCCGGCAGAAAACTTCTCCGCAAACGCCGCGATCAATGATGGCTGATCATGCCAGCTCTCCACAAAATCGAGCGAGAACGAAAGCTCCTGTGCCGTCAAAGCCGCGCGATAAAGCCCTACGCTGGTCCGCGAATTTTGTGGCGCCAGACAGATGACCACCGCATGCTTCACGCCGGCGTCATTCATGGCCTTCACCGCGCCGGCAACACGAGGCTTCCAGTTGCGCATGCCAACGTAAACCGGTATCCCCAGTTCGCGCGCCAGCAGTTCCCCTTGCTTCAACGTCAACTCGGTCAGCGGAGATCGCCCAATCAGCCCGTAGCGATGCCGGACTTCCTCAATCACTTGTGGAGGGAGAGACCGCCCATGGGTAATTTCCCGCAGAAATTCGGGGACGTCGTCAACCGAGGCGGGACTGCCGTGAGCAAGAAGCAGAACGGCGGTGCGGGTGGTCGCGGGAGTCATCCTCTCTGTACATTACACGCTCGACCTTGCAAGTGGCAGGGGTGATGCGATGGTGTCGCTAAAAGCGGCACGCCCTTTTAGTTACACCCTATGGCTGCCTGAACTCCAGGGTTTGCCGCTTCAATGGAAGGCCGAACGAGTTCGGCCTTCCACTGAGATTGAAATGTTCACGTTCCTAACGAACATCAATCGTCGTCACACTGTACGCAGGCAATGTCAGCGTCAGCGACGATCCGCTGACCGGCATTTGTCCAATCGAAACCGGCGTCACCGGATTCTGGCCTTGCGCGGACGCGGCCGTCATCTGATACATAAATGCGGTCCCAGACAAAGCCTGGCCGTTGATGGCTGTGACTTGCGGCGACGAAGAACGGTTGATGGCAACGAACACCAGGCGGCCCAGGGCCGTACTGTCGCTACTGGCATAAACCACGACTTTGGAAACATCACTCGAGGTGGTCTGCACAGATGTATCACCGAAGTTAGCATTGGCTCCGTCGAAGCCACGGAAAGCACGGAATCCAGCCAAGGCATAGTCGTAGGTGCCACTTGGGGGCCAGAACGAAGCTGCGAACAAATTCTGGCTGCCGAAGATACCTAGATTGTCGGCCTGCGCGATGGTTCCGGCAATGTGGTTCCATCCGCCGCTTTCGTATTCGGTGATCGCAATCTTCATGCCAGGAAATTCAGAATTGATTTTCGACTGAAGACGTCCCACGATGTTGATTGGGGCGCCTCCCAATTCGGAGTTAATCCAGCGATTGCTATTGCCCGAGTCGATGAAGGTCGAGTCCCACAGATTACGCGGGCTCTGCACGATCAGTTGCACTTGTGCATCGGTCAGGTTGGTTCCGCTTAGTTGGGTAATGCGGGTGCCGTTCGAGTCATAGTCTTCGGCATACCAGTGGAAGTCATAGACGTCCACAAGCGGCCGTCCGTACGTGGTCGAGGCTGTCTTCAACGCCGGCAGGTATCGGTCCGGGAACCAGTTTGTGCCGGTCGGAGTCGCGGAGAATTCTCCCTGCCAGTTGTAGATTCCTTGGAATCCGTAGTGGACCGGGCCAAACAGGACAATGTTGGGGAACTGATCTTTGAGTGCTTTTGCGATATTGATTGTTTTGGTAATTACGGTAGACGACAAAACTGGAGTCGCATCCTGAACCTCCAGGTGCGTGGAATTCCAGAGCTCCGGTTCATTGTCCAGGCTCACGAATGTAGGGTGGGCAGGATTCGCGCCAAAGATTCCTTGACCGGGGAACTTCTGATCGAGTGCCCACACGAATTCATCCATGTAAACATTCGAATCCGTCGTGTCTGGCGTGACCGTAAACGGATCGCTCGTAGCAAGGGTCTTCTTATAGTTGACGAAATTGAATCGGCTCAAATCAGGTGGATTGGAGACGCTGACGTTCCCGTCCTCATCGGCAGCCACCAATCCTTGGAGCTGAACCGTCATCAGGCTGGCCATCCCCGAACCCTGGTCGGCAGCAATGACCGGTCGAACGGCTTCCGCCGGGATAGAACTGCTGCTGAGGAAACTATCGTTGGAATAGGGGCCAAAGTCGCTGCCCGCATTCGATGCATTGGTTTCCCAGTTGTAAGCCGTCCAGCGATTGCCGCCCATGCGATCCAACGTGAACTTGGGCGCATTGGCGACATCGGAGAAGGAATTGATGCCATAAATCCACGGCGAGATCGGGTGGGTGTTCGTAGGATCAATCGTAATAGTGACATCGGCCTGAAGGTTCGACGGAGTTGCACTGACCTCGGAGGAGTCGGAACTCTCCCCTGTGGAGTTCAGGGCGGAGACAACGTAGAAATAAGTTGTGCCGTCACTTAGGCCGGTGTCGGTAAAAGTGGTCAAGATCGGCGTGCTCACGATGTTGAATGGGCCGCTGGCCGTAGTCGCGCGCTTCACACTATAGCTGGTTGCCCCGGAACTCGCACTCCACGACAGAGCTACTTGCTCTTTGCCGGGGGTGGCTGACAGGCCCGTTGGAATTGCCGGCAAAGGCGGTTTTGGCGTCGCCGATACTTGCGTTGAACTTGCGCTTTCCCCTGACAAATTGACCGCGGACACAACGTAGAAATAGGTGGTTCCGGCAGTCAGACCCGTATCCGCGAAACTGTTCGCTGTTGGCGCGCTGATGAAGGTATATGGGCCACCGCTGTTGGTTCCGCGCCTGACGTTGTAGCTAGTTGCACCCGAACTCGCATTCCACGACAAGGCCACCCGCTGAATGCCCGCAGTGGCTGACAAGCCAGTCGGAACTGCTGGCACGGGCGACTTGGGCGTCGCCGACACCTGCGAGGAATTCGCGCTTTCACCAGAGGCATTGACGGCGGATACGACGTAGAAATAGGTGGTGCCATTTGTAAGTCCGGTATCCGTCAAGGTGGTGGCTGTCGGCGCGCCAACCTGGGCGTAGGGTCCACCGCTAGTGGTCGACCGTTTCAGGTTGTAACTGGTCGCACCAGAGCTCGCAGTCCATGACAAAGCTACCTGCTGAGCTCCGGCAGTGGCGGTCAATCCCACGGGCACTGGCGGCACTGGCGATTGTGGCATCGCCGATACTTGCATCGAATTCGCGCTTTCACCCGCCGCATTGACCGCAGAGACAACATAGTAATAAATTGTGCCGTTTGTAAGTCCGGTATCCGTAAAGTTGGCGCTCGTTGGCGTGCTGATCTGGGTATACGGTCCGCCGCTGTTGGCTGACCGTTTCAAGTGATAGCTCGTCGCTCCGGAACTCGCGCTCCACGAGAGCGCCACCTGCGCGTTCCCGGGGGTTGCACTCAATCCGCTCGGAGTGGCTGGAATCGTTATAGATCCGTTTGGGGTGGCCGAAACCTCCGCAGAATTTGAACTGCGTTTCTCCCACTTTGACGCCGAGACTACATAAAAATAGGTCTTTCCGTTGCTCAAGTGAGTATCGGTAAATGTCGTCCTTCTGGTTGTGGCAATGTGCCAGTAGCGTCCGCCGCTGCGGGTTGAGCGCTTCACGCGATACCAATCGGCTCCCTGGCTGGCTGTCCATGTAAGACTCACTGTCGCGTTCCCGGCAGTGGCGGTCAAACCCGTAGGAGCTGGCAGAACCCTGTGGAAATGCTCACCCAGCGCATATCCGGTGAGCAATAAGATTGCCAGCAGGGATCTAAGGATTCTCATAAGTTCCAAACTCCTCGGTGAAATTGAGATGTAAAACGTCTCAATCCTACCTCGGCATTTGCGGGTTGATTAGTTCCCTAAGGTACAGAGAAAATCGTTGCCTAGGGACAGGGCAAATATTTCCAGCGGTACAACGCAACAGTAATCCGAGGAAGGTGACTTCAGTTTTTCTCGCTGATCGATGAAAACCGCTGTGAGAACGCCTTGCGAAAGGAATGCGGGAAGGCGTCGATCGTCACTCACGATGGCACGTGTGGCCCAAATGCCAACTCAATTGAAACAAAAAAGGCACGGCCGGAAGCCGTGCCTTAAATGGTCAAGTCTCTATCCGCGTACATCCGCGCCTAAAAAGGTCTAATCTCTAACCCCATCCATAAACGCCCGGAGCTTCCGGGACCTCGATGGATGCCTCAGTTTGCGCAGCGCTTTGGCTTCGATCTGGCGGATGCGTTCGCGTGTAACCGCGAAGCTCTGCCCGACTTCTTCCAAGGTGTGCTCGCTGCCGTCTTCCAGGCCGAAGCGCATTTTGATGACTTTCTCTTCGCGAGGAGTCAGCGTGCGCAGAACCTGTCCGGTCTGGTCCTTTAGGTTGACGTTGATCACCGCCTCCGCCGGAGAAACTACCGCGCGGTCTTCGATGAAGTCGCCAAGGTGCGAATCTTCTTCTTCTCCAATGGGAGTTTCAAGAGAGATTGGCTCCTGTGCGATCTTCAGGACTTTCCGGACTTTTGCTACCGGAATGTCCATGCGCTTGGCGATTTCTTCCGACGTCGGTTCGCGTCCCAGTTCCTGCACCAGCTGACGCGACGTGCGGATCAGCTTGTTGATGGTTTCGATCATGTGCACTGGGATACGAATCGTGCGCGCCTGGTCAGCGATAGCACGCGTGATGGCCTGCCGAATCCACCAGGTTGCATACGTGGAAAACTTGTAGCCACGGCGGTATTCGAACTTGTCGACCGCTTTCATCAGGCCGATGTTGCCTTCCTGGATCAGGTCGAGGAACTGCAATCCGCGGTTGGTGTATTTCTTGGCGATTGAGACCACCAAGCGAAGGTTGGCTTCGATCAGCTCACGCTTGGCCTGCTCGGCATCCATGTCGCCCTGGATGATTTCGCGCTGGGTGCGTTTGAGTTCCTGGAAGAGAACTCCAACTTCCTGCTCGACTTTTTCCAGTTCAGCATGTAAAGAACGCGCCTGGCGCCGGTATTCCTTGCGCTGGTCTTCGCTGCGCGTGGCATCGGCCCGTTTTTCCAGGTTCTGAGCCTGGCGGTCGAGCTGGCGCATGCCGTCGACGGTCTTATTGACACGCTCGATCAGCCGCTTACGCTCGTTGTTGGTAAAGCCGAGTTTGCGGACGCACTGCGAGACCTTCACCACTCCGCGGGCCAAAGTGCGGCGGGCGCGGCGGTGATCCTTGGGACGCTTCTTCTGAGAAACGTTGGCGAACTTTTCTTGCAGCTGTGCGGCTTTTTTATATGCCTTGGCTAGTTCGTCAATTTTTCCGGTAAATTCTTTCCGGCGGTTCTCGAGAATGTCCTCGGTGATTTCTTCCTCATCGAACGTGACCACTTCCTTGATGGAGCGGACTTGCTTTTTCAGGTCCTCTCCCAAGCCAAGCAGTTCGTTGATGACAATGGGAGACCGCGAAAGCGCCTTCAGGACGCGGATTTGGCCGCGCTCGATGCGTTTCGCAATTTCCACTTCGCCTTCGCGGGTGAGCAAAGGCACAGTCCCCATCTCACGTAAATACATGCGGACGGGGTCGTTGGTTTTTTCCAGCGTGCCGGGGGTGAGATCGAGTTCCACGTCTTCCCCAGCTTCTTCATCATCGAATTTTTTATCGAGTGCGGCGGAGGAAGGCAGCTTCGGCCCCTCCAGCACATCGATACCTTGCGTACCGATAGTCGTCAGCAGATCGTCGAGGTCTTCGGGACTTTGCACATCCTGCGGTATGAGGTCGTTGACCTGGTCATAGGTGAGATATCCCTTCTCTTTTCCCGTTTCGATCAGCTTTTTAATATCGTCGTACTTGTCGTCTAGAGCCAAGAATTACCCTCTATCGTCCTACGAACCGGACGATGCATTGGTTTTTACGATTGGGAGCGTGGAGTCGCGGAGTGCGCGAAACGACACAAACCTTAAAAGTTTAGCATACAGCTTCATGTTTCAACCACATGAAAGCTTGATTTTTATTGTCGACGGCCGCGGCTATATCCCTGCCCCTTAATAACTTAGATGATATTCAAAGCTCTATAGTTTCAGGGCAGCGTGGACATAAGCCTCTACGCTGCACGGCTTTCGCTTGCGAAGGAGATTCACGCAGTGCTGGATCACGATTTTAAACTGCGCTGGCCGAATCCACCTTGCTTCGGGGATTGCTCCAGGAACCATTTTCAGGCCGCGCCAGTGGGAGGCAATTCCTGGAGGCTGGGGTCCATGAGCGAGCGCTTGAGCCGAGTTTTTTCCTGGAGCAAGTCGCGCATGCGATCTGCGGCCAAATTGCGCGTGTTTTGCAGTTCCTGTTGCACCTGGTCCAGCTTGCGGCGCAGATGGATTCTTCTTAGGGCCCGTACCGCGCCTTCCAGCCGCTCAGGAGTTAACTCCTCCTCGTCCTTTAACAGAATCGCTGCCAGCAGGTTTCGATCTGACTCCGACTGCGGCAGCGACATTACATCGGCTGCTTCAGGGCCGGCATTCAGCAGAGCCTCGGCCAGCGAGTCGGTGGAAAGGCCCTCGTGCAGGCGCTCGCTTTGCAGGATGTAGTGGGCCTGGCGGCAGGGATCGAATTCTTCCTCCGTGCCCTCTCGAGAGGAGAAGCGTTCCTCGGAAATCTGGATTTCGGTGGAAGAGGCCAGGGCGCGGATCAGGATGCGCTCTGCGTCGGTGATTTGAACCTCGATTTTTGCCTGAATCGTCTTTGTGCCGCGATGGGTGGCGGCGTGCTTAAGCTCCTGTCGCAGAACGCCGGGGTCAATGCCTAGCTTCTGGGCGATTTCCCCAGCCAGTTCATCGCGCACGATGCGACTTGGGACCTGCTGAATGTGAGGGAGCAGGTAATTCACCGCCTTCACCTTGCCTTCGGCGCTGCGGACAGGGAATTGCGCGCGGGCGCGGTCGATCAGGTAGCTGAAGTAGCGCTGGGAATTGCGCAGTGCTTCCGTGTAGGCGTCCTTGCCTTTGCGGCGGATGTAGAGGTCGGGGTCGAAGCCGGATTCCAAAGTTAATACTTTGATTTGGAATTCTTCTTCGACCAAGAGACCGAGGGTGCGCTCGGTGGCTTTGGCCCCGGCGGTGTCTGGGTCGAAGTTTACGACTACATTCTTGCTGAAGCGCCCCAGTAGCTTGGCTTGCAGTTCGGTGAAGGCGGTGCCGGAGCTGGCAATTACGTTTTGAAACCCGGCGGCGAAGACGGAAATACAATCCATCTGGCCTTCGACCAGGATGGCGTAGTCGAGCTTGCGGATGGCTTCCTTGGCGTGATCCAGGTTGAACAGGACCCGCGATTTCGAGTAGATCGCTGTCTCGGGTGAGTTCAGATATTTCGGGCCAGCTTTTTCGTCGGTCGAGAGCGTGCGTCCGGTGAAGGCGATGATGCGTCCGGTTTCGTTCGCGATGGGGAACATGACGCGGTTGCGGAACTTGGAATAGATGGCTGCCGTGGTTGGCCGTTGGTCGTTGGCTGGCGGCCCCTTCTCCGCGCCCACCTCAACACTGCCATCCCGAGCGGATCCGGGAGGCTCGCTCGCGAGCGGTCCGGCGGAGTCGAGAGACCCTTCGACAAGCTCAGGGCGGGCTCTGCTGGTGGTTTGCCCGCGCTCATCCTGCTTCCAGGAAAACAACCCACTCTCCCGCAGCACCTCGTCGTCGAACTCGCCTTTCATCCGATCGCGCAAGAGGAATCCCGAATCCGGCGCAAAACCAATGCGAAAAGCTCGGATGGTTTCCTCGTCCAGCCCGCGTCCTTTGAGATATTCACGCGCGTGCGCGCCCTCAGGCCGCCGCAAACAATCCTGAAAAAACGCGCAGGCCCGCTCCTGGACATCCAGCAACACCGTCCGTAGCCTGGCATCCCTGGCCTCGGCCGGACTGCTGTAGCTGATCGCGGGTAAGGGGATCCCGAGCTTTTGCGCTACCGCCCGCACCGCTTCCGGGAAGGTGATGTTCTCGATTTTTTGTACGAAGGTGAACACGTCCCCTGAAGCCGCGCAGCCGAAGCAGTGAAAGAATTGCTTGGTCGCGTGAACGGAAAACGATGCTGTCTTTTCGCCGTGGAAGGGACAGAGTCCTGAGTAGTTCTGTGCCCCGGCTTTTCTTAGCTTGATGTAGTCGCCGATGATACGGACGATGTCCGCTTGCTGCTTGACCGTGTACGCGAAGTCGCCGGGGTTGGCCATGGGGTGTGCTTATTGTCGGGTATAGAAGCCCTGATGTGAATATAGCGGATGTGAATTGCTGTGGAGAAGCTGTGCAATAGTGCGGTTATCTGTGGGGTTTTTGGGAAAACCTGCGTTGGCTATCGGAGTAGGGGTTCTTCGAACGCGCTTGCCGTGCGCTTCGCTTACGGCAATGCTCGCTCAGAATGACAGAGGGCGCGAGTCGTGGTTGTGACGGACACCACGATTTAAGCGAGTGAATTCCGAATTGGAACTTATGCCATCAGCTCAGCTCTTGCCTTCTCCGCAATGAACGGCAGATCTGCGGTAACGGCAACTGCAATTCCCGTCCTTTCCAGTATGCCGAGAGCAAACCCGACTTCAGGATCGTTCCGGTCCAAATCATCGTCCACAATCGCAGTCAGCGCAGTGCCGGCGTTTTCCTTTCTCAATATGCCGGCGACCAGCTGCGGGTAGCTGAACGAGAGTGCTTTGGCTGCATCAATATTCGCCTCAAGAGGGACCGCCTGGAGCATTTTGATGACTCCATTGGGGCGGTAGGAAACGTCGATTTTTAGCGGATCGCCGGGGTGGGTGTAGTCGGCTACAGAGATGTTCTTGAAAACCATTCCCCAGATTCCGGCGGATTCGTAGGCATTTTGGATTTTACGCAGGATGTGGCGGCGGCCGCGAAGTTCCGGTTTGCTGGTCTGCGCGGGGAGATCGATGGCGTGGCGGGCCAGCAATTCCATGGCAGCCTGGCCGTCTTCTGCCAGGCACTCCCGGCGAGGCGAAATCTGTACCGCATTTCCGAAGCAGTCGTGCATTTTTGTCAGCAACTCATCCCGCCTCATGCCAGATCGAAGGTGCTCCTCAATGTCACGTTCCAGGAAGTGGAAATAGTCGAGATCGGCGTCGGGATGAGAGCAAAGAAGGCGCCGGTAGCTCTTCATAAAATGCACTCCGGCAAAACCATCGGGAACAATCTCCTGCATGACTATGGCGAAGGTGACGTAGTCGTCCATCATGGGGTAGGGGGAGTACCTCAGGTAGAAGTAGTCGAATTTTTTGAGCTCTGGCATCCGTGCCTCCTTATTAGGGGAAGGGCCCGAAATTTTTTATGCGGCTTCTGTCCAACAGGGAAATGGTTTCCGCTGCGACAGGCGGAAGGCCATGATCAATTCTCGAACTCTGCTGCGTCGCTCGATCAGGCAGCACACTAATTTTTCCAGCGCGGCCCACTCGCCTCCGTACCAATCGGGAGGAATGTCTGCGGCCGCCGCCCAAATTTGGTCGGCATCCATTTTTTCTACGTTGGAGAGCCAGGGGTCGAATGAGTTCCAGCCTTGGACTCCCGCGTAGACTTCGTTGTGCGCGTACACTCCGCGCAGAGGGTAGTCGGGGAAATTCCATTCTCCGGCGTTGAAGCAGTAACCTTGATCTATAAAAGCAGCGGTGTATTTGCGCTCGCGGAGTTTGCGCCAGAAGGCGGCCTGGCGTCCGTTGGCGTTGCCGGTCCATTTGTCCAGGACCAGCATTCCGGCGAAGGCTTCGAGGTTGCGGACACGCTCCAGCATGGCCGTGGGGAAGTAGTCGAAGACCTGGCCTTGCAGGGGATCGACCACATAGCGTGAGCCGAAGTGCAGGCCCGGCAGGCAGCGGATGGTTGTGCCAGCCAGTTGGATGTTTAGTTCCGCGGTGTGTTCCACCAGCCAGTCTCTTACTATGATGATTTCCGTACTGGGGACCGGCAGTCCCGCGGCTTCGGCCAGTCTTGTGGCTAACATTTCGTTGGCCAGCACTCGCAGGTGCTGTGGGTTGTTGCGAAACTTGACCACGTAAAAGTTGCCGTCCTCGCAGCGCATCATGTGGCCCTGAGCGCCACCGCGCATTCTCCGTATGTGCTGAAGCGCCTCGATCGGCAAGCTGGTCCTCGAAAATGGAACTGACCGGGGCTAGGGTACGTTAACTGATTAGGGTGATAATATACTTGACACATCCACCCTTTTCAGATAGTCTTTGTGCATGGTCAACGCCATGAACAAAGAACCCCATACTCTCCAAGAAGCAGTTCTCTACTTTTCTGATTTGAATAACTGCATTGACTACCTTGCAA
>WNFY01000182.1_pt1 | contig 49113 bp, 36 predicted proteins | sample 5400091 | NCBI WGS metagenome assembly WNFY01 (sample SAMN13153364, study PRJNA577476) | soil metagenome | isolation source: 60 cm soil or saprolite under grassland replicate 1 | place: USA:California | collected 2016-06-15
GCTGAGCGGCGTGAGCGTCAGCCCCGTCCGCGGCGGTCCCGGGGTGACGTTGGCCCTGACCCTGCGGGTCCCCTGACCGCACGTCAGCCCGACGCTCGATCGGGATAGGGGGTAGCGGCTGGTGGCCGCTACTCCCCTCCCACACCACCGGACATGCGGGTCCGAATCCGGCGGTTCAGCAAGTTGAGGTTAGCGCGCGGCAAGCCGCGGCACTCCCAAGCGATCGAAATACACCGTGGGCAGCGCGAGATGGAGCGCGCTGTGGCCTGCCACTCGCCACCAGTTGCGGCTAAACCGCGCGGCCATCCCGGCAACGGGTTCAGAAACGCCCCGCGAGATCCTGAACGACGTGTTGATCAATCAGGTGCTGGTCTCGTTTGGCGACGCCGAGCTGACTCGCCGTGTCATCGCGGGGGTGCAGGCGGACGGCACGTGTTGGGCGGGCGGGACCGTGTGCAGGAGCGGACGGCGATGCGTATCAGCGTCTCCTCGTGGGCGACGACGGAGAACGACGTGGAGCGGAGGCTGGCGGCGATGGTGCGGGTGGCGAGCGAGGTGCAGGCGGCGGCGGCGCCGTAGAGAATCACCACGAGTTTGCCCTTATCCCCTGTCCCCCTTTCCGCATGTTTTCACCCCCTGTCCCCTCTCCGCTTGTTTGGTCCTCACCCCCTGTCCCCCTCTCCCTTCGGGAGAGGGGGAACTACGAGAGACCCTCCGGAGTGTTTGATCATCGACACACGCGTATCGTCCCCCCTCTCCGCGTATGCGGAGAGGGGGACAGGGGGTGAGGACAAACGGGAAGTGGGGGTGATGCCGATGGGGGGTAATTGCCGCGCCGGCGTCCCTAGTAGACTCGCACGCCCACACGCGCCGCTCCCTCCCGCGCCGCGGCGAGCTTGGCCTGCTGCTCGGCTGAGAGCGTGTTCTTGATCTGAATCAGCAACGTGATGTGGGCGCGTTTCACCTCCCGCTCCACCCCGAGCACCTCATCCACCTGCGCCAGTGCCGCGGCCGGATCGACGCTCGGCTTCTCGAGCAGCGTGGCCAGCCGCTGGGACTGGTCCTGCATGCGCCATTGCAGGTCCACCACTTTGGTCTGAAAGTCCTGAATGGCCTTGGTGATGACCGCTCGCTGCTCGGGTCGGAGCGCGATGTCCTGCTGGTGCTGCATGACGAGCTCCGGGGGAAACAGCACACGCGCCAGCGGGTCGTCCGGCTGCGGCGGCTGGGGCTGCGGAGTCGTGGGCTGCTGCGCCGCCGCGGCGATAGCGAACACGGCCAGGGCCAGAACGAGAGAGAGACGGGTCGTCTTCACGGGGTCCTCCGGGGTGAGTCGATGGTGATGAAGTGCGGCACGGTGCGCAACAGATCCTCGTTCGGGAGTGCGAGCAGGAAATCGGTGGGCGTTTTCAACCGGACCGTCGCGAGATCGGTCGGCACCGCGCGCCGGGCCAAGAGCAGCGCGAGGGCGACGCCGGCGAGCACGATCGCGGCGGCGCCGAGCGCCAGCGTACCGCGTCGCGGCGTCGTGGCTGCGCGGGCGCGTGCGGCGGCGAGCGTCGCGCGCAACGCCGGTGCGGCCGCCGCGTCTTCGCGGCGCAGCGCATGGAAGCGTTCCCCCAGGTCGTTATCGTCGTGCTCGGTCATTCCAGTTCCTCTTTCAGCAGCTTCCTGAGCGCGGCCTTGCCGCGCTCGTAGTGGGTGCGGGCGGTGCCGAGTGAGATTCCCACGACCTCCGCCGCCTCGGCGATCGTCAGGTCCTGGTAGAACACCAGGTGCAGCACCTCGCGCTGGCGGCGCGGCAGCGTGGCGAGAGCTGCTGTGAGCCGACGGGTCCCGTCCGCGCGCACCAGCTCGGTCACGGCGTCGGGCCGGCCGTCAGGGGTCGCGGCAACAAAGGCCAGTGGCAGCCATCTCCGCAGCACCGCGCGGCGGCGCTGCCCTGCCGCGGTGTAGCGCACCACCGAGAAAAGCCAAGTCCGAAAACTCGCCCGCCCGTCGAACCGAGCCCGCCCGTCCAGGATTTTCAGGTAGCTCGCCTGGAGCGCGTCCTCGGCGGCGGCGCGGTCGCCCGCGCAGCAGGCGAGGGCCCAACCGAAGGCCGCGGGGTGCAGCTGATCGAGCTCTCGTTCCAGCTGCAGGGCCTCGGGCGACATCGCGCGCTCGGTGGTGACAGGAATTAGTGTGTCGACGGGAGATGGTATATGACCGCGGACGGGAGCGCCCGGCATGTTCACCGCGAACATGACCGGCAACGTCGTGTTGACAGGCGACGCGAGGGGCTATTTCCTCGACAACGCCTGCGCTCTGCGGCTGTACGCGTAGGCGACCGCGAGGGTGATCAGAGCCAACACGAAGAACGAGCCCACCCGGTAGAGAGCTTCAAGGTTGGAAAGGTCGTAGAGCGCGATCTTCAATATCGCCAATCCCGCCACACCGAGCCCCGCACTCCGAACTGCTTTCTGCTCCAACCAGAAACCGGCTCGCACCAAGGCCGCGGCGTAGAGCAGCCAGTACGCGCTCAACGCGAGATCCCCCGCGAGCCCGGCAGCTTCCCACGTTGGCGCGCGCGCCGCGAAAAACCGCTGGAGCTCCATCGAGCCCCCGCCGAGGATCGCGGCTCCGGTGAGCACCCAAAGCACCGTGTGCGCGTGCTCGGTCCCTCCGAGGGCCGGAACCGGGCGGCGCCATAACCTCGCCGAAAAGGCGGTCGCCAAGACATAGGAATAGAGGACCAGCGCCCAATCATCGGCGAAGGCACCCTGCTGTGTGCGGTACCCGGACGAGAACCAGAACAACTGCACGAACGCGAGCATGGCTAGCCACGGAGCGACGACGAGTCCACCAGGCTGCCCCAACCAACGAGCGCCCGCCACTGCACCCAGAGCGAGTCCACTCCACGCCAGGACGAGGACCAGGCCATGCCACTGTACGGCTGCGGCCAGGGCGAGCAATGCGAACGCCAAGGCGACGTGCGGCACCGAGCGGCGCGGCCATCCGGCTGCGGCGTACGCCACGGCGGCGATGGCCGGCGCCAGCGCCGGCCAGGAGCGCAGCGCGTCGGGGAAGTGAATGGGACTGACCAGCGCAAACGCGAGAGGTGACGCCAGAAAGATCACGCTCTCGACGCCCTCCGGGAGCGCATCGATTGCCGGCGAATGGAGGGCGGTGACTGCGCGGTGCTGCCACCAGACGACCCCCGCCAGCGCGACCGCCACCGCCAACGCTAATGACCGCGTGCCCGTGCTCTGCACGGGCGCTTGGTGCAGGAACAGAGACAGCCAGGCGGCGGCCAACCCGAACGCTCGCGCTTCCAGCCATCTCGGCCCGGCCGTCGCCACGAGGGCGGCGGTGCCGCCGGCCGCCACGAACCAGAGCCCGACCGGCTCACCCAGGATCCCCCATGCCAGAAACATCCCGAACCCGAAGTAGCCCAGCAGCGCCACGTTGAAGCAGCGCCGCCACGACATTTGATGCGCCAACACACCCGAGCCAAGACCCACGACCTCGAGGTAGCCGAGGAGCAGCGCTGGTTGCGCAGCTCGGTCCGGAAGCACGATCGGAGCGAGGTAGGCGCCAACGGTCGCCAAGATCGCCAGTTCCTCGATGCGGTGACGCACAGCAAGAACGGCCACGGCGACGGTCACGCCGGTGAGCAACGCGAGACCAAGCTGGCGCCCGACGAGCGCGTACGGCCCCCCCGCCGCCCAAATCCCGAGATAGACCAGTCCGGCGCCAGCCGCGATGATGCCGGCACCGTAGCGCCGCAGGCCCTGGGCGATCAGGCGGTCTCCCCAGACGCCGAGCCCGATACCGGCGAGTGCGGCCCCTACTACCCGGAGCCAGGGAGAAATCCAACCTCGGTCGAAGGCGTACTTCAAGAAGAATCCGCCCGCCGCGACGAGCGCTACGACACCCACGACCAACAATCCCCGCTGGCCGACCCATTGCTCGAGGTCGTTGACGCCCCTCGTGTCGGCTTCCTGCTCGACGGGCGGATCGGGGGCGGGTTCTGCACCCGGCCTGGTCCGCGGCTCTCGTCGCGACGACGTTGCCGACTCCACTCGCGAGCGGGGCTCCTCCTGCTGCGTGAGGGCTCCAGGGAGCAGGAGCTTTCGGACGATCGCCTCCAGGTGCTCGAGTCGCCGCTCCAGGCGCTCGATCGCTTCCCGTTCATCGGTCATGTGCGCCCCGCTCGAGACTGGTATCAGTGGTGAGAACCCGGCGACGGCGAGTCTCGCTGACCGGCGTCGACCTGCTATTGCTCATGTCGGGAGGTGCACCACAGCTTCGCAAGGTGGCGTAGGTCCAAACCAAACGCCGCCCGGCGGCATCAAAGTAACATCGAGTGACCATGCTGACATCTCTGCTGCTCGCCATCATCGTCGCGCTCGCGCCTGGGTCGCCCCGACCAACGATCGCCTACACCCTCCGGTTCGATGCGGCGCATCTCGACGTGGCAGAGCTGGCCATCGAGCTGCGCCACGCGCCAACCAGCGTCAGTCTCGCAATGAGAGTGCACGCCGAATACGACGCGCGCTATTGGCGCTATGTCGACGGCTTCCAGATCGAGCACACCGCGAATGACGGCGCGGCGAGCGTGGTGCGTGAGGACAGCACGCTCTGGCGCGTCACGCTGCCCGGGGGGCACGGCGTGGTCCGCTACCGTGTGCACATTCAGGCGCCGCCGTCGGGCGTGCGTCGCGCCTGGCTGCCGTACGCGCGCCCCGACGGCGCGTTCATCAATAGCCCGGACTTCTTCCTCTATCTGCCCGACTTCCCGAACGCGCCGGCCACGGTTCATCTCGACGTCCCGCCCGGCTGGCGGGTCGCTACGGCGCTTCCGTCGGGCGGCGCTTCCGCCGAGCGTGCGGCGTTCGACGCGGCGACGCTCGTCGACTCCCCGATTCTGCTCGGCGCGCTCCACGACTGGTCCTTCGCGGAGCGCGGGAGACCACGTATCACGTGGTGTACTGGCCGCTCCCGGACGCGGCACGCTTCGACAGCTCGGCGTTGGTCGACGAGATACATCGTCTGACGAAGGCCGCGCTGGACGTGTTCCCGCGCCGGCTACAACCGTCTCAGTTATCGCGCGCCCGAGCGGACGGCGGGACTGTGGTTCGGCGAAGGTGTGACGATCTACTATGCAGACGTGCTGCTGCGCCGCGCCGGACTGGCTGACCCGACGCACACCCGATTGGAACATCTCGCCGCCCTGTTGGAGCGCTACTACGCGTCGCCGGCGATCCAGCGCGTCTCGCCCGAGCGAGCGAGCCTCGCGTTCGGGGACTCGTGGAGCACCAACCCGGACGCCACCGGCGGCTACTACCTCCAGGGCGAGCTGCTTGGCGACGTGCTCGACGCGCGGCTCCGCGAGTCCACCGGCGAACGCCGCGGGTTGGACGACGTGATGAGGGCCCTGTTCCAGCGGGCCCAGGCGCCCGCCGATGGCGGCTTCACGTCAGGGAGCTTGGAGTCCGTGATCGATTCGATCTGTGCCTGCCGCATGGACGCGTTCTTCGCCGATCAGATCCGCGGCGCCGGGCCCAGCGACGTGACGCCGCTCGTCGCCCGGCTCGGGCTCCGTGTCATGCTCGACTCGGTGCCTGCGACCGACAGCATCGGACAGCTCCTCCCTGATCTGCGGCTCAGTACCGACTTTGCCGCCCCCGCGGGCGTGCTGCGCGTGGTCGTCAACAATCCGGCCACCGCGTGGGCGATGGCGGGCCTTCGCACCGGCGACGAGCTCGTCGCGCTCAACGGCGCTCCGGTCCGGACGTTCGCGGAGCTCGCGGCAGCCCTACACGGCCTGCACATCGGCGACCGCGCGACCGTGGATATCCGCCGCGGCGGCCAGCCGATGCGTGTGGCCGTCGCGGTCACCGGCTACAACCGGCCACGCGTGGGCTTCGTCGACGCCGCGGATGTCAGCCCCGAGCAACGCGCCCGCCGGCAAGCGTGGCTGGTTGGGCGCTAGGCGCTTGGCACCTTCGCTGGAGCCGCGAGTACCAGAGTCATTCTCCTTCCTCGAGGCCCACCATGTCACGCTCGTCCATGCATCGCACCGGGGCCGCGCTGCTCGCCGCCGGGGTCGCCGTCGCGTGTGTAGGCAGCCAGGTCCACCCCGTCGCGTCGCCGCAGCCGCTCGCGCCGGGCGTATCGACCGTAGACCGGATGACCGTCCGCACCGGGGAGCAGCAGGTGCAGGTCGACTCTCCCGTCGTCATCGCTCGTCGGGTGGAGCATATCGTGCAGGAGTCGGGGGGCTACTTGGAGCGCTCCAGCGCGAGCAGCAACGGGAACGCGCGGGTCGAGGCCAGGGTACCCGCGGCAGAGCTCGACGGCATCATGGATGAGGTCGCGGGGTTGGGGAAGGAAAAGCAGCGCCGCATCACCGGAACTGACGTCACCGACCAGTACACCGATCTCGAGGCGCGGCTCAGGAGCAGCATCGCCTTGCGCGACCGGCTGCAACAGCTGCTCGGCCGCGCCGCCACGCTCGACGAAGTGCTCGGCCTCGAGAAGCAGATCGCCCGGCTGCAGGCCGACATCGACGGGCTGCAAGCGCGGCTCGACCAGCTCAAGTCCCAGACCCAGCTCGCAGCGCTCAGCGTCAGCCTCGAGCGCAAACGGGTGCTCGGCCCGCTGGCGGTCGTGGCGCGCGGGATCGGGAAGCTCGCCTCCAAGCTGTTCATCATTCGCTAGTGGCTAGGCTCGCGCTAGTCCTTCTCGTGGCCGGATGCGCGCTCTGCCGCACCGCCACGGCCCAGAACGGGATTACCGCAGCCAACGTCCGCTCGCTCGTGCGGCAGCAGGTGGCCATCGACGGGACGGTCGACGCCGCGGCGATCTACCTCCGCGGCGTCTTCTTCGTCACCACGACGTACGGCAAGACGCTGGCGATCGACGCCGCCAGCGGCACGATCCGATGGGAGTACACACCTTCGGAGTACAGCTCGTGGGCGGGATCGTACCGCATGACGACCGCGACGCCCGTCGCCGATCCCGACCGGGCATACCTGTACGCGGCCTCGCCCGATGGCAGAATCCAGAAGCTCGCCGTCCGAGACGGCCGGGTCGTCTGGAGCACCGCGATCACCAGCCTCCCCCGGCGCGAGAAGATCGCGTCGCCGCTCAAGTATTTCCGCGGGCGCGTGATCGCCACCACCGGCGGCTACATCGGCGATGCGTCCCCCTATCAGGGCCATGTGGCGCTGGTGGACGGCGCGAGCGGCAAGCTGTTGCACGTGTGGAACTCGCTCTGCAGCGACCGGCCGGGGTTACTGGCTCCGGCGAGCTGCTCCGCGAGCGGCTCCGCCATCTGGGGCCGCGCCGGGGCCGTGATCGACTCGACCACCGGGAGCATCTTCGTCGCGACCGGCAATGGGCCCTGGGACGGACGCAGCGACTGGGGGGACGCCGTGCTCGAGCTCGACTCGAGCGCCACCCAGCTGCTCGGCAACTACACGCCGGTCAACACCGCGGAGCTCGAGGCGAGCGACGCGGACTTGGGCTCGACGTCGCCTGTCCTGCTCGGCGGCAACCTGATCGTGCACGGCGGGAAGGACGGATCGATCAGGCTGCTCGATTGGCGCCAAATGAAAGGGACCGCGCCGCATCGCGGCGGGGAGCGCCAGGTCATCCCATCGGGCGCGGCTCGCTTCACGGCGCCCGCGGTGCTGCGAACCGCGACGGCGACGTCGCTCTTCGCCGCCGACAACGGCGGCACCGCGGCCTGGACGCTCGTCGACGGCGAGCTGCGCCCACTGTGGCACAACGGGAACGCCGGCACGAGCCCCGTTGTCGCCGACGGTCTCTTGTTCGTGTACGACCCGGGCGGCGGACTCCGCGTGTACGACCCGGCGACCGGGCGCGAGCTTGTGAAACTCGAGTGTGGCGGCGGCCACTGGAACAGCCCCATCGTGGCGGACGGGAGGATCGCGCTACCGGAGGGGAACTCGAACGATCACGCCATAAGGGGGATCATCAATATCTGGCGGCTCCCGTGAGACGCCGCGGAGGGACGCGGAAGGGCGCAGAATGGCGAGGCAAAGCGCCGGTCTCCTGATGTTTCGCTTGAAGAACGGTGAGCTCGAGGTTCTCCTGGTGCACCCGGGCGGTCCGTTCTGGGCGAGGAAAGACGAAGGGGCCTGGTCGATTCCCAAGGGTGAGTTTCCGGCGGAAGAGGAGCCGCTGGCGGCCGCGCGGCGCGAGTTCGAGGAGGAGACCGGCTGTCGAGCCCAGGGCCCGTTCATCCCGCTGACGCCGGTCACGCAGCGCGGTGGCAAGGTCGTCCACGCCTGGGCGGTGGAAGGCGACTGTAACGCGACGCAGCTCCGCAGCAACGTGTTCTCGCTCGAATGGCCTCCCAAGTCCGGCAAGCGTCAGGAATTCCCCGAGGTCGACCGCGCCGAGTGGTTCGCGGTCCCGATGGCCCTCGAGAAGATCAATCCGGCGCAGCGCGCGTTGCTCACGGAGCTGGTGACGCTGCGCGGTTCCTCGGGCTGAGAGCCCCTCGCATTGCCGCTCGTTTTCCCGAGCCGTACTTTGAGACCCCATGGCCGACGTGCGGGAGCGTCTCGAGGGGGCCCTCGCCGAGCAGTACGCCATTGAACGTCAGCTCGGCGCCGGTGGGATGGCGACCGTGTACCTCGCCAGGGATCTCAAGCACGACCGTCACGTCGCCATGAAGGTGCTGCGCCCCGAGCTCGCCGCCGTGCTCGGGATCGATCGCTTCTTGAGTGAGATCCGGGTCACCGCCCACCTGCAGCATCCGCACATCCTGCCGCTGTTTGATTCCGGCCAGGCAGGCGGCCTGATCTACTACGTGATGCCCTACGTGGAGGGCGAGACGCTGCGGCGTCGGCTCGAGCGGGAGAAGCAGCTCCCGATTGACGAAGCCGTCGGCCTCACCGCCAACGTCGCCGCGGCGCTCGACTACGCGCATCGCCACGGCGTGGTCCACCGCGACATCAAGCCCGAGAATGTCCTGTTCCAGGACCACCAGGCGGTGGTGGCGGACTTCGGGATCGCACTCGCCGTCTCCGCAGCGGCGGGCTCGCGGCTCACCCAAACCGGGCTGTCGCTCGGCACGCCACAGTACATGAGCCCGGAACAGGCGACGGGAGACCGGCTCATCGACGCGCGCAGCGACATCTACTCGCTCGCCGCCGTCCTGTACGAGATGCTCGCCGGCGAGCCGCCGCACACCGGACCCACGGTCCAGTCGGTGCTCGCGAGGGTCGTGACGGACCGACCGCGACCGCTGCGACAACTACGGGATTCGGTCCCACCGCACGTCGAGGCCGCGGTCGTGAAGGCGCTGGCCAAGGTGCGGGCGGACCGGTTCCAGACGGCAGCGCAGTTCGCCGAGGCGCTCGCGCGGCCGGGCGCGGCGTCTGCGCCGAGGCGTGTCGATCGGCTCGCCGCGCGGGACGTCGCGCCCTGGGCGATCGCCGGGCTCACGATCGGCCTCGCGCTCTGGGTCGCGCTGCGTCCGCGACCCGAGCCACGGCCCCGACCGCTGGCTCGCTTCACGCTGGCCTTGCCGCCGGGCGCGCCGCTGGCGGAGTTCTCGGCGGGCCCGACCGTGGCGTTGTCTCCGGACGGCTCGCGGATCGTCTACGTCAGCTCCACCACCACCGGTAACCAGCTGTTCAGCCGCAAACTCGACGAGCTCGAGCCCGTGGGTCTGGCCGGCACGCAAAACGCCCGCGGTCCGTTCTTCTCGCCGGACGGACGGTGGGTGGCGTACTTCTCTGGTGGCAAGCTCTACAAGCTTCCGCTGGCAGGGGGAGGGGGAGGGGGAGGAAGTTCCCCGGTCACGGTTGCCGACGTGCTCGGGCTGGTCCTGGGGGCGACGTGGGGAGAGAGCGACACCATCGTGTTTCGCTCGGACAAGGGACTGATGACGGTGGCCGCGGCGGGAGGCGAGCCGCGGCTGTTGCTCCAGGCCGACTCGAGCCGCGGCGAATCGTACCTGTTCCCCCACTACCTGCCGAACGCCAAGGCGCTGCTGCTCCAAATCCGATCCCAGGGGGTCGACCGGCTGGGGGCGCTCGCGCTCGCGACCGGCAAGCTCACGCGCTTCACGCAGCTGGGCAGCAACCCACGGTACGTATCCTCGGGCCATGTGGTCCTGGCCACGCGCAGCGGCACGCTGCTGGCGCTGCCGTTCGACCCATCGCGCCTCGCGATCACGGGGGCGGCGGTGCCTGTGGCGGATGGCGTCGTGGTCGGACCGGGCGGCGCCGCGCGGATGGGAATGTCCTTGGACGGCGCGTTCGCGTACGTGTCCGCACCGGCGGTGCTGCGCGAGCTCGTGATGGTCGATCGAGCCGGCGGCGCGCGGGTGCTGCCGGGCGAGCCGCAGGGCTACGCGGCGCCGCGGCTTTCGCCCGATGGCCGCCGTCTCGCGGTCGAGGTGGACGAGCCGGACCTGGTGAACGCGGACGTGTGGGTGTACGACATCGCGCGGCACAGCCGCACCCGGCTCACCTTCGATCAGGCGGGCCGCCGACCTATCTGGACGCCGGACGGCCGTCACATCGTCTACTCGCGCGGCCAGATCGGCGACGCGGACCTGTACTGGATTCCCGCCGATGGCACCGCCCCGGCCGAGTCGCTGCTGGTGGCGCCGGACGACCAGTGGGCCGGTGACGTCACGCCCGACGGCCGCACGCTGCTGTTTCGCTCCGGAGGCGGAGGGCCGCTCCGCTCGATCCGTGTCTTGCCGCTCCGGGAGGGAGCGCGCACACCCGAGTCGTTCCTCGCCAACCAGTTCGACAATCACTCGCCGTCGCTGTCACCGGATGGACACTGGGTCGCGTATGCCTCCAATGAGTCGGGGCGGCTCGAGGTGTACGTGCGGCCGTTCCCTGGACCGGGCGGCCGCTGGCAGGTCTCCCTCGACGGCGGGAGCGAGCCGCTGTGGGCGCCGAGTGGCCGCGAGCTGTTCTATCGGAACGGCACCAGGATGATGGTGGCCGCGATCGCCCCACTTCCCACGTTCACCGTGAGCGCCCGGCGCCAGCTGTTCGAGGGCAACTACCTGAGCGATCCCGTGTATCGCACCTACGACGTGACGCGGGACGGGCGGAGCTTCGTGTTGGTACGATCCCCCAAGCCGACGGGCGACTTCGTCGTGGTCTTGAACTGGTTTGACCAGTTGCGAGCGCGCTAAGGGCCAGCCCTGACCCCCTACCAGCTGCCCCGTTCCCCCAACGTCACGATCACCCGGCTGAGCCGGCCGGCCGCGTTGCGCCAGTTGCGCTGCACCGCCCGCCACGCCCCCTCCGCGCTCCCCGCCTCGATCTGCTCCACGATCTTCTCGTGCTCCTCGACCGAGCGGGCGATCTCGTCTACCAGCGCGCTGGTGTACAGCCGCACGTAGCGCTCCGCCTGCGGCTTGATCGCGTCGTGTAGCGCCAGGAGACGCAAGCCGGCCCCCGCTTCCACGTAGGCCCGGTGAAAGCTCGTGTCCAGATCGAAAATGCGCAGCGGATCGGGGCGCGCAGCCTCGGCCGCCTGCTCGAGCGCCCCGTTCAGCTGCCGCAGCTTGACCACGAGCCGACCACGCTCCGGCCGCTCGAGCCCCGCCGCATGTTGCGCCGCGAGCGCTTCGATCGCTCCGATGATCGCGAACAGGTCGCGCGCGTCGTCCTGCGTGAGCGGGGCCACCGTGAGGCGCTGCTCGCTGCCCCGCCCCACACCCACGATGTAGCCCTCCTGCTGCAGCCGGTGCAGGGCGCTCCGCACCGGTGTGCGACTCACCCCCAGCCGCTCCGCGATGTCGCTCTCGATCACGCGCGACCCCGGCGCCAGCCGGCCCCACACGATCAGCTCGCGCAGCTGCTGGTAGGCGCGCACGATGCGGTCGCCGCGTGCCCCCCGGACTACCGCGGGAGCCGGTTGCCGCACCTTTGCCTTGGTCGCTCTGGGATTACCCACGCGTGAGGCAACCTACCAGCGGACTTCCGCGCCCCGCAACAGTCATTCGGGTGGCCTACCGCCCCGGCCCCGGACCCCGGGCCCCAAGACCACGCGCCCCGGCTTCGCCCCCGTGTGCACGCCGTCCCGCAGCACCTCCACCCCGTTCACGAAGAGCTCGCGCACTCCGACAGACAGCTGGTTCGGCTGCTCGTAGGTCGCACGGTCGATGATCGTCGCCGGGTCGAACAGCACGACATCGGCGTACATCCCCTCGTTCAGCAGGCCACGGTCTCTGATGGAAAGCCGGGCCGCCACCGCTCCCGTCATCTTGCGGACCGCGTCCTCGAGCGTCAGCAGCTGCTGCTCGCGCACGAACCGCCCCAGAATGCGGGGATAGTTGCCGTAGGCGCGCGGATGAGTCATCTGGCCTTTCATGCTGTCGGGATCGAGGCCCTCGGCGTCGGTCCCGAATTTCATCCACGGCTGCCGGATCTGCATCGCCACGTTCGAATCGGACGCGATGAACAACAGCTGGCCCAGCCGGTCATGCTCGGCGAGCGTCAGGTCGATGATCGCGTCGGGCCAGGTCTTGCCCATCGCGCGCGCGATCTGGCTCAAGCGCTGGCCTTCATAGCGCTTGAGCGAGTCGACCTTGAACCCCACTACTTCCACACCGTCGGGGGTGGCGCTCAGGCAGAGGTTCTCCCACGTCGCGTCGGGCCGCAGCATGTCGGCCACGATCGCCGTGCGCGTGGGGGCGTCGCCCAGCCGCTCCAGCAGCTTGCCGTCGGCGTGCGCCGCGGGCGGAATGCAGGACGAGAACCCGTTCGCTCCCGCCGTGTAGGCGTACTGGTCGGTCGCCACGTCCTGCCCCGCCGCGCGCGCCGAATCGATCTTCGCCACCACGAGCCGGGCCTTGGGCCAGTTCTTCACCCCCGCTGCTTTGAGATGATAGATCTCGACCGGCACGCCGCCCTCGCGCCCGATGGCGAGCGCCTCATCCACCGCCTCGAGCAGGCGGTCGCCCTCCGAGCGCATGTGGGTGATGTATACGCCGCCGTACGGCGCCATCGCCTTCGCTTCTTCCACGAGCTCGGCCGTCGAGGCATAGCTTCCCGGCGGATAGATCAGCGCGCTCGCCACGCCGAACGCGCCGTCTTCCATGGCCCGGCGCACCACCGCGCGCATCGTGTCGAGCTCCGCGGGAGTGGCCGGCCCTTCGGCTTGTCCCTTGGCGTAGGCGCGCACCGTGCCCGCCCCGATGAACGAGCCGAAGTTCACCGACGCATGGTGCTGTGCCATGGCGCCAAGCCAGGCGCCGAAGCCCCTCGGCCCCGCGAACGAGCGGAACAACCGCGCCAGGGCCGAGTCCGTCAGGCGATACATGGCCACGATTTTCTCGTTCGCCGGTGCGGGCGTCTCGCCCTCGCCCAGGATCATCGTGGCCACGCCCTGCGTCACCATGCTCAACACGCGACTGTCGCCCGCGAGCAGGGCCTCACCCGATTGCGCCTGGATGTCGATCAACCCCGGCGCCACCACCAGCCCGCGCGCGTCGATGTGGCGCGCCGCGCTCGCCCGGGCGAGCAAGCCCGCCGGCGTGATGCGGGCGATACGGTCGCCTTTGATGGCGACGTCGCCGTAATACCAGGGACTACCCGTGCCGTCCACCACCCGGCCGCCCTCGATCACCACGTCGTACGGGCCGGCGGCGGGCGTGGGCGTGCCGACCCCGGGCGCGTGCGCGCACCCGCCGACGAGCAGGACCAGCGGCAGCACGCGATGCAGCTGCATGGTTACCGTCCCGCCTGGCGGGTGGGCGGCGGCGTCGACCGCTTGAACTCGCCCACCTCCCGCACCTCCACGGAGGCGACTTTGCCTTCGTCATCCACGCTGAAGGTCAGGTAGCTCTCGCCCAGGCCGCGGTCGCGCCAGGTGGCCTTGAAGGTGTCGAAGTGCCAGTGGGTCAAGTCGCCGGTGAACGCGGGCCCCCATCGCGCCACCAGGTGATCTCCTTGCTCGGCGATCTCGATCGTGCCGTACAGGCTGTCCACGTAGCTGCCGGCGTAGCGCTCGAGCGGCAGCGAGGGATGCGTGTCGCGCACCCGCTTCGCCTCGAACGCCTTGTCGGTCGAGTCGCCGCGCGCTTCGGCCTTGCGTGTGGCCGCGAGCAGCACGGCGCTCCAGTCGCGCGGCGGCGCACCCAGGTACGCGTCGAGCGCGCGGTACAGAATGGCCGACGGGAAGCTGGTGCCGTCCAGGTTGCACAGCACCACCACGCCCACATGTGCTTCCGGTACGAGCCCGATCTCGGCGCGCATGCCGTCGATCGCGCCGCCGTGGCCCACGAACTGTTTGCCGTGGTAATCGCGCAGCAGCCAGCCGAGCCCGTACGAAAGGAAGTGCGTGTCGGGGAAGATGTCGCGCGAATCCTTGCTGATGCGGACCACCATCTGGGGCGAGTGCATCTCCTCGACCACCGAGTCGCTCAGCAGGCGGCGGCCGCCATAGGCGCCGCCCGCGAGCTGCAGCCGCAGCCATTGGGCCAGGTCCGCCACGCTCGAGTTGATCGAGCCCGCGGGCGCGATGTTGTCGATGTTGCGCCAGGGGATGACCCGGACGGTGTCGTCGATCTTCTTGTGGGGCGTCGCGACGTCGCCCGAGAGGGCCGTGACGCTGGTGTTGGTGCCGCTCATGCCGAGCGGCGTGAAAATCCGCGTCTTCAGGAAGTCGCCCCAGGACATCCCGCTCGCTGCGGCGACCACCTCGCCCGCCGCGAGGAACATGATGTTCTGGTAGCCGTACTTCGAGCGGAAGCTCCAGCCGGGCTTCAGGTAGCGGAGGTGGTGCAGCACCTCCGAGCGGTCGAGCCCCGATCCGTACCACACGAGATCGCCGCGCGGCAGGCCGCTGCGGTGCGTCAGCAGATCGCGCACCGTCAGTTCCCGCGTGACGTACGGGTCCGACAGCTCGAGCCAGGGGAGATACTTGGTGACGGGATCGTCCCACGCGACCTTGCCGGAATCGACCAGCATGGCGAGCGCCGCCGCGGTGAACGCCTTGGTGGTGGAGCCGATGGCGAACAGCGTGTGCGCGTCGACGCGGGCGGGCTTGCCCAGCTCGCGCACCCCGTAGCCCTTGCTGAACACCACGGAGTCGTTCCGGACCACAGCCACCGCCACCCCGGGCACGCGCCAGTCACGCAGCGCCTGCTCGACGTAGGCGTCGAACCCCTTGAGCGGCGGGGACTGCGTTTGTGCCGTGCCGGGGACTGCGCTCACGATTCCCAGCACGAGAACCAAGAACCTCTTCATCGGGACGCACTCGCGTTCGGGTTGTTGAACCGCTCGATGTCGGGAAGCGGCAGACACGTCGTGTTGCCGTAGGTTCCTCCCTTGGACGGATAGTTCGTCCCCGGTGCCGGGAGGAGCGGCAGATTGAATCGCTGCATGTCGTAGTTCCGGAATCCCTCGACGAACAACACGCGGCGCCGCTCATCCGCGATCAACTGTGTGATCGAGGCGGCGTCGGTCGGGCCGGTGTAGTGCGGCAGGCTCTGGGCGTCGCGCAGCGCGTTGATTATGGTGACCGCGTTGGCGCCGCCCTGCGCTTCGGCGACGATGAGCTGCGCTTCTTCGTAGTGCGCGATCGGGATCGGCGTGTCGCGGCTGGGGTATTTGGCCGGCTGATAGATCTTCTGGACGCCGTCCGCCGCTCGGGTGGGCGTCGAGTCGGCTTTGGATCGTGGGTCCAGGACGAACCCCGTGCTGTCTCCACCGGGCACGAACACCGTGGGCCCGACCCTCAGTCTCCGGGACATTGTGTCGACCGTGTAGAACCCGAAGAAGGTCGTGACCGCGTTCACGCGGTTGAAGCGACGGTTGTCGTCCGAGCTGGCGCTCGCGTCCAGCTCGAAGCCCGCGGGCACGAGCTGGGCGTCGGCGGCAGCGCCCGGCAGGTCACCCCGGAACAGGCGCACCCGTGCGCGCCCGACGAGGCCCGCGTTGACGACGCTCGCCAGCCCGGCCGTCGTGGCCTCGCCGATCGCCGTCGTGAATCGGTCCTCGGCCAGCGCGAACATGGCCGGCTGGTCGATCGGCGCCTGCAGGTCGAAGGCCGCCTGGCACATCGCCATGCCCATCAGGCTGTAGCTGAACCCGGCGTACAGGGCCGACCGGGCCATCAACGCGCCGCGGCCGGGCACCTGCTGATCGGTCCACGCCTGGAGCTTGGTCAACGCGTGGTCGGCGCTCCAGCGGGCGGTGGACATCGGGGTGTAGACGCCGGGGTTCTGGTTGCTGGTGCAGGGATTCGTGCCGTAGATGCCCCCCGGCTGGGTATTGGCGTCGCGCCGGTCGTAGGGCCAGGCGGCGGCGCCAAGCTGCGCGTCCGAGAACTCGTCCGAGATGATCGCCTCGACCACGACGAAGGACCCGATGCCGCACTCGAAGTCCCCGACGGCGCTGTTCACCATCAGCGACGCCTGCGCGGGGTCGTCGAACAGCTCCGCCGGCACGCGATCGGTGGCGTTCACATCCAGGAGCTGATTGCACGCCAGCAGCGCCGCCAGCGCAATCGCCGCGGCCAGCCGGAAGAGAGGATTCCGTGTCATCGTCAGGGCTCCTCAGAAGCTCACGTGAGTCGTGAAGACGAAGGAAGCGAGCTGGGGCAGATTGGACTGTTCCAGGAAATTCGGTGTGCCCGACAGGAACATGTCCTCCGGATCGACGCCCGTGTATCCGGTCCAGGTGTGCAGGTTGCGCGCGGCGACGCTGAACGAGATGCTGCGCGCGCCGACGCGGGCGGCATAGCTCTCGGGCGCGTCGTAGCTCAGGGCGATCTCGCGCAGCTTGGCGAACTTCGCGTCGTTGATCACGAAGTCCCGAAGCGTGCCGTTGCTCTGCATCTGCGCGATCAGCCTGGGATCGTACTTCTGCGGCTCCATGTTCTCGAGGCAGGTGCGGAACACCTGGCAGCGCGCCCGCAGGTTGTTGTCGAGCTTCTTGTAGCCGCTCTTGAAGTCGATCATCATCGTGAGACGGAAGCGGTCGAGGAAACGGACGTTGGACGCGAACGAGCCTTCCAGGGACGGGACGGCGCGGCCCAGGTAGACGCGTGGCGCGACGATCAGGCCGTTGGCATTGAAGCACGGCGTCGCTCCGCCCCGGCCGTCGTCGCACATCACGTTGATGGCTCGCTTCGTCACCGCGTCGAAGTCCGCGCTCACCACCCGCTCCCGGAACCACGACCAGGGAGCGTAGCCGATCCGCTGCTGGATGTCCCCGAGTACGATCGTGGTATCCGTCCCTTTCAGCTTCACCACCTTCCCCGAGTTATGGGACAGGCTCAGGCTCACGTCCCAGCCGTAGCTCCGCCCGCCGACGAGCTGCGCTTTGACGAGCGTCTCGATGCCGCTGTTCCGGATCTCGCCGGCGTTCACGTACTGGTTCGTGCCCCCGAAGCCCGACGAGGGCGCGACGCCGCGGAGCAGGATCGCGTCGAGCGTGCGCGTGTTGTAGTAGGTGAAGTTGACACCCACCCGATCGGACCATAGGCCCGCATCGAACCCGAGCTCGATTTCCTTGCCCCGCTCGGGGCCCAGGTTCGGGTTGCCGATGGCCCCCGGCGTGAGCGCCGGCGTGCCGTTGGGGCCCGGCACGGGGTTGAGCGTGCGCAGGGCCGTGAAGATATCGGGCTGCACCCCCGACTCGCCGTACGCGCCGCGCACCTTGAGGGTGCTGATCAGCGCAGGTGCGTGCTGCTGAAAGAACGGCTCCTCGTTCAATACCCACGACAGGCTCGCCTTCGGGTAGGTGACCCACTTGATGTCCTTCCCGAACGAGCTGTTGTTGTCCACCCGCAGCGCAGCGGTCAGGAACAGGCGATTCTGCCAGCCGAACTGCTGCTGCGCGTAGAAGCCGACCGTGTTGTTGGCGAGACTCGAGTCGGAGGTCACCGGCTTCGTGGCGGCCGCGGAAACGGCTTCCAGCCCGGGCGCCGGGAAGAAGTCGCCCTCCGCTTTGATCCAAGAGAACTGTTTCTGGTAGTACTGCATGCCGAACGACGTCGCCGAATTGAGCCGCGGCGTCAGGTCGAACTTCAGGGTGCCGAGGTAGTCGTACGTGTTGTAGACGATGTCCCGCCGGTTCTGGTACTTCCAGCCGTCGGCGAACTGGCCCCAGAAAAAGCGCAGCGTGTCGTTCGTCAGGTACGGCAGCAGCTCTTGGTTCTTCTCCTGCGTGAAATCCGTGCCGACCACGACGCGGTGCGTCATCCATTTGAGCGGATGGTAGTTCAGCGTGACGCTCCCGGTGAAACGATTGATGTCCTGCCAGTCCTGCATCGAGCGGTCCGCCTCCGGTGGCGAGCTCTGGAAGCCCCGTGCCCAGCCGCAGGTCACAGGGTCGGCCCCAGGAACCTCGCCGCAGTATTGCGGGAGATTCTTGGGAGTCGAGAACCAGGAGCCCCATGTCGCGCCGCCGCACCCCGCCTCGCACGACAGCGTCGTGTTGCTCGAGATGTAGCCGACGCTCGTTTCGAGGTCGACCTTGGGACTGGGCGTGACCTGCAGATTCGAGCGCACGCTCGTCTGCCGCCGGGCGTTGTTCGGCTCGGCCCCCTGGTCGCGCGTCCAGCCGGCGGACGCGAAATAGCGCAGGATCCCGGCGCCGCCGCTCAAGCTCGCCGCATAGTCGTTGAGCGTGCCGGTGCGGAACACCGGCGTACCGCGGGCATTCTCCGTCTGGATGACGTTCACCGACCGGATGACGCCAAGGGTGTCGCGCCAGTAGTTCGTCGGAACCCGGCCCTCCGGGTCCATGAACCAGTTCCCCCCCTGCCGGACGGTGAAGCTGTAGCGCGTCCCGCTCGTGGCGCCCTTTTTGGTGATGATGTTGATCACGCCGCGCGCCGCCTCCGTGCCGTACAGCGTCGCGGCCGCCGGCCCTTTGAGAATCTCGACGCTCTCGATCTCCGCCGGATCGAAGTCGTTGAGGCGCGACACGACGCCCGAGCCGAAGGCCTGCACGGACATGCCGGTGCCGGTCTCGTTATTCACGCGCACCCCGTCCACGTAGATCAGGGGTTCGCCAGACAGGGAGAACGTGGACACCCCGCGCACGCGGATTTTGGCGCCGCTCCCGACCATCCCGGTCCCGGGCATCACCACCACGCCCGCCGCGCGGCCGTTGATGAGGCTCTGCACGTCGGGGATGGGTGCGGCCGCCACCACGGCGTCGGCCTTGATCGTGGCGACGGAATTGCCCAGCGCACGCTGTTGCTGCCCGCCTGCCGTCCCCGTGACCACGATCTGGTCCAGCTCGATCGGCCGATCGGCGAGCGCCAGCCGGACGTCCGTGGCGCCGACCGGCACCGTCCGCGTCGCCAGACGATACCCGATCAGCCGCGCGATGAGCGTGACTTCAGTGCCGCTCACGCCCGTGAGCCGGAACCGACCCGACACATCGGTCGTCGCCGTCTTCCCCGGCTGGTCCGCGATGCTAACCTGGACGTCCGCGAGGGGACCCTGGGAAGCCTGGGCAACGACCATACCCGCGACCTCGCCTTCCTCCTGCTGTTGCGCGATCGCCGGTGCCGCGACGAGCGCGAGCAGGGCGACGGTGTTCGACATGACGTGCGACACGGCCTACCTCCTCCGGATTGACGGTCCCGTACAGCGAAACCCGGTCCTCCTGCTCACGGCACGGCGTCGTATGCCGCCGCCGCGATCTCACCCACCGCCTGCGCGATGGTGCGCTCGATGGCACCCTGCTCGGCCGACACCGGCACGTTGTTCGCGTACACGGCGAACGCGAGACGCCGGCCCCCCACGGTCGTCACGTAGCCCGCGAGCCCCTTGCCGTTCACCATCAGCGCGCGGTTCAGATGGTCCACCTCCACGTACGTGCCCGTCTTGGCCTGCACATGACCGGCGGCGGGTGAATCGGGCTGCACCTTCCACAGGGTGCCGTCGCGGCCCAATACCGGCAGCGCGGCGAGGTAGGCCGGGAAATACGGCCGGCTGGCCATGTAGGCGAGGAATCGCACCATGAACTCGGGCGCGAAGTGCGCCGCTCCACCGGCCCCGTCGCCCTGCGACGCGCCGCTCAGGTCGAGCCCGGCGCGCTCGAGCAGGTCATGCTCGAGCTTGAACCCCGCCTTGGCCGAGCCGTCGTGCGCGAGGACTCCGCTCAGGATGAACGGCATCATCGATGCGTGCAGGTTCTGGCTCACCTTGAGCGTGACCTTCGCCTCCTCGGTGAGCGGCGGCGACACGTGCTCGGCCACCAGGTTGTCGGGCGTGTAGGCCGAGGCCAGCGCCTTGAAGTCGTGCCGCACGCCGGCGGGGCTCACCACCACGCGCACGCCCCGCGCCTTGAGCGCTTCCACCAGCACGACCTCGGCGAACCGGCTGGGCTGCGGCACCGCGTAGCTGAAGAGCCACGCCGGTTTGCCGGCGGGGAACCGCCCCGCCACGGTCACCGTGTGTGACCCGTCGGGGGCGGCCGAGTCCGAGGCCCAGCGCATCTCCGGTGTCGAGTCCGCCGGTGCAGTGGTCGCCTGATTGACGAAGCGTACGTACCCGGTGACGGGGGACGGCGTCACCGTCACCGGAGCGCCCGGCGCGGCACCGGGAGCGATCGTCACGTCCACGAGATTGTCGTTCACCGCCACCGGCGAGATCACCACGCCGGTGCCCAGCTCGCGCTCGCCTTCGGGAAACAGACTGATGTCGATCAGCACGTGCCCCTTCACCCGGGTGATGTGGCGCGCCGCGACCTGATCGGCCAGCTCGTGGATCACGAGCAGCGGATCGCCCGGCACGGCCTTGGTGTCGGGGCTGCCGTCGTAGGCGTGGTCCTGGTTCTCGAAGGCGAGCGTGCCGTCGGGGCGGATGCGTCCCGAGAGGTTGGGGTCGCCGCTCGCCACCAGCACCAGGTCGCCGTCCAGCGTGCCATCCTTGCGCATCGGACCAGTGCGATACAGGCGCGTGTGGAATCGATAGTCCGGGCCCAAGAGCTCCAAGCCGGTCCCTTCGGTGACGAGCTTCGTCGTCGAGCCGGGGACGAACAGCTTGTCGGCGTTGAGGGTGAACAGCGGCGTGTTCGAGTCGAGATCGTAGAATGCGACGCCGAAGCTCGAGCGACGGTACTCGGGCCGACTGATCACCTGCTGGACGCGCTCGGCGAGCGTGGCGGGGACGGGTCCCGGGAGCGTTTGTCCGCGCCCTTGCGCGGTGAGGGGTGCGAAACCGAGGACCACGAGCCACGGCGCGGCGACGGCCGTTCGATGCATGAGCGCGCTTCCCGAGCGAGGAGAGGGCTATAATGTGTACAAAGTCGTGTGCAACGCAAGCCGCCCAAACGTTGCCGGGACGGCCCCGATTGTATACTTTGCCGCATACCTGAATGGACCGTCCCCTCCCCGCCGCCCCGCCCGACGGCCTGCACATCCGTCACCTCTCTACCCACGAAGACTTCGTCGGCTGCGTCGCCCTGCAGGAGGAAACCTGGGGCGCCGACTTCAGCGAGCGCGTTCCCGCCGCTATCCTCAAGGTCAGCCAGCGGCTGGGCGGGGTGACGGCGGGCGCGTTCGACGCCCGGGACCAGCTCGTCGGCTTCGTGTTCGGCATGACCGGCGTCGAAAACGGCCGGCTGGTCCACTGGTCCGACATGCTCGCCGTGCGACCGGAGCTGCGCGACCGCGGCATCGGCAGGCGACTCAAACAGTTTCAGCGCGAGACGCTGCTCGCCATGGGCGTGGGGCTCGTGTACTGGACGTTCGACCCGCTCGTCGCCCGCAACGCGCACCTCAACTTCAACCGGCTGGGCGTGCGGGTATCGGAGTACGTGATCGACATGTACGGCAGCGACACCGACAGCGCTCTGCATCGGGGCCTCGGCACCGATCGGTTCATCGTAGCCTGGGAGATCGCCACGCTCAGTCTCACCGACACGCCACACCAACCCGAGGCGAAGAGTACGGCGCGCGTGGTGAATGCGTCCGACGGTGACGGTGTGCCCACCATGCCGCAGCTGCGCGATGGGCCGCCCGCGCGGCCGCTGCGCGTCGAGATCCCGTTGGAAATCGACAAAGTGCAGCAGCACTCGCTCGCGCTCGCCGGCCGCTGGCGCGCGACCACCCGCGCGGCGTTCACCTGGGCCCTGGAGCACGGCTACCACGTGGCGGGGTTTTATCGTGATGCCCCGGCCGGGCGCGGCTACTACGTGCTGGCCCGCACGCGCTGATGCTCTCGGTCGAGCGGATCACCCTGCGCGAGATCCGGCTCCCGCTCAAGGAGCCGTTCCGCATCTCGTCCGGTCTCGTGAGCGAGCGGCGCATCTGCCTGCTGCAATTGACGTCGTCCGACGGCGTCACCGGCTGGTCCGAATGCGTCGCCGGCGAGCAGCCCAACTACTCCGACGAGACGATCGACACGGCGTGGCTCGCGATTCGCGCCTGGGTCGCGCCCCGCATCTTGAAGCAGGAGCTCGAGGGACCGGAGATCGTCCATGCCATCCTGGAGCGCGACTTTCGCGGCCACCGCATGGCGAAAGCCGCGGTCGAGATGGGATGCTGGGAGCTCGCCGCGCGGGTGTGCGGCCGTTCGCTCTCGTCCTTCCTGGGCGGCACGCGCGAGCGGATCGTCACGGGCATCTCGCTCGGGATCCAGGCGAGCCCCGAGGCGCTGGTGCGCCGGGCGCGCGCCGCGCTCGAGCAGGGATACCAGAAGATCAAACTGAAGATCGCGCCGGGCGCGGACGTGCCCTACGTGCGCGCCGTGCGCGAGGCGCTCGGCCCCCAGGTCCACCTGATGGTCGATGCCAACTCGGCCTACACGCTGGACGACGCCGAGCACTTGCGGCAGCTCGATGCGTTCGACCTCTTGATGATCGAGCAGCCCCTGGGGCGCGACGACCTGGTGCGCCATGCGGCACTGCAGCGACGCTTGAAGACCCCCCTCTGTCTCGATGAATCCATCACCGACGTGGAGCGGGCCGAGGACATGATCACGCTGCAGAGCGGCCGCATCGTGAACATCAAGCCGGGACGGGTGGGCGGGTTCGCCCAGTCCATCGCGATTCACGATCTCTGCCAGCGGCACGGCATCCCAGTGTGGTGCGGCGGCATGCTGGAGAGCGGCATCGGGCGCGCTCACAACGTGGCGCTCGCGTCGCTGCCCAACTTCTCCCTCCCCGGCGACCTCTCCCCCAGCGCGCGCTACTGGGAGCGCGATATCGTGACACCGGAGTGGACCATGGATTCGGACGGCAGGGTCCGCGTGCCGCGCGACGCGCCGGGCATGGGGGTCGAGGTGGACTTGGATCGCGTCGAGAACCTCACGGTGCGCCGCGAAGTGCTCGGGTGACTCGTCTCGACCAGCTGTTCCCCCAGGCGCTGCGACAGACGCTGGTCGAGCTGCGGCGCGACTTGCACCGCCACCCGGAGCTGTCGGGCAAGGAGCAGCGCACGGCGGAGGCGCTGCACGCGGCACTGGCGCAGCTCGCGCCCGGCCGCCTCGAGCGCGTGGCCGGCACCGGCGTCGTAGCGCGGATCCGCGGCCGCGACTCGAGCCGCGCCCCGGTCGCCGTGCGCGGCGACATCGACGCGCTGCCGATCTCCGAGGAGACGGGCCTCCCCTTCGCCTCCGAGCACCCCGGCGTGATGCACGCCTGCGGGCACGACGTGCACGCGACCTGGGCGGTGGGCGCCGCGCATCTCCTGACGGCGTGTCCCGCCGCGGGCGACGTGCTGATCGTGCTGCAGCCGGCCGAGGAGACCGGCCGCGGGGCGCAGGCCGTGCTCGAGTCGGGAGCGCTCGACGGCGTGGCGGCCATCTTCGGCGCCCATGTCGACCGGCGCTTCGCCGTGGGCGAAGTCGTGGCCCAGGAGGGGCCGCTCGCGGCCTCGGCCGACAGCTTCGAGATCCGGCTCTTGGGCAGCGGTGCGCACGCCGCCCGGCCGCACGAGGCCGCCGACCCGATCGTCGGCGCCGGAGCGCTCATCGGTGCGCTCCAGACGATCGTTGCGCGCCGGGTGAATCCCGCCTATCCGGCGGTGGTCAGCATCGGCAGCGTGCACGCCGGCTCGGCGCCCAATGTGATCCCGGATCGCGCCACGCTCACGGGGACATTGCGCGCCACCGATCCCGACACGCGCCGCCGGTTGGTCGAGGAGGTGCGCCACATCGCGCAAGCCACGGCGGCCCTGCACCGGCTGCGCGGGGAGGTCTCGATCGAGCTCGGCCCGCCCCCGCTCGTGAATCCTCCAGGGCCCGCCGCCTGGGCGCGCCGCGCCGCCGCCGCAGTGCTCGGCGATACGGCCATCGTTCCGTTGGGCTTCGTCAACATGGGGGGTGAAGACTTCGCCGCGTACCTCGAGCGCATGCCGGGATGCTTTCTCAGGATCGGCGCGCGCGAGCCCGGGGGCGAGCCGATCCCCGCCCACTCGCCGCGGTTTTACGCGGCCGAGGAGAGCATCTTCGTCGGGGCGGCGGTGCTGGCGGAGGCGGCGCGCGTGGCGTCGGAGGCGGGCTAGTCCTTCACCACCTGCACCTCTATAGATGATGGCCATCGCGCCGACCGATACACCCGGACCGTCGCCGGGCGATAGTCTGATGCGCGCGCCTCGAAGATACTCGGCACGAACGTCTGCGGATTGCGATCGATCAGCGGGAACCAGCTGCTCTGCACCTGCACCATGATCCGGTGCCCTTTGAGAAAGCGGTAATCCTGGCTGTGCAGGTCGACCGTGAGTGGCGTCACCTGGTTCGGCGTGAGCGGTGCGGGCGTTACGAAGCTCGAGCGGAAGCGCGCCCGTAGCACGTCGTTCGCCACCATCAGCTCCCAGCCCGCGAGCTTCGGGTCCTTGGGGTACTGCTCCGGGTAGACGTCGATCAACTTCACGATCCAGTCGCCGTCCGTACCCGTGGTAGCAACGAACAGCCTGGCAGTGATGGCGCCGGCGATCGTCACGTCCTCGGTGAGCGGCTCCGTCTGCCAGGTCAGGACGTCGGGGCGTTCGTCTACGAAGCGCTGATCCTCGACGAGCCAGGTCGGCCACCCGGAGCCTTGTGGTGAATACGTGGCGGGGATCGGACGGTGGCGGTACGGCACCGGGTGGGCGGGGTCGGAGACATAGCTATCGAAGGCGTTTGCCCCCGTCGGGGCTTCGAACGAGAGCCGGCCGCCGGGCTGAAAGTACAGCCGCCGCTCGGTCGTCCCCTGTCGCGGCGGCCACGCGTCCCAGGAGCGCCACTGATTGGCGCCCGCCTCGAAGGTGATGGCCTCCGGTTGCCTGGGCTCGTCCCGATCCTTCAGGAAATGCGCGAACCAGGGCGCGAGGATGCTGTCCTGGAAGTATCGGGATGCGGGGCTCCCGAAGTCGATGGCGCCCAGCTTGTCCCCCGCCGGGCCGGCCCAGCCGCCGTGATTCCACGGCCCCACCACGAGCGAGTTGACGTGTCCGGTGTCGTGCGGCTCGAGCAGCTCGTAGATCTTCAGGGGGCCATAGAAGTCTTCCTGGTCCCACCATCCCGCCACGGTGAGCGTGGGCACAGTGACGCGGGTGAGGTAAGGAGCGGCGCCCTGCCGCTGCCAGAACGCGTCGTAGTTGGGGTGCGCCACGAAGTCGTTCCAGGTGGGAATCTTCCCGTGCAAGTGCTTGGAATTGACGTTGGCGAGCGGCCCGAGATCGAGGTACCACTGGAAGGTGTCGTAGCGGTCGAACTCGAACGTCTCCTGCTGCTTCGACGTCTCCATTCTTGCCGCGTACTCGAAGCCGTAGCTCAAGCGGAACGCGCCGTTATGGTGGAAGTCGTCGCCCAGGAACATGTCGGCGGGCGATGCCTGCGGCGACGCGGCCTTGAGCGCCGGGTGCGGGTCGAGCATCGCCATGAGGGTGAGCCAGCCGGGATACGATATGCCGAGCATTCCCACGCGGCCGTTGTTGTTGGGCACGTGCGCGAGCAGCCAGTCGATCGTGTCGTACGCGTCGGTGCTTTCGTCGATCGCCTTCGGGTCGCCCCGCTGGCGGGGCGGTCGGAGCATGACGAACTGGCCCTCCGACGTATAGCGCCCGCGGATGTCCTGGAACGCGAAGCTGTAGCCGTCGGCGGCGAACGCCCGGTAATAGCCGCGCAGCGCGTTGCCGGCGTGGGCGATGCCGTAGGGCGTGCGCGTGAAGATGATCGGTAGCGGGCCGCGGGCGTCTCTGGGCACGAAGATCGTGGTATGGAGCTTGACTCCGTCGCGCGCGGGGATCATGACCTCGGTCAGGTCAAAGCCGGGCGCCGAATCGGGTTGCTGCGCCGCGAGCGGAGCTGCAAGCCGGGGAAGGACGAGGAGCAGCAGGAGTCGCATTGGTGACCTCGAGCTGGAGAATTGACTGACCCCGGGCGCAAGCCCGGGGATCACGGAGCTCTAACCGCTAGAGGACCACGTCGCCCCCGGGATCGGTGTTCCGCAGCCGGGCGAGTCGTTCGCGGGCCTCCGCCAGCCGCCGCTCGCGCTCCGCGTTATCGATGGTGCAGCTCGACCAGTCGGGCCCATGGTCGGAGAGCCCCACTCGCAGCACCATCCCCTCCCGCACCCGCACGCGCAGCGCATTGCGACGCACGTCGACCCCTACGCCGTCGTCTCCGACCAGCACGGCGATGTCCCCCTCGATCCGGTCGACCGTGTAGAACGCTTCCCGCTCGCTCATAGACCTCGAAGCCTTTGGCCTTGGCCTTGTCCTCGACTACAGCCGGGGCATATTGCACCGCAACCCGAGACAGCAGGTGGACCGTGAGCCGGATGGCGACGAGCAGGACGCGGCGCGAGTGGTTGCGGATGATGTCGGCTGTGGGCGCCGGCGTGCTGGTGGACGGGCTGCTTCCCCGCCGGCTGGCGTACGCGGCAGCTGGCCAGCAGGATCCCCTGGCGGCGTTTCGAGCGCAGCTCGGCGCCATCCCCATACAGGCACAGCCGCTCGCGGAGAACCTCACGCTGCTCTCCGGTCCCGGCGGCAACGTGGTGGTGCTGCGCGGCCCCGACGGCATGGTCGTGGTGGACACGTTCGTGGCGCCGGCGTGGCCCAAGTTCCAGGAGTCGCTCAAGGGACTCGGGCCTGCTCCGGTGAAGTTCGTGATCGATACGCACTGGCACCTCGATCACACCGACAACAACGCGCCGCTCCGCGCCGGCGGTGCGACGCTGGTGGCGCACGAAAACACCAAGCTGCGGATGACCCAGCCGCACCACCTCGCCGTGCTCGAGCTGGACTTGCCGCCCTCGCCGACCGACGCCCTGCCGCAGCGAGTCTTCAAGGACGGATACACGCTCGAGGCGAACGGCGAGCGGCTGGCGGTGACGCACGTTCCGCCGGCGCACACGGACACGGACGTGTTCGTGCGGTTCGAGAAGGCCAACGTGCTGCACACCGGCGACGTGTTTTTCAATGGCAGGTATCCCTACATCGACGGCTCCACCGGCGGCCGGATCGACGGGATGATCGCGGGGGCGGACCAGCTGCTGAGCCTGGCGGACACCACAACCAAGATCGTCCCGGGACACGGCGCTCTCGCCACCAAGGCCGAGCTCGCGAAATATCGCGACATGCTCTCCACGGCCGCGGACCGGGTACGGAAGCTCAAGGCGTCCGGGAAAACCCTCGAGCAAGCGATCGCAGCCAAGCCCTTCGTCGATCTCGATGCGGAGTGGGGCAAGGGCAGGTTCAACGGTGACACGTTCGTCAAGGTCGTCTACCTGACTCTGTAGCGAGTCAGCGGCGACCGTAGACACGGACGATGGCTTTGCCCGGTCCGCCACCCGGGAGCCTATGATAGAAGAAGTTGATCCAGCGAATGACTCGCGCACCGCCGGGCAGGGCGACGACGCGGCTGCGGAGGCTGCCAGCGAAGGAGAATCGGCCAGGGGGGGAGAAGGTCTTGCCGTCCGCGAACGTGATCGTGACGTCGAACAGCTCCAGGTCGCCGCCCTCCACGAGGAAGCGGATGCGCTTGAACCGGCCCTCGCCCGCGGTCCGGATGATATCGCGGTCTCCCCCAGAGCCTACCACCCGTGAGCCGAGGTGAACCCATTGCTGCTGGACGACGGCCGCTGGGGGCGCGGGAAGGGCGAACAGCATGATCGCGACGAGGGCGGTGCGCAGCAAGGTCGCTCCTGGTGGCTGCAGTCACCGGACGTAAACGCCGGGAGCATGCCGGCCGCAAGTTGGTTGACTCCGTAGCCACGCCCGGCGTAGGTTGACTCGACCGACCGCTGGAGCTGCGACGTGACCCATGCGACCATGAATCGGCGGGAGTTCCTGGAGACCGGCGTGGCGGCCGGCGCATCCCTGCTGATCGGGTTCCATCTCCCCGCATTCGACCGCAACGCCACCCAGTCATTCAAGCCCAACGCGTGGATCGAGATCAAGGCCGACGGCGCGGTGACGATCTGGACCGGCCGCTCCGAAATGGGCCAGGGCGTGAAGACCGCGATGCCGATGATCGTGGCCGAGGAGCTCGAGGCCGATTGGACGCGGGTGCAAGTGGCGCAAGCAGACGCCGACCCGGCGTACGGCGACCAGTTCACCGTTGGCAGCCGCAGCGTGCGCTCCGGGTTCGAGCCGCTGCGCCAGGCGGGCGCCGCGGCGCGCGAAATGTTGATCGGCGCGGCGGCGCTCACCTGGAAGGTGCCGCGCCAGGGGTGCCGCGCGCGGAACGGGATGGTGGAGCATGTGCCGACGGGCCGCCGGCTGGGCTACGGCGACCTGGCGGGGCTCGCCGCTACGCTTCCGGTGCCAGCCGATCCACCGCTCAAGCCCCCAGCGGAGTTCCGCATCCTCGGCACCCGCGTGCCGCGCGTCGACACACCGGACAAAGTCAGCGGCGAGGCGCGCTACGGGATCGATGTGCGGGTTCCCGGCATGGTGTACGCCGCGGTGGCGCGCTGTCCGGTATTCGGCGGGCGGGTGAAATCGTTCGATCCCGCCCCGGCGCTCGCGGTGCCGGGCGTGCGGCGCGTGCTGCAGATCTCGAGTGGAGTGGCGGTGGTGGCCGATCGCACCTGGGCCGCGTTCCAGGGGAAACAGGCCCTCAAGGTCGAGTGGGACGAGGGGAAGGTGGCGCAGTGGAGCAGTGACGGCATCTGGCGCGCGTTCGCCGCCGCGGCGGAACGCTCCGGAGACGTAGTCCGCGCGGTGGGCGACGTGGACGCGGGGCTCAAGGGCGCCGCGCGCACGGTCGAGGCGACCTACCAGGCGCCCTATCTCGCGCACGCCTGCATGGAGCCGATGAACTGCACCGCGCAGGTGCGTGGCACCGCTTGCGAGATCTGGGCGCCCACGCAGAACCCGCAGGGCATCGAGCGGGCGGCGGCAAAGCTGACGGGCCTCTCGCCCGAGGCGATCACCGTGCATGTGACCTATCTGGGCGGCGGCTTCGGGCGGCGCGGCGGGCCCATGGACTACGCGACCGAGGCAGTAGAACTGGCAAAGCAGATCGACGCCCCGGTCCAGGTCGTGTGGACGCGGGAAGACGACATTCAGAACGCGCTGTATCGTCCCGCCACCTACAACGTGCTGCGCGGCGGGCTCGACGCGCGCGGCGCGCCGGTGGCGTGGAGCCATCGCCTCGTCGGCCCCGAGGGCGGGTCATTCCTGCTCACGCGCGGGGCGGACGAGCTGATCTACCCGGTGCCCCATTTTCGTCTCGAGCGGGTGATCGAGGACCCCGGCGTACCCGTGGCGCCGTGGCGCGGCGTAGGCCCGTCGCAGAACGGCTGGGTGGTGGAGAGCTTCGTGGACGAGCTGGCGCACGCCGCGGGCAAGGATCCGTACGCGTATCGCCGCGAGCTGGTGGCGGGCCACCCACGGCTCGTCCAGGTGCTCGACCTCGCGGCGGAGCGCGCGGGTTGGAGCTCGGCGTCGCCCGCCGGGCGGGCTCGCGGGATCGCGCTGTGGCAGTTCGGTGACACGTTTCTCGCCCAGGTGGCGGAAGTGTCAGTAGCGTCGGACGGCGCCGTGCGCGTGCACCGCGTGGTGTGCGCGATCGACTGCGGTGTGGTGGTCAATCCGGCCGGAGTCGAGGCGCAGGTGCAGGGCGCGATTATCTACGGCCTGACGGCGGCGCTGTACGGCGAGATCACCATCGATCGGGGCCGCGTGGCGCAAAGCAACTTCACCGACTACCGTATGCTCGGCCTGGCGGACAGCCCGGAGATCGCGGTGCATCTCGTGCGCAGCGACGCGGCGCCGGGAGGCGTGGGCGAGGCGGGGCTGCCGCCCATCGCGCCGGCGGTGTGCAACGCGATCTTCGCGGGGACGGGGAAGCGGATCCGGAGGCTACCGATCGGACGGGTGACTTAGACTCCCCGGGCTTGCGCCCGGGGTCAGCCGAGCGTAGACGCCCGGGGGTCGGTTTTGCGCAGCCGCTCGAGCCGTTCGCGGACCGGAGCGCCGCGCCATCGTCCCCGACCAGCACGGCGATGTCTCCCTTTATCCGGTCGACTGTGTAAAACGCTTCCCGCTCGGTCATAACGCAGGGAGACTAGAGGATCGCGCTCAGCGTGCAGGTGAAGCCGGGCATGACGTCCTCGCCGTCGAAGGCGCCATCGGTATCTACGGATGCGTCGCTGCCATCGGCCCGGTAGACGCGGGCACGCCGGCGGGCAGGGTCGACGACCCACACCAGCCGGGTTCCGGCGCTCAACCAGTCTGCGACCTTCGCCAGGACCTCACCCGGCCGGTCGTCGGGTGAGAGGACTTCGACGACGAGATCGGGGGCGAGCCGTGCAAATCCAGCGGGCGGTGGGTCCGGGAGCCGCTCGCGACGGATGAACGCGGCGTCGGGCGCACGCACGGTATCGGGATCGCTGGCCAGCGTGAAACCGGTCTCGGCGGCCACGACCTGGCCGAGGTCTTGTGCATCAGCGTAGTCCATCAGGATCTTTGCGAGCCGGGCGGCCACAGCACCGTGGCGATACCCCGCCGGCTCCTTGACGATGAGCACACCCTTCACCAGCTCGACGCGTTTGTCGGGCAGGCGGAGGCGCTCCAGCTGGTCTGCCGTCACCAACGTTGGCGTCATGGGGTGAACGTACTGGCGGTCGCGGGCCATGGTCAAGCGAATGTGACCGGTCGCGTCAACCACGCATCAACGCGCCGATATCGGCTTCCCTAGAATCCCAGCCAATAATTCACCTTCAAGAGAACGACATTCGACGACGGGCCCTGAAACAGCGCCCCGGCGTCATCCCTGAAGTCGATCTGGCCGCGCTCCAGCTGCGACGACCCATTGCGAGTCCAGACAAGAAACAGCGTCGAGCCGGGGCGGTACTCCCAACGCAGGACGACATTGCCGCGCAGTGAGCGCAGTGTGGAGCTCGGATCGTTGATCAGGAACTTGGGCGAGGGCCCGGTCGGCCCGTCCGGGTCGATCCAGTGTTGCTGCGGTGCGCCAGCCGGCACGGAATCGGTGCCGACGTCGACTCCATAGATCACTTTCCGGAGCTGGCGGGGGGCGGCGAATTCGCGATACCCGGAATACGCGTCGCTCTCGATCAGCGGCTGGGCGTACAACTCGAGGGTCAACGCGGGGGAGAACGTGACGTTCAGCCGCGTCTCCATGGCGAGTGTGTTGTCGACCAATGCCGCAAACACGTAGCGGTGGCCGTAGAACGTGGTCGCGGAATCATCCGTGACGGTCTGCACGTACTGCGCGCCGCTGGCGCTCCGACTCCACGAGGGTCCGATGCTGAGCTGCACATTCGACGACGGGCGGACCTGGACCTGAGCACCGAGCGAGCGGCTACAGTATCCCTCGCGATTGCATCCGACCTGCCCGGTGGCGTTGACCACGATGCGCCTGCGGGAGTCCGTGTTCACGTTGAGAGACCAGTCGTCGCGGCCCGGACGACGCACGACGGGTCCACCGCGGGTCAGCCGGTCGTCGGAAATCTCCGGCCGGTGAATCCAGAAGGCGCTGAAGTTCCAGTAGTTGAGCGTTTGCATCTGACCATACAATTGCAGCTGCCGATCCGTCAGATCGCCCTCGAAATTGTACTGCTGTTGGCCGCCGCCGATGAGCAGGAGCTGCCGGTACCACGTTGTCGGCTTGGTCCACAAGGGGAGGATATTCGCGCTCATCCAGATATAATCGGCGTTTCTGAAGAACGTGATGTCGTTGTTGTCGAATCCCGGTGTGCGCATGTTGCCCGACACTTCCCACTGCAGGCTGCCCTGATCGCGCGCGACGCGCGCGTACGCGCCGAGCCCGGTCAATGACGTCCGGGTGGGATCGGGCGTCGAGCCGCGATCCGGACGTTGGAAGTAGTGACGCGGGGACGTCTGCACCTGCTCAATGGCCGCGGAGTCGCCGACGATCTGCGTGGCCGCGAGCTGCACATTGAGATCGTAGGTCCGTTTGCCCCACCACGTGGTCGCCCCGACGCCCAGCGCGGAGCTGCGCCGCGCCAGGTTGCTGATGGCGAACGAATCGTCGAGGCTACGGTACACGGACGTGCCCATCAGCTTGATTTGGGTCGCGCCTCCGCCCAGATCTTTCGTCACGCGGCTCACGAAATAATTCGTCAGCGGCTCGACCGTGTACTTGACGCGGCTGCTGTCGAGGCGCTGGACCAAGGCCTGCTCGCGTCTGGTCACGGCATCGAGGGCGCCGATCGACCAGCCGCTGGGCGTGCGGCCGGTCAACTTCGCCGCGCCGAGGATGGTCGTGTTCTGCGGTTCGTCGACGAACTCGTCCAAGCTGTCACGGTAGGCCGTCAGCTGCGGCGCGCGACCGATGCGGCGCGTGCTGAGCATCGACAGGCTCGACACGTTCGAGCAGAAGAAGCAGCTCAGCCCGCCGAGGCCGAAGTACCCCGCGCCCTCGACGAAGAACGGCCGCCGCTCGTCGAGCGACGTCTCGAAGTCGGTGAGATTCACGACGGCCGGATCGACCTCGACCTGTCCGAAGTCGGGGTTCACCGTCGCATTCAGGGTGAGGTTCGACGTGAGCAGCACGCGTCCGTCCAGGCCGACGCGGCCATCCCTTGCGTGCGGGTCGTAAAACGGATCGCCCGCCGAGCCGGGGACGTTGCTCGAGCGGCCGACGACGTAGGGCAACACCTCGGCGCGGCCCGGCGTGCTGTGGATGACGAGCCCGCGCAGGTGTCCGAACTTCGAGGGGCCGCCGGTTTCGTTGAGCTTCCAGAACGCCCACTGCGACAGCTCGTTGAGACGGTTCTCCTGACGCCAGATCTGCAGTCCCCAGGTCTGCTCGTCCCTGGTCGAGCGGAACCGGAGCTGCGAGAACGGAATGCGCATCTCCACCGTCCAGCCGAGCGAATCGATGGTGGTCTTCACCTCCCACACGGGATCCCACGACGGGTCCCCACCACCGCCCAGACCATTGGCATCGTATTTCACGCCCGATGGATTGACCTGAAAAAACAGCCGGCCGATGTGGTCGTGGTAGGTATCGAAGATCACCTCGAGATAATCGGAGTTCATGTCCGCGTCGCGCCGCACGAGGCGGGTGCGCACGCCGCGCGCCCCCGAGTCGTCGTACATGCGGGCGCCGACGTACAGCGCCGCAGCGTCGAACGCGAAGCGAACCTCCGTGCGCTGCGTCGCGAGCTCGCCCTCGTGCGGCTGTGCCTGGCGCAGGCCGCTCGCCGCCGGCGCGCTCTGCCACACCGCTTCGTCGAGCCGACCGTCCAGATGAATCTCCTCGTGCAGCGGCACCGCCTGGACTTCCGGGGGCGGCGTGGGATGGATGTTCTGCGCTGTCAAGGGAGGGGTACACAGCACGGCGAGAAGGACGGTGAGTCTCGACATGGTGGTCGCGGGGCCAGGATACAGCTTGGACGCCCTGCGGCGGCAAAAGGTTGCGGCCCTGACCGGAGCCTTACATGATCCCCGGGCTGAGAGCCCGGGCTCGGCGTTTTAGGTGCGCCCTGTATAGGGCGCACCCCGGGCCGAGCGCGCCCTCTCAGGGCGCGGATTCCACGAACCGCCGCCCTTGTGATCCATCGTGCCCAAAGGTTTCTGAGTCTCCGTGATCCCCGGGCTTGCGCCCGGGGTCAGCCGAGCAGGGAGGTCGAGCTCTCCGGCTTTTCGTTCAGCGGCTCTGGTAATCCGTGAAGACGTAGTCTCTCGTCTTCACGATCGTGTGGCACGCGAATCCACACTTTGCGTCGTTCCCCTGCGGCGGCACGTCGGCTGTGGTGCCGGGGGTGAAGGTACGGGACGCGGCCTCATACTTGAACACGGCCCATCCCCACCCACCGCTGTCTGGGAACCTCTTGCTGTCCTTCACCATGAAGTCGGCGTCATGCTGCGTGCCTGGCACCGTCGCGGCGGGGAACGTCTCCAGCTTTTTCGGGCTCCAATGGATCTTCGCCATCTTGGAGCCGTCGGGGAAAGGCTTGCCGTTCCCGGGCACGCCGGCCCGGTACGCCTCGATCATCACGGGATTCGCGAGGATCGCAGCAAACAGGGGTCCGTCCTGACTGATGGAGACGACCTGCCAGGCCTCGTATCCCCTGAACTCGGAGAACGCGAGCCCACCCGGCACCTTCAAGGCGTACTTGTCCTGGGCGGACATGGCGCTGCCGCCCAAGGCACAGACGAGTGCCGTTACGATAGCAATCGTCCGCATGCATCGGCTTTTCATCACCAGTTCCTCCTTTGTCAAGCTTGGCACAAGACGATACACATGCCGCAGCATTATGCCAGCGCGTGGCCCGGCCCTATGATGTTGATACTGTGGAGTCTCTGCGTAGCCCGTGTCGCTACGCCACGAAAGCCGGGGAGCGTCGAGCTCTCGGGCTTTTCCGCTGCTCACAGTCGCGAAAGTCCGCTCCGAGTGGATCCCCGGCCTGAGAGCCCGGGCTCGGCGTTGCGTGCGCCCTGTAAGGGCGCACCCCGGGCCGAGCGCGCCCTCTCAGGGCGCGTATTCCACGAACCGGTTCCTGAGTCTCCGTGATCCCCGGGCTGCGCCCGGGGTCAGCCGAACGCTGGTAGTGCCAGTCACCGCGCCCCTTCCGTGAACCCCGGGCTGCGCCCGGGGTCAGCCGAGCGTCTGACGAGCGACTCGTCCTCTGCCGGCGTGGTTTCGCTCGCTGCGGCAATGAAACGATGCCGCAGGAACGCCCCGCCCGTCGCATGATGGGGCCGTGCTGTGTTGCCAATCCGCGGCCGAGGACTGGATTATTTGGGTGTGAGCCGCGCCGCCCTCGTCACCGCCGCCCTGCTCGCGCTGCCGGCGTCCGCGCTGTGGGACCCCGCGGGCCACCGCACCGTCGCCGCGATCGCCTGGGGGCACATGACGCCGCACGCCCGCGCCCGTGCCGTCGAGCTACTGCTGCACGGGCCGGCGCTCGCCAACTTTGCCTCGCTTCGTCCCGCCGACGGCAGCGAGGCCGCGCGCGATCGCGCCCTGTTCCTGAACGCCGCCACGTGGGCCGACCTGGTGCGCAACCGCAACCAGCCCTGGCACGTTTACCACCACGCCACCTGGCACTACGCCGACTTCTACTGGGACGCGGAGAACGGCCAGCCACACGACATCCCACACACCGGCCCCGATTCGCTCAACGCCGCCGAGCGCATCGTGGCGCTCGGCGCCACGCTTGCCGATTCGAGCGCCGCCGATACCACCCGCGCCGTCGCCCTCGCCTGGGTGTTGCACCTGGTGGGCGACATCCACCAGCCGCTGCACTCGAGCTCGCGCGTCACGCCCGCCGAGCCGCTCCCAAAGGGCGACGAGGGCGGCAACACGTTTCATCTCGACGACAATCGCAACCTCCACGCCTACTGGGACCGCATCCTCGACGCAGCGATCGCGCCCGAGCCCGGTGAGGATTCGATCGCGTACGCGAGCCGCATCGCGCGGCAGATCGATCGCGTGGCGGGGACGCCGGCCGCGGGGACCGATGCCCTGAGTTGGGCGCACGAAGGGCTACGCCTCGCGCAGACCGTCGTGTACACGGGAGTCAGTCGCGGCAGCGCACCGTCGGCCGCGTACCAGGCCGAAGCCTTGAAGGTCTCGGAAGGGCAGATCGCCCTGGGGGGCTATCGTCTGGCGGCGTTGCTCAACGCGGCGCTCAAGTAAGGCTGCGACGACAGCAGACCCCGAGACATCAGCGTCGCAGAACGCCGGCACCAAACGTCTAGCGCCGTCGCAGTGCCCAGATCCCCCGGTTCACCAGACGCAGCAACCGGAACGGTAGACACAGCAGCCTGCGCGCCGCCCGCACCACGAGGCCGACAAGGGACGCGAGCGCTGACGGCGCCGGACCGCCGCGGCGCGCCACGGCACCGGCGGCGGCGATCCCGGAGAGCGCAGCCGCCTCGATGCATCCGGCGTTGTAAGGCGTGTACGTCCAGTCACCGGCGAGAAACAGGTTGTCGCACCCGGACCCGTCCGGCCGCAGCCGGCGGCGCGTGCTGCCGGGCACCGACAGCACGTAGCGCTCGCTCGGGTTGATGTTCGCGCGCAGCACCTGAGCGTCGAGGCGATCAGGCCCGGAGCGCCCGACCTCATCGTATAGCTGCCCCCACGCGAAGCTCGGCCAGATGCGTGCGGCATGGTCTTCGAGCCACGCGGTCGCCACTCGCTTGACGCCGGCTTGAGCGCGCTGTGGTACCGTGCGATCGGCCGTCGGACCGGAGGCCCAATCGCCGGGCAGCGGCCCGCACAGGTACTGGATGCTGCGGGGACCACCCTCCGGCCACGCCTCGCGCACCAGCTGGTGACTCATGTCGCTCCACACGTCGAGCGGCTCGGGCAGCGCATTCACGGGTACCGGGCCCCGCCGCCAGCCGAGCGCCGCGAGGTCCGCCGTGAGCCAGAGCTGCACCGATTGCGTCTGCACCGTCCGGACGTGCTCGAACATGCGATGCCAGCGCCGGTCGCGCCGGCCCAGCTCGCCACAGATGTCGGGGAGGGCCGCAATCGAGATGCCGAGGACCACGTCGTCGAATTCGTCACCGCCGCGCAGCACGCGCTCCTCGACGTCCTGCCAGCCGCTCCACGGCGACTCGAGGTCAACGCCTCGTAGCCGCTCGCCGTCCACGATCTGGGCCGGGTCCGGCTCGTGACGCCAGCACTCCACGCCCTTCACCACCCGGAGCGGATGGTACTCGTCGCCACGCAGTCGGACCTGACGTGCCACGTGAATCGCGGCGACCGATCGGCCGTCGGGCGACAGCTCCAGTTTCTGCACGCGGTGAAAGAACTCGAACCGCACGCCGCGCTTCCGGAGCGCCAGATAGAGCGGCGCGAACACCGCCTCGCCCATGCCGGCCCGCAGCTCGTAGCACACGGAGCCCGAGTAGGTGAGCGCAATGCGCAACGCCACCTCCAGGGCCGCTCCGGCGGCGAACCGCGGGCGCCCAGGATCATTGGGGCGTCCCGAGCCGGCGTCGCCGTTCTCGTACGCGAAGCACAGGTCGTAGAGACCCCTAACGGCGCCGGACCAGATCGTGTCCTGCGAGGCGCCGTGGCGCGCGAGCCAGTCTCGCAGGTCCTCGTCGTCCAGCGCGTCCGTGCCGCAGAACAGCACGCCGTCCACGAGGAAGCCGAGCGCACCAGTGACGGCGAGGTCGATGCCGATCCAGAGGCGGCGGCGCTCGTCGTCGGCCTCCCCGCTCCCACGGGTCCACCCCCAGCGCCGAAAGCGCCGCAGACGCCACAGCAACGCCTGCCGGTGACGCCAGGTGTGCGCCGCGTCCACGAGCTTCTTCACGCCGCGTCCGTAGGGGCGGTCCGGATTCGCCGCCTCGGCCTCCGCCAGGCGGCGACATTGTCGCAGGTAACCGCCTTCGACCCGACCCGCGGCGGGGTGATGCAGGCGGAACAGCGAGGCCCAGCGGCCCGGGGCCGGCGGCGCGACACCGGCACGCCGACACCAGTCGTCGAACAGGCGGTCGGCGTGGCGCAGCAGGTTGACGATGTTCTGCCACACCGTGGCTTCGTCACCCGTGCCGGGCTCGCCGGCGGATCGGGGGAACGTGACGGGCCAGCACCGCCACTCTTTGCCGACGAACTCACCCAGGGGCGTGCGGTCCTGGGGCCGGAACGCGCGCTCCACCGTCGCGAGCGGATGGTCGTCGGGCCGCTCGAGCTCCGCGTACGCCTCACGCAGCAGCCGGCAGGCGTTGCGGTAGCAACCGAACCAGACGTGCAGCCCGTGCTCCTCGATGCGCTCGCCGCGGGCGGGGTTTCGGCTGCTGGCCCCTTTACCGCCGAGCCGCCAGCCGAGCTGGTACACCGTGATCTCGAACCGCTCGCGCCAATCAGGCTGGCGCGTCAGCTCCCAGGCGGCGGCAAGGGCACCCATGCCGCCACCCAGGATTGCGACTTTTCGACGGGATCCCGCCATGATGCCTCGCTGCCGCACGAGCGGCGAGCTACTATTGTACGCCTCCAGTCTACGTCTCGAGCGTGCGGCGTGTCGAGCAGCACCGCTGAGTACCTCGTCACCTACGTTCCCGCCCTGCTGCTGCGGCGGCTCGCCGCGAGCAGGGGACGCCTCGCCAGTGAGGCGTCGCGGGTATCCGCCGCCGTCCTGAGCGCCGATATCACGGGCTTCACCCCCCTCACCGAGCGGCTCGCCGAACGCGGCCCCGTGGGGGCCGAGCAGCTGAGCGAGCTCCTGAACGGCTTCTTCACTGAGCTACTCGACGACATCCACGCGCACGGCGGCGAAGCGCTCTGGTTTGCGGGCGACGCCACGCTCGCGCTGTGGCCAGTGGCGACGGAGGCGGATCTGGGGGTGGCGGTGCAGCGGGCCGCCGCCTGCGCCTTCGCGATCCAGCAGCGCTTGGCGGGCCGCGAGAGCGTCGAGGGTGTCCGGCTGCGCGCGCGGGTGGGGGTGGGCGGCGGCTGGCTGTGGAGCGCGACCGTCGGCGAGGGCGCGGCGTGGGACTTCGTGGTGCTCGGCGCTCCGCTGCGTGAGGCCGGTGGCGCGGCGTGCTGCACGGGCCCGGACGAGGTGGCGGCGGCGGCGTCCGTGTGGCCGCTGCTGGGAGGCGCCTGCGCCGGGCAGCCGCTCGAGGGCGGGGCCGTCCGGCTGGTCCGCGCCGCGCTGTCGGGGCCTAACGCCGCCGCTGCGCCGCCGGCGGTCGGCGTCACGGCTCCCACCGCTCCCCCGCGCGCCTTCATGCCAGCGCCGGTGCTGGCCCGCATCGGCGAACAGAACGGCGAGCAGAACGGCGGCTGGCTGGCCGAGTTCCGGGGGGTCAGCGTGCTGTTCGCAAGCGTGGAGGGACTCACGGGAGAGGTGCCCGATGCCCTGGAGCGCGCGGGTCTCCTGATGCGGACCGTGCGCAGCGTGGTCGGGCGGTTCGGGGGCTCCGTCCAACAACTGGTAGAAGACGTGACCGGTCTGACGCTCGTGGCCGCGTGGGGCACGCCGGAGGCGGCCCACGAGGACGATGCGGCGCGGGCCGCTCACGCGGCGATCGAGCTGCAGGCGGCTCTCGCCGTCGCGGGGTTCCCCGCCCGGATGGGCGTCGCGACGGGGCGGGCGTTCTGTGGGGAGCGCGGCAGCGCGCGACGGCGCGAATACGCCATCACCGGCGACGTGATGAACCGGGCAGCGCGGCTGATGCAGGCGGCGTCGCGCGACGTGATCTGCGACGAGCCGACCGCTCAGGCCGCCGCGGCCCGGCTGACCTTCCTGCCGCTGGCACCGCTCGTCGTCAAGGGGAGCAGCGAGCCGGTGCCGGCCTTCCGGCCGCAGGCCATTCGCCCGCGGGAGCGGGGCGCGACGACCATCGTTGGCCGGCTCGCCGAGCGCAAGCGTATCGGCGCGCGCATCGACGCGGTCGCGCTGGGGGGGAAGGGCGGCGTCCTGCTCATCGAGGGAGACGCGGGAATCGGGAAGTCGCTGCTGCTCGAGGACGCGCTCGAGCGGGCCCGAGCCCTGCGGCTGCGCTGCACGCTCGGCGTGGCGGAGGCAGTGGAGCGATCCACGCCGTATTTCGTGTGGCGGGACGTGCTCATGAACCTGCTCGGCGGCAGCCCGGCGGCGGTCGCTGCGGCCGTGCGCGCGGCCCTGGCGCACCGCCCCGAGCAACTCGCCAGGGCGCCCCTGCTCAATGCTATCGTCGCGCTGGGCCTGCCCGAGACGGAGATCACGACGCGCATGACGGCGGCAGGCCGCGCCAAGGTGACGCGCGAGCTGCTGGTCGACGTGCTGCGACACGTGACGAGCGTCGCTCCGGCGCTCATCGTGCTCGACGACGGCCATTGGTGCGACTCCGCATCGTGGGCGCTCGCCGCGGCGGTCGCGCGCGGCGTGCCGCGGCTGCTACTGGTGGTGGCTACGCGGCCGCTCGACGATCCCGTGCCCGTCGAGTACGACCGCCTGGCCCGCTCGCCGGACTTCGAGCGCCTGCAACTGTGTCCCCTTTCGGGAGACGACGTGCACGCCCTCGTCTCCCGGCGCCTCGGCGTGACGTCGCTTCCGGCGGCGGCCGCGGCGTTCGTCCGGGCCAAGGCGGAAGGCAATCCGTTCTTCAGCGAGCAGCTGGCCTTCGCATTGCGGGACACGGGCCATCTCGTGATCGAGGGCCATACCTGCCGGCTCGCGGCCGGCGACCTGGAGGCACTCCAGATGCCCGGGACGGTGCAGGGCGTGGTGGCAGGCCGCATCGATCGGCTGACGCCTCCGCAACAGCTATCGCTGAAGGTGGCCAGCGCCATCGGGCGGGTGTTCTCGTGGACCCTTCTTTGGGACGTGTTCCCGGTCGCGGAACAGCGCGACGCCTTGCCGGCGCACCTCGACCAGCTGGGCGAGGCGGGCCTCGTAGCCATCGAGGTCCCGGGCGCGCAGCCGGTGTACCGGTTTGACCACCCGATCACGCAGGAGGTCGCGTACGACCTGCTGACCTTTGCCCAGCGACGCCAGCTGCACCGCGCGGTCGCGACCTGGTACGAGCAGCACCACGCCAGCGACCTGGCACCCCACCTGCCGCTCTTGGCGCACCACTGGACGCGGGCCGACGATGCCGGGAAGGCGATCGGCTACCTGGAGCGCGCGGCGGACCAGGCGCTGGCCGGCTACGCCAACCGCGAAGCGATCCACTCCCTGGAAACCGCACTGGCGCTGGCGTCGCGGGAGGGTTCCGGCCGCGCCGCACTGCGCGAGGCCCGGTGGCATTGGTGGCTCGGGCGCGCGAACCTCCAGCTCGCCGACAATGTCAGCAGCCGGCGACACCTGGAGCGCTCGCTGGCGCTGCTCGGGCGCCCCGTCCCCGCGACGGGCGCGGGTCTCATGCTGGGCGCACTGGGACAGGTGCTGCGCCAGGCGCTGCGGCGCTTGGCGCCGGGCACGGACACGGCCGTCAGCGAGGACCGCCGGGCGGCGCTCGTCCAGGCCGCCGACCTGCATCACGAGCTGTCCGAGATCGCCTATTTCTCGAACGACGTGCCGCTGCTGTTGCACACGACGGCGCATACGCTCAACCTCGCCGAAGCGGCGGGCGTGGACGGACAGCTGGCGCGCGCGTATGCGACCGCCGCCGTGGCCACGGGGACGATGGGGCTGCACTGGGCGGCGCGGTTCTACTGCCGCCGCGCACTCGGCGCGGCGGCGCGCACCCGTGACCTGTCCGCCCGCGCCTTCAGCCAGCTGACGTGCGGGGCGTACTATAGCGGTACCGGCGAGTGGAATCGGCTGGAGGACCTGCTCACGAGCAGCACAGAGCTGTTCGAAGGGCTGGGCGATCGCTACCGGTTGGGGCTCACCCTCGCCCAGCACGGCTACATGCTGCTGCATCGCGGCCGGTACGCTCGCGCCTGTGAGCTGCTCGGTCGCGCTCACGCCGTCGCCGAACCGGATGAGGAGGTGGAGGTGCTGCTGCTCGCGACCGCGGGGCTCGTGATCGCCGACATCGCCTCCGGATCCGTGAACCGGACCCGGCTCGCCGAGCTCGAAGCGCTGGTCGAGCGGAACACGCAGCGCAGCGAAGCGGTGCTCGGCAGCGGGATGCTGGCCTGGGCCCGCCTGCACGAAGGTGCGCGCGATGCGGCGCTCGCGGCCGCGGTGCGGGCGACCCGACACGCGCGAGGCGTCGTGCCCCCGTCCTTTTATACGCTGCGCAGCCTCGAGGGAATCGCCGCCGTGTCGCTCGACGCGTGGGCGCGAGCGCGGCGCGAGGGGGGCGAGTCCCGTCGCGCGCGCCACGCGGCGCGCGCGGCCTGCCGCCGGCTCGCGCGGTTCGCGCGCCTGTTCCCCATCGGCCGTCCGCCGGCGGGGCTGATGCAGGGTCATTACCGCGCGCTCGCGGGCGACGTGCCGGGCGCGCACCGGGCGTGGCGGCGCGCCGGCGAGCACGCGGAGCGATTCGGAATGCTGCACGACGCAGCCCTCGCACACCTGGCGCGCGCGCGCCTGCCGCTGCCGGGACGCTCGGGAGACGCCGATGCAGCGCGGGCCGCGGCGCTGTTCGCCGATTTGGGGATCCACCCCGGCACCATGCCGTTCGAACTCTTGGACCTGGGAGCGTCCGATGCCTGAGCCGCGCGTCATAGTGGTCGGAGGTGGCCTGGCAGGCCTCGTGGTCACGCGCGAGATGCGCCTCGCCGAGGTGCCCGTCCTGCTGCTGGAATCGAGCGACCGGTTGGGGGGCAAGGCCAGCTCGCATCGGAACGGGAGCGATCCGCAGTATTGGGAGGACCACGGCTACCACATCTTTCCGGCGTGGTACGTGAACACGCGGCGCCTGCTGCAGGAGCTGGGCTGCGAGCGGTCGCTCATCGAGTTCGACCGGGTCCATTTCAGGAAGCGGGGCCACGACGGGTATTGTACGCTCTACGCCCCGTGCTTGCGGAACGCGTGGCACAACCTCACATCGGGCCTGGTCCCCTGGTGGGTCGCGGTGTTGGGGTGCTACGCGGCGCTCGACGTCGCCAGTACGACGTTTCACCCCAACAGCTTCCTCGACCGCGTGAGCTTCAACGGGTTCCTCCGGAAGCGGTTCTACATAACCGACGAAGTCGCCCTCGCGCACCAGGGGTTCGTGCTCCAGGCGTCCGCGATCCCGACCTACACGATCTCGGCGATGACGGCGTCGAACGTGCTGTCGAGCTACCTCCGCAAGCCGAACCCGATGCAGTCGATCCTCGTCACGAACCTGCAAGCCGGCTTCATCGATCCGCTCGTGCGGTCCTTGCAAGGCGGGAGCGCCGAGATCCGGCTCAACAGCGAGATCTGCAGGCTGGAGGTGAAGGGTGAGCCGGGGCAAAAGCGTGTCGCCGGGCTCGAGTTGGTGGGAGGCAAGCGCGTGGAGGTGGGTGAGGAAGACCTGGTCGTCCTGGCCACACCGCAGGAGGTCACGTTCCAGTTCGTGGACTACGAGATCGTGGAGGCGGAGGAGGACCGCCCGGAGCGGCAGTACCCGGTAACCGAAAAGCGCCTGGCCGACTACGCGAACTTCGAGAGCGCGCCGATGGCCGCGATGCATGTCTATTTCCGACGCAGACTGCCCGGCCTGCCCCGCGAGCACGTCATGCTCTACCAGTCCCGCTATGAGGTGTCGTTCATCGACCTGTCGCAGAGCTGGCCCGACTACCCGGACCGCACGGTGCTGAGCGTCATCTCATCGAACTTCGAGCCGCTCCGCCACCTCAAGCCCAAGGATGCCGGCCGCGAGCTGCTGCGCGAGCTGCGGGCGTATCTGGACTTCGAGCTCTCCGACGTGGACCACGGGCTCACGTCCGTCCAGCCACACGTAGGCGAGCCGCTATTCCTGAACACGGTCGGATCGTGGACGTATCGGCCCAACAGTAAGACGCGGCTCGCGAACCTCTACGTGGCCGGAGACTACTGCCGCTCGAAGGCCGACCTGACCACCATGGAGAGCGCGATCGAATCCGCGCTCGTCACCGCCGCCGATATCCTGCCGAGCCTAGGGAAGCCCGTTCGCGTCCATAGGCGCGCGATCCCGCGCTACCCGAAGAAGTGGCTGCGGCTGTGGCTCGCCCTGGGGTTCGTGCCGGTCGTAGTGCTGCGGCTCGGCGTCGCGCTGCTCCACGGTTGGCGCAAGCTGGTTCATAAGCTGCCTCGTGGAGTCGGCGCGCCAAGCGGAGTACCAGCCCCCGCCCGGGTGTCTAGCCGGCGAGGTTCATCGCCCTGAGCAGGGCCTGGACGCGGGGCTCCCCGCGCAGGGCGTCGAACACCGGGCGTACGTTGAGCCACGCCAGGTCGGCGGCGCGCTCGCGATGGGCTTCTTCCAGCAGTGCGACGGCACGCTCGTCGTCGCCCAGGCCGACATGGACCAGGGCGAGCAGCGAAGCCGACACGTAGCGCTGCTTGCGGAGCTCGAGCAGCTCGGCGAGCGCCGCTTGCGCGTCGCGCTGCTGTCCTGCCCGGGCGAGCACGTACCCGAGCACCGCGCGCATCTCCGCCGTGCCACCGGTGAGCGTGATGGCCTGTCTCAGCCGCGCGAGCGCCTCGTCGTGCCGCCCCAGCTGCGCCAGGGCAAGCGCGAGGAAGTAGTGCGCCATCGCGAATCGCTCGTCGAGCTCGAGGGTAAGCTGGTAGTCCCCGATCGCCTGTTCGTAGCGGCGGGCGAAGTAGTGCTGCACGCCCATGCTCGTGGTGATGACGGGCGAGAGGGGATCGAGCTCGCGGGCCGTTTGCATGTGCGCTCGGGCCTCGTCGAAGCGTCCGAGGGGGGTGAGACAGTTGAGCGCGTACCAGTGGTGCGCCGTCGGATACGAAGCGTTGAGCTCGATCGCGCGCTGGAACTCCCGCTCGGCCCCGGGCCAATCGCAGTCGAACATGGCGCGCACGCAGCCCAGCGACACGTGCGCTTCCGCGAGGGAGGGGTCGAGCGACAGCGCCTTGGCTGCGGCATCCTTGGCGAGCGGCATCACCTGGTGCGGCGCTCGCACCCCGTAGATGCCGAGCAGCGCGTAGCAGTCGGCCAGTCCGGCGAGGGCCGGAGCGTAGCGCGGGTCGTGGAACAGCGCCTGCTGGAAGTACTCGATCGCCTTGTCGAAGCCCGGCTCCGTGCGCTTGTTCAAAAAATAGCGGCCCTGCAAGTACAGCTCGTACGTCTCCACGCCACCGCTCGCCCGCCGCGCGAGACGGGCGCGCTCATCGCCCAGGAGGGTGAGCTTCAGCACGTGGACGATCGCGCCGGTGATGTCGTCCTGGATGGCGAAGACATCACCGAGCTCGCGGTCATACTGCTCTGACCAGAGGAGGTAGCCGTCGGCCACGTGGACGAGCTGCGCGGTGATGCGCAGCCGATTCCCGGCCTTGCGCACGCTGCCCGAGAGCACCGCGTCCACGTTGAGCTGTCGGCCGATGGTCCGGACGTCCACGTCCCTCCCCTTGAACGCGAACGCCGAGGTGCGGGCGGCGACCCGGAGCGCCGCGACCTTGCAGAGCGCGCTCATCAGCTCCTCGCTCAGCCCGTCGCTGAAGTACTCGTTCTCCGGGTCGGGACTGAGGTTGACGAAGGGGAGCACGACGATGGAGGGGGCCGCGGGCGGCCCGACGGGGACCGGCGTCGCCCGGGGCAGCGTGGAGCCCGCGTACGCCGCGAGCGCTTCGGCGAGCTCGGCTGCCGTGGCGAAGCGGTCCGCGGCCGCCTTGGCCAGCGTCCGACCGATCAGGAGCTCCAGGCCCACAGAGACGGTGGGCCGCACGGTCCGCACCGGCGGGACCGGTTCGATGGCGTGCCGTGCGATCACCGCCTGCCCGCTGGCGCCGGTGAACGGCGGCTCGCCCACGAGCATCTCGTACAGCACGCACCCCAGCGAGTAGATGTCGCTCCGGCCGGTCAGGTTACGCGCGCCTTCGGCCTGCTCCGGACTCATGTACGCCGGGGTGCCGACCGCCAGGCCGGTGCCGGTGGTGGGATCGCCGCTGCTCGCGACCGTCATGGCGCGCGCGATCCCGAAGTCGGCCACGACCGCCTGGTCGCCCGAGAGGAGGATATTCTCCGGTTTGATGTCGCGGTGCAGCACGTCGTGGTCGTGCGCACAGGCGAGCGCGCCTGCGACGTCGCGCGCGATGCGCGCGGCCTCGTGGATCGGCAGTTGTCGCTCCCGCGCCAGCCGCACGCGGAGCGAGTGCCCCTCCACGTACGGCATCACGTAAAACAGCAGCCCGTCGGCTTCTCCGGCCTCGAGCAGCGGCAGGATGTGGGGGTGCTGCAACCGGGCGGTGATGCGGATCTCACGGAGGAAGCGCTCGGGGCCGAGCGCCCCCGCGACCTCGGGGCGCAGAACCTTGAGGGCGACCGAGCGGCCGTATTTCTCGTCCTGCGCGAGGTAGACGACCGCCGCCCCGCCGTGGCCGACCTCGCGCTGGATGGTGTAGCGGCCGGCGAGCGCGGTCCTCAGACGCTCCATGTCGGCGCTCATCGGGACCAAGATGCGACGCGGAGCCGCGTGACGCGAGGCCCGCTGCCGCAAGCCGCCGCTCGACGTGGTCCCGATCTCCACGTTGAGCGCAGAATTCGGGTTGCCATGCCTGCCGAGCGCACCTACGTTCCGCTCATGTCCCCGCCCCCACCGCTGATGACTGCGGACGAGCTGCTCCGGACCCACGTCCCCGACAAGCGCACGGAGCTCGTGCGAGGCGTGTTGGTAGTGCGCGAGCCCGCCGGCTCGAGGCACGGGCTCGTGACGATGAATCTCGGCGCCGAGCTCGCCGTGTTCGCGAAGCAAACCGGTGCGGGTGGTGTGTACGCCGCAGAATCCGGCTTCAAGCTGGCGAGCAATCCCGATACGGTGCGCGCCCCCGACATCGCCTTCGTGTCGCGCGAGCGACTGCCGCCTCCGAGTACGACGGGATACCCCACGCTCGCCCCGGACCTGGCGGTCGAAGTTCTGTCGCCTGGAGACCGTCCCGGCGACGTGCTCGCCAAGGTCGCCGATTGGCTCTCCGCCGGGACCAGGCTCGTGTGGGTGCTCGATCCGGAGCGCCGGCTTGGACGAGTCTATCGCCACGACGGCAGCGAGACCGTCGTGACGGCAGAGGGCGCGCTCGAGGGCGAGGACGTGCTGCCGGGGTTTCGCTGTTCGCTCGTATCCATCCTGTAGGGCGCTGTGTGAGTGTCCCGGGCTGAGAGAGTTCACCAATCCTCGCAGTCCCATCAACTCTCTCGTCCTCCCATCCACCGGGTCCTCTTCTCGTTGTCCCCGGGCTTGCGCCCGGGGTTGGTCGAGCAGGCTCGGTATCGTGATTTTCCGGGGCTGAGAGCCCGGGCTCGGCGCTCGAGTGCGCCCTGTAAGGGCGCACACACGGCCGAGCGCGCCCTCTCAGGGCGCGAGTTCACGAATCCTCGCAGTCCCATCTCTCTGGGCGAAAGCCCTTGCGGGTTCGACTCCCGTCACCAGCACCGCCGTTCGCGGGACGCGATTGACTCGGCGGTTAGGATTCGCGAAGTTAGCTGTGCGTGCGAAGCTACCGCGTAGCCCGTTTCGCTACGCCAAAGAAAGCCGGGGAGCGTGACGCTCTCCGGCTTTTCACGTGCAGAATTTACTCGAGCAGCCGCTCCACTTCAGCCACCGCCGCCAGCCGGCGCTCGACGTGGTCCCCGATCTCCTTGGCGCGCTCGAGCGCGAGCGTGAGATCCGAGGCCGGCCCGCCCGATTGCAGTTTGACGAGGGCGAGGCGCAGGTGTTCGAGCGCCGCCACGGCGTGGGTGAGCGATTCGCCCGTGTCGCCCCTGGCCCGCAGTGCCTCCGCCCCGGTCTCGAGTCGCTCGAGCACGCCCGGGAGCTCGCGCGCCTGACGCCGCTCCCCCTCCGGCAGCGCCTTGTAGGCCGAAAGCGCCGAGCGTCCCAGCACGAGCTCGGTCGGCTCGACCGAGGGCAGGGCCGGGCGTGCGGGCGCCTTGAGGCCTAACCCTGCGAGCTTGAAGAACGTGCGTCCGGCTCTTCCGGCCCAGATGCGGTACCACAACGAGTCCAGCCGCCGGAACAGGCGGCGCTGCTTGACGACGTCGGCCTCCTCCTGCTGCACCTGGGCTTCGGCGAGCAGGGCCGCCCGGATGTCACCGAACGCGTAGCCGTCCTTCAAAAGTCGGCGGGCCACGAGGACCAGCTGCAAGATGAGGATGGCCCCGATCATCCCCGGCCCTCCGAGCGACACGTTCACCCCTCCCCGACCCACGTTCACACCGGTCCCAGCGAGCGCCAGCGCCAACAGCACCATGGTCGAGACCTGGGCGTTGCGCACGAAGGCACGCACCAGAGGCGGTGCGCGGAAGTCCCGGCCGCGCACTTCGCCCGCGACCCGCGCGAGATCGTCCGCCGTCTGAAACCGCTCGGCCGGGGCTTTGCGGAGCAAGCGGTCCACCACGGCCGCGAGTTTGGCGGGCACTTCGGGCCGCAGTGCCTGGACCAGGGGAGCGGTCTCGTAGACCTGTTTCGTAAGGATGGCGGGCAGGTTCGCCCCCTCGAACGGTGCCCGGCCGGTGAGGGCGTAGAAGAACGTCGCGCCCAGGGAGTACAGGTCGCTGCGCGCGTCCACCGGCTCGCCGCACGCCTGCTCGGGGCTCATGTAGCGCGCGGTCCCGACGATCGGGCCGCCGGCGCTTTCGGCCCCGCGTCTCCCGAGCGCGATCCCGAAGTCGGTGACGAGCGCGCGGTCCGTAGCGCGCTCGATCATGATGTTGTCGGGCTTCACGTCGCGGTGAATCACGCCGCGCTGATGGGCGTAGCCCAGTGCCCACGCCACTTCCTGCAGCAGCTTCAGCGCGAGGCGCGGCGGGAGCGGGCCGGCCCGCTCCACCCGATCGCGCAGGGTTTCGCCGTCCACAAAGCCCATCACGAACAGCACCAGCTCGCCGCGTGCCTCGACGAGGTGAATCGGCACGATATTGGGATGCGCCAGCCCGGCGGCGGTGCGTGCCTCCTCGAGGAAGCGCTCGCGCTCGTCGGGGCGGGTGGCGAGGTGCGGCGGGAGCAGCTTGATGGCGACCGGGCGGTCGAGCGCGACATCCCGGGCCAGCAGCACGATCCCCATACCGCCTCGGCCGAGCTCGCGCTCGATCGAATAGCGGCCGGCGAGCAGCTCCTGGAGGGCCAGGAATTCGGGGCTGATCGAGGCGGTCATGTCTGTCGCGTCTTACGAGCGGAGCGGCGCGGCGTTTCGAGCCCCGGATTCCCGGATCGAAGCCGGACTTATTTCCCTGCCCTAACGCTCCCGCTCTCGACGCGGG
>WNFY01000183.1_pt1 | contig 49079 bp, 44 predicted proteins | sample 5400091 | NCBI WGS metagenome assembly WNFY01 (sample SAMN13153364, study PRJNA577476) | soil metagenome | isolation source: 60 cm soil or saprolite under grassland replicate 1 | place: USA:California | collected 2016-06-15
ATCAATACCGGACTGCCTTTCCTTGATCACATGCTCGAGCTGTTTGCCAGGCATGGATTATTCGATCTCGACGTTTCCTGCAAAGGCGATCTCGAAGTCGACGATCATCACTCGGTCGAGGATGTGGCCCTCACCCTGGGGCAAGCATTGACTGAGGCGCTCGGCGACAAAATAGGCATCAAGCGTTACGGCGAGGCGATAGTCCCGATGGACGAGGCCTTATGTCGCGCGGTGATCGATCTATCGGGGCGATTCTATCTGGTTTATGAAGTGACGACGCGGCGCCAGAAGATTGGTAATTTTTCGGTTGAGCTGGCAGAGCACTTCTGGCGATCGTTTGCGGAAACGGCGAAGTTCAATCTGCACATCGACTGTTTGCGCGGTCGCAACACGCACCACATTCTGGAAGGAACCTTCAAAGCTACCGCGCGCGCCCTGCGGCAGGCCGTCGAGCGCGACGCGCGCATCACCGGAGTATTGAGTACGAAAGGAGTCCTTTGACAATCGCTGTGGTTTCATGCGGCAGAGCCGCATTTAGTCGCACATCGGGCGATGAGCCGCAGTCCACTTGGCGACGGCTGTTTGCTTATGACTCAAATTGGCATCATTGATTACGGCGTCGGAAATCTGCGTTCGGTGGAAAAGGCATTTGCTGCTACCGGGTGCTCGGCGGTCGTGAGTTCCGATGAACAAGTCCTGTGTCAGGCGGAACGTTTAGTGCTGCCCGGAGTGGGCGCTTTCGGCGCCTGCATGAAAGCCCTTACTGAACGCGGATTCGATGAGCTGGTGCGCGAACGCCTCGCCAAAGGAACGCCGTTACTCGGCGTCTGTGTTGGGATGCAGATGCTCTTTGAGGAATCAGATGAGTTTGGCACTACTCCGGGCCTGGCGCTTTTAGCTGGCCGTGTTCGGCGTTTTGCAGGCGACCTGGTTGTGCCGCAGGTTGGCTGGAATCAGATCCGGCAGCGAGTCAGTCATCCATTATTTGAAGGGGTCGAGGACGGAGCGTTTTTCTATTTCGTTCATTCCTATTTCTGCGAGCCTGACGATCCTGCAGTTGTGATCGGAGAAACTGAATATGGGGCGACGTATGCTTCCGTTGTCGCGCGTGGCAATGTTTGTGGCGTGCAATTTCATCCGGAGAAGAGTCAGGCGGCAGGGCTGCGGTTGTTGTCGAACTTTGCCGCGTCGCGAGGTGCGCTCAATTCAGGAGACTGTCGGACCGACTGAAGGCGCCTCAGATTGAGGGTCTTCGGCGTGCAGCGCCGGTATGAGTTTAGCCCGGCGTTTCAACGCCGGATTCTGGTTAGCACCCGTTCTCGTCGCGTAGCGACGATTGAATTGAGTTTTAACTTCACGTGTCACTACGCGACGCGCTAACCCTCGCTGAACTTTCCCGGCCTTGAAAGGCCGGGCTAAATTCATAGCGACGCTACGCGTCGTAAGTTTGTAAGAGGGCTTTAGGTTGATCGAACAATCATGCTGGCAAAACGAATCATACCGTGTCTGGATGTAGATCAGGGCCGCGTGGTAAAGGGAATTCGTTTTATCTCTCTGATCGATGCCGGCGACCCGGTTGAGCAGGGGAAACGATACGACGCCGAGGGCGCGGACGAACTGACCTTTCTGGACATCACCGCGTCATCGGACAAGCGCGACATCGTTGCCGCTCTGGTCAGGCGCGTGGCTGACGAAGTGTTCATTCCATTCACGGTGGGTGGGGGTTTGCGCTCGTTGGAAGATATCCGCGCAGTGTTGCGCTCCGGCGCCGATAAGGTTTCGCTCAATACTGCCGCGATCGAGCAGCCGCAGTTGATCAGCGAGGGAGCAGAGACTTTCGGATCGCAGTGCATGATTGTCGCAGTTGATGCCCGGCGGCGTGATGCCGCCGACCCGACAAAAGGGTGGGAGGTCTATACGCACGGTGGGCGGCGCCGGGCGGGACTTGACGCGGTTGAGTGGATTTCGCGGGCTGAGAAACTCGGCGCGGGAGAGATTCTTTTAACCAGTATGGATCGCGACGGCACAAAGGATGGTTACGACATTGAGTTGACGCGCACGGTCACTGATAGCGTCCGCATTCCCGTCATCGCGTCGGGGGGCGCGGGCAGGCCCGAACACTTTTATGAGGCATTGACCGCGGGAGGCGCCGGCGCCGTACTGGCCGCATCACTCTTTCATTTTGGCGAGTACAAGATTGCGGAGGTGAAGAAATATCTCCGCGAGCGAGGAGTCGTGGTGAGATGAAGATTGCAATCGCAGACATAAAGTTTGACGAGCGCGGCCTGGTTCCGGCGATTGTCCAGGACGCGAACACGCTGGAGGTGTTGACGCTTGCCTACATGAATGCCGAAAGTCTGAGTCGAACTCTCGAAACCAACGAAACCTGGTTCTGGTCCCGCTCGCGCTCGAGTTTGTGGCAAAAGGGTGAAACCTCCGGTAATAAGCAGACCGTTGTAGGCATTAGTGTTGATTGCGACCATGACGCGCTCAGAGTCCTGGTTGTTCCCGCGGGCCCTGCCTGTCACACCGGCGCTCAGACGTGTTTTCACCACGAACTGCAGGAGGCCCCAGGGAAAGGCCGGGCAGAAGCCGGAGCCGAAGACATTAAGGTTGATCTGGGCGAGGTGCTCAAACGCCTTTACGCCCTCATCGAGTCGCGAAACCGGGAAAGACCAGAGGGTTCCTACACGACATATTTATTCGATCAAGGCCTGGACAAAATTCTCAAAAAGTTAGGAGAGGAATGCGCCGAAACAATGATCGCGGCAAAAAACGACGACCGCCAGGCTTTGGTTAACGAGTCCGCTGACCTTCTCTATCATCTGTTAGTGCTTTTTGTTCAGCGTGGTCTGACGCTTGACGAAGTGCAGCACGAACTTCTGAGCCGCGGCGGGAAGGGAAGTGAATGACTCCGGAAAGGTCGGAACTCAAGCACCTTCTGGATTTCGCCGTGCAATTGGCGGCCGAAGCCGGAGACATTACCTACCGGCACTTCAAAGGATCGTTTGTGGCTGAACGCAAAGCTGATAAATCTTTTGTGACGATAGCCGATCGGGAGGCCGAAAGGTTTCTGCGCGCCAGCATCGAGCAATCCTTTCCAGACGACGGCATTCTCGGGGAAGAGGAAGGCGAGAAGGTCGGAACGTCGCAGCGGCGTTGGATTATCGATCCCGTAGATGGCACGTACTCTTTTGTTCACGCCGTTCCGCTCTATGCGGTCCTCATTGGCCTGGAGATCGATGGCGAATCAGTTTTGGGTGCAGTTAATCTTCCGGCCCTGAATGAACTTGTCTATGCTGCGCGCGGCCTCGGTTGTTTCTGGAACGGTGAGACGGCGCGTGTCTCTGCAACTAAGTCCCTTAGCGAAGCCCTGCTCCTGGCGACAGACTTTGGAACATCCGAGCAATACGGCTTTGGTCGAGCTGCCGAAACCTTGCAGCGGCAAGTGAACGCGCGCCGCACCTGGGGTGATGCTTATGGTCACGTGCTGGTGGCGACAGGACGGGCCGACATCATGCTCGACCCAGTGATGAACGTTTGGGACTGTGCGGCGCTCCTTCCACTCGTTGAAGAGGCCGGAGGATCTTTCACCGATTGGCAGGGCAAGAGAACAATCCACGGCGGCAACGCCATCTCAACGAATGCGTTGTTGTTCGATGACGTGATGGAAACGATCAGGAAGGCTTAATTGATATTAGTTATTCCGGCGATTGACCTGCGCCAGGGTAAGTGTGTTCGTCTCACGCAGGGGCGCAAAGAGGCGTCTACTATCTATGATGGCGATCCGATCAAGGTCGCGGAAGCTTTCAAAAACGACGGCGCTCAAATGCTTCATGTAGTTGATCTGGATGGCGCCTTTTCCGAGCCTAACGGACGCAATCGCGGCGTGCTTAGAGACATCGTCCACGCCGTAGGTATTCCGGTGCAATTTGGCGGCGGGCTGCGCTCCAGCAAAGACATCCAACAAGTCATCAGTTTAGGTGTCGCCAGAGTGGTTATTGGCACTCTCGCCGTCGAATCACCTGAAATGTTGGCAATCTTCGGCGAGCTAATCGGAGTCGATCGAGTCGCGGTCGGGATTGATGCGCGGAATGGGCAAGTTGTGACTCGCGGCTGGGAGTCCGAGGAGCAAATGACCGCATTGACTCTGGCGCGCCGGGTTGCCGCCGCCGGAATCGAGCGAATTATTTATACAGACGTCCAGCGCGACGGTACGCTCACTGGCGTAAATATCGATCAAACCTGCTTGATCGCCGAAGCGTCTGGTCTGAAGATAACGGCCTCTGGCGGAGTCGCATCTCTTGAAGACCTGGAACGGCTCGGCGCGGTGAGCCATTGTGGTATTGACAGCGTGATTGTCGGAAAGGCCCTCTATGAGGGACGGTTCACCCTCCAGGATGCAATTGCCCTCTGTGCCTGATAGCGAATTATGTCCTCTTAGCCTGGAGGCAAATTCGGGTCTTTGGGAGATAGCCAGCTTTTGCCCGGTCGCCTATTGCGCGTCCTGCACCAGCCGTGAGAACTCATGCAACTCGACTGTGTTTAGATCGGATATCGCCCAATAGTTCATGCCTGAGTTGGCCCAATGTAACAGATTATATCCCTGACGTTTGACGCTAACTTCGCTGATAGATTTGTTTTGCTCAGCCGGCCAAATATACAGATTAATGTAATGCTTTTGGCGTTGGTAGATGAGGGCGGCCACAGCTCTATTATTCAGGTAGTCAAGTCGGCCGCCGATAAGAGGAAATCCCTGACTCGAAAAATCTTTAACTGGTGGAGCAAAATCCAGCTTGCCGTCGAACCAGGGCTTTACTGTGTGCTGGTCGGCGGAAATCACATCAGTGCGATGACTGTCTAACTGCAGCGAGCGGACGTGATTGGAAACGATCGCCTGGGCCAGCACCTCGTCTGCGGAAGGACGTAGACCTGGTACGACTTCCCAGAGGACGACAGCCATCAAAAGTACGAAGGCCAGTGCAACCCCAGCTGGAAGCCAGCGCCAACCAAAGGAGCGCGGGCCGACCTCGGACCTGGCCTCACGACGCAAGGACGAGCGAATGCGCTTTTCCAGTTTCTCTGGGGCAGAATAGTAGAGCGAGCTATCCTTGAAACCAGAACGCAATGCGATTTGGTTGCGGTAGACGCTCGCGCAGACCTGGCATTCCCGCATGTGTTGCTCGGCCTCCAAACTTCTCCCCAGATCCAACTCGCGATCTATGTACCCGTGAATCAAGTCCTGTGCTGTCTGACAACTCAACTTAAGACCTCCGTTTGCAAGTGACTCACCAGAATCTGTTGCAAGCGTTTGCGGGCGCGCGCCAAACGAGACATCACCGTACCGATTGGCAGATCCGCGACTACCGCGATCTGCTTGTAAGACATTTCATTCAGCTCGCGCAGCACCAACACCTCACGAAATTCCACCGGCAGCTCTTCCACCGCTTGTCTCAGCATTTGCGCATCAGCGTTTTGCAGCAGGATTGCTTCCGGATTCAAATCGTTGCTTTCAATGTTATGTAGTTCGTCCTCCAGCGGCATGTTCAATTCCGGTGAGCGATTGCGTTGCATCCAGGTGTAACTCGTATTGCGGACGATCCCCAGAAGCCAGGCTCGCCCATCCTCGCCGTGGAATCCCCCGAAAAACCTGAAAGCGCGGAGATACGCTTCCTGCACAACATCTTCGGCGTCCGCGTCATTGCGCGTCAGCCAGCGCGCCAGATTATAGGCGGCGTCCAGGTGCGGTAAGACTGCTTCCTCAAAACTGGCGAGTTTGTTTTGCTTTTGCAATCTCTATTTCCTGCGTAAATCACATCATCAACTATAAGACCAATCTTTCGCCTCTTTTATTCCCGCCTTCGGCTCAATCTCGTATCCGAGAATATTGATCATGGAAAACCAGTATAAAAATGTAAAGGCTCCTCGACATGAGCAAACCAGATGGAAGAAACGTTTCGAACTCAAATAGCCCGCCACCATCGACCCTTTCAGCTGACGAGCGGAACGGGTGGGATCAGCTGGACTTTTTCTACAAGAAGGGCCGCGCCTACGCCAACGAGATGGCGCTCCGGCCGCAGACACTCTACGCGATCGCGGATTCACCTGTCGGCCTGGCAGCATAGATGCTCAATCACGATGCCCGCAGTTACTCGCTTATCACACGTGTCTTTGACGGCAAGCCCGAGGGTCTGACGCGCGACGACATCCTCGACAGTTACTTACATGATTGTTGTGAATTAAGCGAATTGACGTAACCGTGCTGAATGGCCACAAGTATCAGGGCAGATTTGATTGGAGAGGCGTTGGCCCAACGACATGTTAGACTACTGGATCAGCATTGCCCTTAGTCTGATTCGGTGATGATCACTGCCCGCCCATCTGGATCTCGGATGACGGCGTAATCACCGCGAGCCTGCATTTCGCGCCCCAGGTCGGCTTCTATACCCAGGTTGGCAAGTTGAGAAAGAACTTCTGGAACCGATTGAACTTTCAAGCCTATGGTGGGATCAGAGCCTCCAGTTTTGTGAATATCATCATCGGCGAGATCGATACAGAGTCGCAGGCCCCCTGCATCGACAATGAAAAAGTGCCCTGCCTCTTCTTCCGTAATCGGAAAGCCAAGCGCGTTGACCCAAAACTGTCGCGCACGATCCAAATCAATGGTCGTTATTGCAACAAATGAATATCGCTCGAACATCATGATTTCGCGAGCCTTCCAGCATTGGTATATCAGCTGTTCGATCAGTTTCGTTCAGCAACATACCAGAGTCTCGACCTTAACAATTCGTTGGCCATCAAAGTGTGAGCATTGAGAATCAGTTAATATCCAACCATGAAACTTAAGAACCATGACCTTGATCTCGCAATCTCCGGAATTGCCGCAGCGATCGGCGAGCCCGCTCGCATTCGCATCCTCCATTGCTTGCTCGATGGGCGTGCGCGAACCAGTACTGAGCTTGCCCGTCGTGGCTAACGTTACTCCATCAACGACGAGTGTGCACCTGAATCGACTCAAGATGGAATGCCTGGTCAAGGTTCTCGCGCAAGGCAAGCATCGCTATTACAGTTTGCGCGACGCCGACGTTGCTCGTGCTTTGGAAGCGTTGAGCGTAGTTGCCACTGGCTCGCGTGAAAGGTTCGTGGCAAATACCCCGAGTCGCCTCGTGATTGCCCGCACCTGTTACGATCACATGGCCGGCAAGTTGGGAGTGATGCTTCACAACCGTTTCAAGGCAATGGGATGGCTGTCAATCAGTTCGCGCAAAGGCAATTCCTGCGACCTCACTATCGATGGAGTGAAAGGATTCGAGTCGCTGGGAATTGATCTTGAGGAAACGCGGGCGGCGCATCGAAGATTCGCGTATGAATGTTTGGACTGGAGCGAGCGGCAACCTCACCTGGCTGGAGGGCTGGGCGCGGCCCTCTTAAGAATTGCGCGAAAAAGAAAATGGGTGGTTGAAGACTTAGACAGCCGGGCCCTGAGCATCACCAGCCAGGGACGACGCGAGATCCTCAAACGGTTTGCTATTCAACTGTGCTGAGTCACAAAAGCAATTAAAGATGAATAGCTGGTAGCAATGCGAGCGTTAGTGTTGCTGCTCGCTTTCGGTAGGTAGTCCTGCATCAATCCAGTCCTGTTTGCCTCCGGCATAGTCTGGCACATTCGCGTATCACATCAATGCCGATGGGGTTGCAAGAGGACAACAAGGCTGCACAATAGAAAACAAGATTGTTCATAACCGGCGAGGCTATCGAAGGCAATCAAACCCCAGGCGATATCATTCGTGCCTTCGCTGGGAAGAGAGTATCCGATCAGGTGACCGCCGCGTCGTACTCCTTGAACGCATCTCGCTGAAATGGATCGATTTGATAGCGAATAAAGCAAGTCATTTTCATCAGACTACTCCTGTGGGTAGTTAGCGGAGAGTCCTAAGTCGCATGAACGGAGCTATTGACTTATGGTCGCGTTCGATACGTGCTGGTCAAGCAACGGAAAATATTTTTCTTCAATCACTTTAAGATGGTGAATTTGATGGCCGATCATCATGAACCCCATCGCCAGCACCGAGGTCTCGTACTTCCAACTGATGCCGGTGTTGACCAAAGCACGATCGTCAAAGCTTTCGTAAAGCTCCCTGGTCGCCAGCCGCAACGCCTTCAACTCGTCGATCAGCGCCTCGATTGTTCGGGCCTCCGACAGCGAGTCTCTCGCCAGTAAGTGCGGATCAATGTCCTGCGGATTCGACCCAACGCCCCTGGCAAACAACAAACTGCGGTAAGAGAGAATTCGTTCGAAGTCGATCACGTGTTGAAGAATCTCCTTCACCGTCCATTTATCGGGGGCGTACGCCTGGCCATCAAGTCCTGTCAAGCGATCCCTGTCCAGATCATTCAACTGCCTGATGCTTCGATCGAACGCATCTGACAACTCAACGTCGGCTACCAGATTGATGTAGTAGTCGTAATACTGCGGCATCGGATTGATCTGTGATCGCTTCATCTTTTCTCACTTAGCTACTGGCATTTGAGTTGTAACAGGATCGATTTCAACGCTCAAGTTTCAACGCGCTAAGATCGGCCCACAATGAATTCGATTTGGTGCTCATCTACTGTTAATTAGCGCCAAGCAACGGCAGATATCGTTCTTCGATGATTCTTAGGTGGTGAGTTTGATGGCCGATAATGGTGAAACCCATGGCCAGCACGGAGATCTCATACTTCCAGTTGATTGCTTTACGAAGAAGTCTTTCGTCATCGAAACTATTAAATAAGGAGATTGTCGACGCTCGGGCAATTTGTATTTCCTCAATCATCTCATCGACAGTTCGGCGAACGGCATTGGCATTCTGAACGTGCAGTTTTTCATCAAAACCCTGGAGCACGGTTTCGTCCTTGCGCGCCAACATGAGGGCCTGATAGGACATGATTCTGTCCGAGTCCACAAGGTGTTGAAGAATGTCCTTTACAGTCCACTTCCCTGGCGCGTACCTCTTGTCACCCAACTTTTCCAAGACGTCTTTGTCTAATTGGTTTAGCTGCCGGCCGCTCTCATCAAAGGCCTGTTCTAACTCGACATCAGCGACGAAGTCGATGTACTTCGCAAAATTTGGCGGCATCGGATTGATGTCTGATTTCTTCATCTGATGCTGTTGCCTGCCTTTATCGAATGCTCATTCCACTGTATGCAATTGGTTCCGGGCCTCACCGTATGCTACTTGCATCGCCGGTCATCAATAAATGAATTTGCATGAAAGCAATTGCGCCGCGAATGATCTCACGCGACCTTTCGTCATCGTTCTGATTGTCGAAACCGTGAACGCCTTGCGGATGGTTCATCAAGGTGAGCGGGATGTTCTTGACCAGCGCCGCTTTCACAAAACGATCAATTGAATCGTCCATTGTCGGCACTTCGTCGCGACCAGCGCGGCCTATAAACATCGGAGGAATCTTGCTCGCGTCCTTTTCCAAATAAGTAATCGACGAAAAGGCTCGGAGGACTTCTGCCGTTTCAGTCTTTCGATAGTCCGACTGTTGTACGTCCATGAAGGCATAAAACCCAACCAGACACCGCACGAACGGAGTGTCGCCACGCATCCCGAGCGACAACATCGGCCCGCCCGCTGAAAAAGCGATCAGACAAATGCGATCTTTATCGACGTTGTATTTATCGGCGTTGGCGCGCACGTAGGCGATTGCTGCAGTCACGTCTTGCGCAGCATTCTCTAAAGACTTGTTCGGATATTCGAGCCGGTGAGTGAAGGTCACGCCGACAAAACCGGAAGCTGCCACGAGGCGTCCCCAAGTTGTATAAATGCCCCAGTCCTTCGGCGTGTACTCCGTCTTCACTCCGCCATGAATGAAAATCACTGCCGGACGTTTCTCGGCCTTGGCCAGATCGGCCGGCAGATAAACATCCATCAGGATATTTGGATCGACGCTCCTGGTGTATTTCACGTTCTGAACGACTTTCACTTTGTCCATGCCGGGCACTTTATAGACGATGGGCATCATTACCTTGCGCGCCATCTCGCGGACTTCAGGCGGCACATTGTTCTGCGCGGGTGTTGGATCTGCCGTCATGAAAACGGCGAGAAAGAGAATTGAAAAGAGAAATAAAGGCTTCATGGGTTTGTTTGCGATCGTTTATAGCGTCCTCGCGGTCCCGTCCTTAGGACCCGGCTGATCTGCGCAGAGACTGTTTTCCATTCTTCTTTCTGCTTTACATAGACATCGATGTAGCGGCTCATGCCCATCGATCGATCTTCCCGCGTCCAAAGACCCGTCGCGCGAACAAGCGCCGCATCTCCGTAAATGCGCACGTCCACATTTTCAAGTCTGTATTCCACAACATCTGTGCCCTTCTTAGTGTTTGTTAGAAATTGTGCCTTGTTGAGGACCGAACCGTCGGACTCAATGCAAACAAAGTCCTCGGCAAGGTGCTCCTGATACCAACCAACGTCTGCGTTCATGAAGGCGTCGACGTACTCCTGATTCAACCGCTCCAGAGTGGCCTTGTCTGACGTTTCCAGTTTGATTTCAGTTGCCATCGATATATTGCAAAAATCAACCGCGGAGCCGCGAACGTGCTGTCGGTGATAGCTTCAATACTTCGGGAGGTCTCTTCAGACGGCGCGTCAGTTCCCGGGAGATTTCGCCGCGCCATCGTGCAGACCTGGAAAGACCGGCGACGTGATCTTCGTAGGCCATCTGATCTCGAAAGAGCGAAAACCAGATAAAAACATTCTCGCCCTCTCGCACTGGTAGCGCAGGAAAGTTGTTTACGCTGTTTTCGGTTACTAAATACGCCAGGATCGAAGCACCCGTTTCCACCAACACTGGCTTGAGGGTCTGCTCGAAGAAGGCAACAAAGTCATCGTCTGCTGGTTCATCCAGGTAATAGATTGTGGTTATTACAAGCGTCGCCGGAACTTCAGTTGAATCAGACGGCGGACGGTAGGGTCCGAGCAAGAATCCGGACTTTGGGCGCGCCGGGTGTAGTAGGAATACGTTGTCTGAGTCCATCATCGTGGCGTTGGCCACTTCACGGTGCGCTTTCCAAACCGGCCCAGTGTAAAACTCCGTCAGCGCTTGCGTGCGTGAAGGCATGTCACGAAAGCCCCGGAGCCAAACAAATCGGTTCGGATTATCCAGATCCCGGAACTGACCTATTACACTCATATCCACTGCTTCCTGACTCTCGACGAATTCTCGATCGAAGAGTTCAATCAGGATGTCTCGCTTTCCCGGATGGAGTGTGTACTGTCGAAGTTCTAAGATCGGGCAGCAGGTTTGCTGTGGCTCCGACGAGGCTGCTTCTTCTTGCTGATTGGGTGATGTGGTCACTTCGGTCCTCAACGGTTCAATCTCGAACCTGATGTAAGTATCGAGCGCGTCGCTTTTTCTCTCCGAAAGATCGTGTCTTCAACTTCCTTAATCACCTTGCAATGGCCGCGCTCCGAGCCAGGGTCGGAGTTCGTTCCGCCTCAGATCGTTCATCGTATTCCTTGCTGTAAGTCTCTGCCGTTCCCTGCCACAGGTACATTGCAGCGTAAGACCTCCACGGTCGCCAGGCTTCTGCGCGTCGCGCCAGTTCATATTCACTCTGCATTGAAGAGCTGCGCAACAAACCAAGATCGCTCGCGGGAAAGGCATCAGGATCGCCCAGCGCGCGCATGGCGATGTATTGCGCGGTCCATTCACCTATGCCGGGAATCTCCAGAAGCCGCGCCCGGAACTCTTCGACATTTGCTACCGAGGCAAAGACGATCCGGCCTTCGTTCACGGTATGCGCCAAAGCGCGAATTGTTTCAGCGCGTTTTTTTGGGAGACCAATGCGAGCAATATCAGCTTCTGCGAGAACTTGCACAGTTGGAAACAAATGCGTCAGGAGAGCACTAGCGTTAATCTGAGTGCCAAAGGCACGAACCAGGCGACCCGCGAGTGTGCTGGCTTCCGTCACGGAGACTTCCTGCCCGAGAATCGCTCTCACGGCGAATTCAAAACCGTCCCAGCAGCCTGGCACGCGTAGACCGGGCACGGCGTCGATTTTCTTTGCGAGTAGTGGATCGGCTGCGAGAGCAATCGCAATCTCACCTGGGTCTGCGCCGAGGTCAAACATCCGACGTAATCGCTCGATGATCAGAAAAAGCCAGCGCGATTCGGGAAAGGCAATGCGGACTTGAAGCGCAGAGCTGCCCTTCTCAACCGAAACGCCGAAACTCCCTGAGTCACCATTGAGCGAAATTGTGCGGTAGTAACTACCCGCTTCGACTGCTTCAACACCGGGAATTGCGCGGCGCGCGAGAAATTCCAAGAGCGCATCCCAATGAAAAGGAGGACGAAAGTCCAGGCGAAAAAGGTATTCATTCTCAAGTTTTATCGAAGCGAGATGTGCGAAGCGGCGTATCTGGCTCGGTGTCCTCTTGTAGGTTTTGCGGAACGCCGCATTGAAACGACGTACGCTCCCAAAGCCCGAAGCTAAGGCTATCTGGCCCATGGGTAAATTGGTTTCGTTGATGAGCTTCTTCGCGAAATGCAAGCGCCGCGTACTTGCAACCGCAATTGGACTGGCGCCGAGGTGCCGCACAAAAAGCCTTCTTAACTGCCGCGAGCCGATACCTAACCGGTACGCAAGTACGCTTACTCCACCGTCTTCCAACGCACTTTCGCTGATTAGACGCAAAGCCCTCGACACCGTTGTCGATGTCCCGGACCATCCTGGAGTACCGGGCGAGGATTCCGGTCGACAACGCATGCAGGGACGGTAGCCCGCTTCACCAGCCGCGGCGGCGGATGGGAAATAACGTACATTCTGTTCCTTGACTGTGCGCACGGGACAAATCGGTCGACAATAGATTCGTGTGCTCTTCACACCGATAAAAAACCGGCCGTCAAACCGAGCGTCGCGCGACAATCGCGCCTGAGAACAAATCCGAGGGTCGAGGTCCATGAACGTATGTATTAAAGGATACACGACTCTCATGAAAAACCTGGACGTTTTCGGACCTGAATTGTGAAGTGGGGCTTAGTGAACTCTCGAAGAATAGTAAAAGTGTAACTGAAGCTGGTATACGGACTGATGCGCTGGGCGACTTTCGTTTTCAATTGCAGATTTGAAAACGAGCGACAGCTGATTAGGTTGAGGAAGACCGCAGATGGCGCTAGGTGGTCGCGCGTGTGATGCGATTTTGCTTCGCAGATCCAACCAAAATATGCCGCGCAACGGAGTTAACTTCGTTGCGTGTGTTGGAGCGCGAACGATGATTGTTTGTAAGTTATTGAAGTGATTGGTGCCGAGGGTGGGATTCGAACCCTTACGAGATTACTCCCAACGGATTTTAAGTCCTTTGAAATCGGCATCACCTGGTCTTACGAAACGATACGAACTAGTATTTACGCGCTTAGCGGTCGTCAGGTATCGCTTCGTCTGCCTTCGTATCAACACGTACCGCTACCACATTAGCCCCATCTTCCGCCACAAGCCTGAAGTCTCCGTTATGATTGGTCTTAAAATCGGGAAGGGTACACAAGCTGCTCAAAGAACATGCTTGCTTTATTGTAACTTTGCATAGTCCTGCCTGGCTTCCTGAAGCACGCGAAGGTCTTGATCCGCATCTTTCCAGAGCGCGAGAAAGTTCTGATATGCCGTGCGCGCTTTCGTGGCGTCTCCAGCCATGGCGGCAGCGCGAGCCAGACCGAGGTGGGCGAGTGGGTATAAGACAGAAAGCGGCGCCTCGCCGCGGTGATCCAATATCTTTTGGAATTCGACTGCTGCTTCCGCACCTTTCTGTTGGCGCAGATAGGCCTGGCCGCGCAGATACTGGGGCCAGAACTCAGCCGCCCCTTCATACCGCCTGGTCGCCTCCAATAGCTGAACCCCCTGGGCGGAGTTGTTACGATTGATTTCGATGGCGGCGCGGATGGTCGGCAGCCAGATGGAGTTAATTAGCGTATCTTTGGGATAGCGCTTTGCGAGTTCATCAACGAGCGGTTGCGCCTGGCCAACCTCGCCGCATAATGCCAGTGCGATGGCGCTGCGAGTCAGAGACACCGTGTTGCGCTCAAAGGCGAGGGCTTGCGCAGCATCCGCTTTCGTCTGCTGACACTGGCCAAAGGCTGCCCCTCGCAGCGCTTCTTCGGCCGCAAACTGCGTGGCCACCTCCTTCGCATCGCTGCGCACGGCGAGGTCAATCGAGCGGCGCGAGAAATCCTGGGCCAGCTTGTACTGACCCGCAAACGCTGACGTTTGGGTCTGCCAATCCAATGCCACGTACTCATCTAGCTTGCCGGTGGACCAGTCAAGTTGCTGCTTCATCGCCGCCGCGTCGCCGTTAACGAAGGCGATCTGATAGAGCCGAGTGTGAAAGTCAGTCGTATCTATCTTCTGCTGTTGCGCTTGTTCAAAAACCTCTCTGGACTCCGCGAAACGATTGAGACGAAGGAATGCCTCTCCCAGATTCGCATGCCAGGCGACCGCATTCGGATTGAGACGCAGTGCTTCCCGGGCTTCGGCGACGGCTCTCTCGAATTGCCCAATCCGCAAATAACGGTCAGAAAGGTTGCCGGGCCCCCGATGATCGCGCGGGTAGGTCTGCTTCATGAGTTCCTGCACTTCAATCGCCTTGTCCACTTCCCCGGTGACTTGAGAGTAATAGAAAGAAGAGATGCGGAGCTTCTCGTATTCACTCACCCGGTCTTTGAGCGCGAAGGCCTTGGCCGCATTTTCTGCCGCCAACCCTGGCTGATTGCTGTTGCCATACTGTATGGCCAGTCCGATGTAGGCGAGGGCAAAATTCGGGTCAAGCTCGATCGCGCGCTTGAAAAAGGGAATCGCTTGCAACCATTTGCCGCTGATCGACTGCTCGAGGCCCAGCGAGTAGAACTTGAGCGCCTCCAGCGACGACGTCGTGGCTTCTTCGAGCGGCGCGTCGTACTTCTTGATCGAGCTCAGCGACTCGCCCAGCGTTTCGCGCAGCTTGCTCGCCGTCTCTGATAGCGCTTTCAGCACTTGCTCCTTACTCGCGGCTTCTGCCTGCTCAGTGGCAATCTGCTCGCCGGTCTGCGCATTGACCGCCTCCAGCGTGATCACGTAGCTGTTACCGAGATTGTTGATCGAGCCTGCCAGAAAAGCCTTCAGTCCCTGGCGCTGACAGATCTCCCGAGCCACCTCTTTCGTCACACGATCATCCGGGGATCGACCCATCAAACGCAGCGTCTGGCGCACCCGCGCGTCAGGAAAGAGATTCAGAAACGGCGACTGGGTGAGTTGCACAGCCAGCCCCTGTTTGAGCGTACCGTCAAAGACAGAATCGCCTGTAGTGTTGATGAAATCCGCAATCAGAATTGTGTCTTTTTCAGTCAGGGCAGAGACGCGATGGAAATAAAAGAATAGGCTGACGGCTGCCACAACGACGACTAACCCGAAAGTGAGTCCAACGCCTCGCTTGTGCCGTTTGATCTCGCCGATAAGGTACTCAGCGCTGGAGGTTGTTTGAACAGTGCTCGCTCCGGTCGTCTGCCCGGCGGCGGCTGTCACGGTGGCTCCTGAAGGGGTTGATCGTCCGCTACCAACCCCCGGTTGCGCACTTACGCCCCTGGCTCCCTCTTCGGGTGTGATGGTGCGCTCCAACTCCGCTTCGACTTCTAAGCGTTGCTTCAGCCGCTTTAAATCCAGTCCGAGGTCTTTCGCTAACTGATACCGCTCCTCACGCTCCTTCGTCAGCGCTTTTTCTACAATCCGCTCTAACTCAGCGGGCACATCGGATTTGTGGAGCAACAGCGATGGCGGCTGCCGGTGTAGGATCGTCGCTATCACATCGCTCGTCGTCGTGCCTTCAAACGGTAGCCGCCCTGAAACCATCTCGTAGAGCACCACGCCCAAACTCCAGATGTCACTGCGTGCATCGACCTCCAGCCCGCGCGCCTGCTCTGGCGACATGTAGCCGGCCGTCCCCATTACCATTCCGGGCTCAGTATTGACCATGCGCGTCTTTGTCGGCGCTTCTGTCTCAATCGCTTCCTGTCTCGCCCCTGAGTCGGCCTCGTCGGCTAGTTTAGCTAGTCCGAAATCCAGCACCTTTATTAACCCGTCACGCCTAAGCATGATGTTCTCAGGTTTGATGTCACGGTGAACGATGCCGGCCTCGTGTGCCGCTGCTAGTGCTGAGGCGACTTGTGAGGTGACATCTAAGACTTCTCTTAATTCGTTGCGCTTGCGCGATAGGTGATGGCGCAAGCTTTCGCCCTCAATGTACTCGGTGGCAATGAAGTGGTTTCCATCCTGTTCGCCGATCTCGTAAATAGTCAGGATGTTGGGATGATTGAGACTTGAGGCGGCATAGGCCTCGCGCTCGAAGCGGGCCAGGCGAACTTTATTTTGGGTGAATTCCGCAGGCAGGAGTTTGATGGCGACTTGGCGACGCAGGCTGGTGTCATAAGCCAGATAAACTTCACCCATGCCGCCAGTGCCAAGCAAAGAGCGGATCTCATAACGGCCAATACTCGTGTTAGGTGGTAGGGGCATTTGCGAAAAACAGACGTGACTTACCTGAATTAAGGCTCGACTTTAATGTATTCAAAGGGAAAGTCAAGACTTTAGCTGTGGTGGGCGATGTTCGGAAGCGGTGTGGTGGAACCACACAAAGATCGAACATCACCGCTGTGGTGCTAAATTCTATTTTGAAATCTTTCATCCGGGGTCAGATGCTGCTCGAGATCAGCTCCGCGGTACGACTGCAAGGAAGAGCCGGGTTGGGAGACAACTGGCGCCTGTGATCAACTTCAAGTGAAAGGTTGGTTAAGAGCGTCACCTCACCATCTTAGCCCCATTTGGATATTTGGAGCCGACATCATTCCTACGGCTAAGTTTGATGGAGGTCGTGCTAACAGTGAGATTAGTGATTGGTGCCGAGGGTGGGATTCGAACCCTCACGAGATTACTCCCAACGGATTTTAAGTCTGTTCGGAGGCATCTTACCTGATCTCACCAAACGAGATGAACCAATGTTTACCGGACTGGCAGCCGTCAAAGTCATGCTTCGTCCGGTTACGTCTCGCCAGAGAATATCGTCATCTTAGCGTCATCCGAAAAAAGCTAGGGGGATTCTCTTGGCTGATCTTGCTATCTGTTAGCGGATTTTGCTATCGAGCGTGGGTGGCTGTTTACCCGTCGCCGTTGCTTTCGGTAATCGCTGGGAGGCACACGATGGTCGCTGCAAAGATTTTAGTAAAATGACTCGCGTCTGAGATCCCAACGGCAAGTATTATCTGCTTCACGTTTAGAAAACTGAATTCCAGAAGATTCTTTGCTTCTTCCAATCTCACCGAGGTGAGATATCGCTCCGGAGATACTCCCATTTCAGCTTTGAACAGATGACAAAGATGCCAGGGCGATAGGTTAACGGACTCGGCCATCTCACTAACCGTCAGCCGATGGTAAAAGTTCGCTTCAATAAGCGCTACTACACTTGCAACTCTGAGATCTGATTTCTTCATTCCAACGCCGGAACGAAGGGTGGTGAACAGGTTATTGCCTTAAATCCACCGAGCGGAAAGAGCGCCCCGGTGCCTTATGGCAGACATGTCCCCAACCACGGGAACTTCCTGCGTAGATCCGCCATCACGCTTATCTCGGTTGCCTCTACTTTTATGCGCGCCACAGGAGCATAGTGATGTTCGACGCCAGGTGGCGGCACCGGCGCAGGATTTCCCACGGGGCCCGGCCATTCGACATCGCCCGTTGCCGTACGTGCAGGAATCAACCAGTAATCTCCGCGGCGATAGACGGCGGGTGTGGATGTCAAAGAACGAACGAACTGAATCTTGATGCCGTCCTCGAGATTAAGCCAGTTCTCGTTAGCGTCCGGGGCATCCTCCTTAATAATGGCCGCTCCGTCACGCAGTTCCAAACCGCCAATCCGCGGATCACCGCTCTTTTGATCCCACCGGCGCAACACACGCCGTCCTGGATGCGCGCCAGGAACTTCCGCGTTCACCGTCACGGTCAGATCCTCATACCTAACTTCTTCGACTTGAAGTAGTGGGGCCGGCTCGGTTAGATCTTTCCTGTCCAAGTAATAATCTTCTATTTCTACCCAATCACCCACCTCGACGCTGAGGCGCGCATCACGTCCCAAGTGTTCCAGCGTTAACTTCCTTCCGCTCGCCGATCGAATTGGAAGCACCACCGATCCATTGTCCCTCTGCCACTTGAATGTGGCCGGCGTTGAGGCGGTGCCACCACGGTGGATTTCAACCCGATAAAGTTGATTCTCGGCGCCTCGATAACGCGCTTCCGGCGAGATGATGCACGGATTAGCATTCGTTAGGTCGTCCGCCTCCTCCGCTTTCGCCCGCAGGTGGCCGCGATTTGTCGGCTGCCACTTTTCTAACTGCGCCGCCCAACCCGGATGAATCGGCGTTGATGGCAGTTGCGGCAAGGTGTTTGCGCATTCAAAATTATTGAAGGTGTTACCTTCCAATTTCAGGGCTTTGACTTGCCAAACAACCTGCGCACGCGTCGTTGTGTCAGGCCCCTGAGGCCCCAAAGCAACTTCGCGAATTACTTCGTCGTCAAGCGCGGTCACATGCCTCTCCCACACGTCAAGGTAGATTAGATAGTCGCCGTTCTCGAGTTGCTCAGCGAAGTAGTCTCGCTGGTAAGCGCTTTCAAGCTGCGGGTCTTTACTTTCAGTGTATATGCTAGTGGATTCGTTTTCGCACAGAAGGCCATCGACATAGTAACGTCCTCTCCCGATCACAAAATTGTGATCGAAGGCATCTTGAGAGTAATCGTTCGGAAGGTCTGGGTCCGGAGTCTTGACAATTATCCTGAAGCCGCAGTTTGTTGTCGGTCCGCCGTACGGGCCGATCAAGTCGCGCGCCAGTGACTTCAAATAGTAAGCAAAGATCGACCCCTGCTCGTTCCAGTCAGAGTCAAGTAACACGCGCCCCTGCTGCATTAGCACTCTTGAGTAATGGCGTGCGCGTCGAAAACTGTTCCGTGAGAAATCGCCTTTCATTAGCGGCCTCCTTAGGTGACAAAAACGAGACCTGCGTCAATTCCGGCGGGCGCATATTCGTCAAGTCGTACGCGCAGGTTTGCTTCTCGCTGTGGTTGGAAAAGGTCATGAAACACCCCGATCTCTGATTCGTCATCCGCTCCTCGCTTGATTTCAATGGCGCAGGTTTCTGCCAATTGACAGTACGTGGGCGTGCCATAGCGCACACTATTGAAACGTGGACGCACTCTTTCGCGCTCCGGTTTTTGCGCCGCGTCGATCGCGCTCTGCGACGGCGGCCACGCGTTCACCTGTAGAGCAGTTTCTCGCAGCCTCTCGGCCGCCGCCGCTTCAACGCCGTCGGGCTGGCAATGGTAACGTCGGGGCGTCCGTGAACCCGGCGGCACATAACAAAACCGCACGCAGCCGCGCTGACTTCGAACGACCGCGACTCGTCCGTTGAAAATCGAATTCTCGGCCAGCGCGATTGAATGGGTGCGCACCGTTCCGAAGACAGTACTTCGTACAATGGAAAGGTCCGCGTGTGCGAAGGTCGTTTCCGGGCCTGATAAAGCTTCCAAAGCGTTATTTGTTGAATCCAAAATGCTGTCACTAATCGAAATGGTGATCGGGTCGGTCGTAACCTCGTTTTGGCTAACCACGATACTGCCCAGAATACTGTTTTCAATCTGTACTTGAGCGTTAGTGTCGGTCAATTGCAGGCTTGGTTCTGTCTCACTTTCAGGATTGCATTTGTTATCAATTGACCAACCCGGCACTAGCGTGCAGTGTCTGATCAATAACTGCGCGAGCCGGCCGCTGACTTCAATGCTGCGGCCGCTGACCAGCAACCCATCGAGTGTCAGCCGGGGCGCGCGAACCGGCTCAGAAACGTCTTCCGTCCGAGGCTTTTCCTTCGGCGCGATGTCTGGCGAATACTCAGCCGGTAATTCTGGCGACTCGTCATCCGCGATTGAATCGGCGGCGGGCTTTGGCGTCGATTGTTCGTATCCGAAAACGCCCAGTGAGTCGGGCCGGTTCGTGTACCAATCCAACAGCCTAATCACAGGACGGCGTCCATTGCCGGCGCGAATCTGAAGGCGCTGCTCCTCACGTTGAAAGGTAATGCCGATTTGCTCGACATAAGCCCCGCTGTCTTCTATTTCAATAATCGCTTCCTTCGGACCGTCGCTGGCCCACTTTTGCAGCGCACCATTGAGGTTCTCGAAGTAAGGCGCTTTCGGATATTGCCGTTGACTGACAAGGTAGATGTAACAAACGTCTCGTCGTGGATGCGTCGAATCCGATCTCCTGATCTCGGCGCCGGCGGGCGTGCGTAGCTTTCGTTCATATTCGCCACCGCCGATATCAGCGCTGAATCCGTAGTGGTAAGTAACAAACACACCCGTCCGGGGCTCAGCGCGCGAGGCGAATGAAATGCGGCCGAGTCGCGGGTCGACTGCTACCTGATCTCCCTGAGGGCGATAGGTCCAGTGGGTCAGGTCGGCAACCACAATTCGGCTTTGGGGAATTGGCTTGTCCTCGTCCTGACGCCAGATGCAGACGCTTTTTCCTTCACCGTAATAGTCGGCCGTTCGCTCTTCGAATCCGTGACGCCGAATCGGGGCCGGCACGTTCATCTCGTCGGCAATATGCGTCGGCTCTGGTTCTTCGATTGGTTTGGTAAATAGCTGACTGTTATTCCCAAGCACACTAAACGTGTAACGGTTTTTTACGCGATCGATGCAGTAGGCGGGGGCACGCGTTACCGAGTAGGCGTTCAGTCGCCAGATAAATAGTCCGGTCGCAGTCAGACTCGCCGTTCCGATCGAGTGCCGCGAGTTGATGCGTCGCGCGGTGAACGTGTGGGCGAGTTCATCAAAAGCGCCGTCCAGCCGATCGAGCGCGTCGCATTGCCGGACATCGATACTGCGGGACTGACCGCGGAGATGATTGAGGTTTTGGCTGACGAGCAGACTCTGATAGCCCTCCATCGCCCGGGCCGGCCAATTCGCAACGTCACGGGCGAGGAGTTCGAGCAAAGCCAAAGTCCCCTTGCGACGCCGGTACCGAATCGTGTTCGCAACTTCCCGGCGTGGAATAAGTATCTTGTTACGAAGCATCGCGCGTTCGGACGAGGCTTCGCGCGGTTCGCCGGCTTCGTGCACCACACTGTAACCAATCAAGTCGGCGATGTAGGGCACTACCCAATCCTGACAAGTTTCGATGAACCAGTTGTCGTACAACTGCGCAATATCATCCTCAACGATATTCACTTGCTCGGCGATTACTTGAAGCAGAGCGCGCAAGGGCTCGCCCAATTCCGTATCCTTCTGCCGGTAGACCACCGGCAGCAGGTTGTAGAGACGGTCAATTCGCGGGTCTACGCTCATCCTTTCAGCTCCTTTAGAATTAACGTCTCAGGGATAACTGGACTCAACAGCGCCAACTGCGCCGGGCGGATGCGCAACTCGGGGTCGATTGCTGATCGATCAATCTGTGCCAGGTAAGCGCGGATTCGCGGATAGAGTCCCAGCTGGCTGGATATCGTCGCCAGTTCTTCTGCGCTGATGTCTTCCGGCAGAGCATCCAGAGTGTCAACGTCCACATAGACCACTCCCTCGACTGCCTGAATAGTTCCAATCACTTCACTTAGAACAACGTCCTGCCCAAGTTGCCGCTGGTTGAAGCTGAAGTAATCAAGCAATGCCGTGCGAATCTTTGGTTCAACCGCTTCCCAAATGTAATCTGGATGAATCTGCATATTCGCGCTGATCACCAGCAATTTCAGGAAGCGGTTAACAATCTGCACGGGCTGAAAAGGATCGCCAAGCTTGCTCAAGGCGACGCGCAAGTTTCGGTAAAGATCAGAATTGGCTGAGATGGGGATGTCGTCTGCACCGGCAAAGGTCAGGTGAACCACTTCTCGCAAGCCGTCCGAGAGACGGGCGGCGCTGGCCTTGGCAATCCCGGCGAATGTGCGCGCAAAGTCTTCGTAGTCCACCGTCGAAACAAGTCGGTCCAGCGCCTTAACTGCCAACGGCGCATTGCGCCGCGCCGCGTCGCGATCTTCGCGATCGGCTCCGCCGGTCGCTGCGATCGGATTGATTACTTCTTTCACGTTTAGCGGCTTTGTTACCAGCAAGGTAATCTGTTCGGCTTTCACATTGCCAACTTTTCCGATCCCCGAACGATAGACCGCCGTGACGTTTTCCTGACCGGTGGGTAGCCGCGATCCGTACTCGCCGTTACCGAAGATGATTTTCGTGTTGTTCTCGTCGTCGATCCTCGTAACGTACTTACGATCAAGTCGTCTCAGATCGGCGAGACTGTCGGCTTCCTTCCACAACACCTGGTTGATGCGGACTCGCAGAGTGCTTTCGGCTCCGGCAGGCGTCGGTGCCGCCAGGAAGGTGACGGGCGGCTGTCGCAAAGTAAACGATTGCATTTCCTGACTCGCGTTACCGCTGCCCACGATTTCATTCTTGGTTTCGCCGTTCGTGGCGCGAACCACATTGCCGTATAGCCGGACCGTATCGCGCTTGTATCGGTAGGCCAACGGTTCCGCGAGCATCAAAGTCGTGTGGGTCTTGTCGCCAGGCAGCGTTGGATCATAACTGTGAACCACGCCGGCCAACATGATTAATTCCGCCGCTTTGACTCCAGGCACAGCGTCCTTGGCGCCGGCGCTGACGTCACCGGCTGGTGCATTCAACGCCGTCTCAGAATTCTGCCCGTCGCGACGGGACAACCCCTGCGCCGGTTGCTCGACGATGTCAGCCCGTTCACCCGTGATAATCAACCAACGGCCTGGCTCGAGACCGTTGACCACACCGGCAAGCTCAATTTCGTCGCCGGAGACAGCTTCGGCCACCGGATCGATTGGCTCCTCCGCCAACTCGAGCTGTTCACTGCCGGCGAACACCGTCGTCCCGCGAATGATGTCGAAGCGATCGCGCTCAGGATCTATCCAGTTCGTCGACAGTTGAAGCTGTGTGCCTTTGCCTGTGATTCCGTAATCTGCCCGAGATATCTCGCGGGCGCCGACGACGGAAGCGATCAAAGGGTCTTCGGGCACAAATACGTTATTAGGATTCGACTTTAGGGGCTTCTCGATTGCGACCCAACTGCCAGGCAGGATTTTGTTGTCCGTGGAATCGAGCGTGACGAAGTTGGGTTTTTCCGTGCGCCCATTATTAGTTCTAACGGTGCCGCGAACTTCGATAGTGTCGCCTCCCGCGGTGCTGCTCACACTTGATTCATGTCTGACTTCAGCGAGGTTCTCGGTCCGACTGTTTACCGCAAGACTCACGCGCTGCTGCCAGTCAATAACTATCTCAAATGCGCGAACCGTAAACGCAAATGTAAACCTTCCTCCGTCGGCGTTGGGACTGGCATTGGAAATCGTCAGCGTGACCGTGTCACCCGTTCCCGAAATCGGTTTTGATTGTGTGAGGTTCTCAATGCGCGGGATGGAAAACGTGGCCGAGCCTGTTCCGAGGCTTACCGAGACATCACATGAGAAATGGAGGTCGAAGCGGAGGCCAATCTGAAACGCATCGACCGTCGCTTGTTGCGCCGCTTCACTTGTCAGAGTCCATTCTTCGTAACCTGTTATTCGCCCAGAGGTCGGATCGGTTTGCGGTTTCAGCGGCGCGTTGTGGCCGTAAACTGATGCACGCGTGCGCAAGGCGAACGCCTGCACCGGACTCGGGGCCGTCGGCTGAATATTTTCCAGCGTCCGGTAAAGATTTCCTTTCAGGGTGGGACGTAACTGCGCGAAGACTTTTGTCAGTGCGTCGGACGAGCCCGACAAGATGTTCTTTACGCTGGGCGCCAACTGCTGCCGGCTGGCAGGCTGCGTGGAAGGAGGCCGCTCCAGAGCTTTCAGAAATGAACTGATTTGTACGATCGCGGGTTCAATTTGCCCGCCTGTGTTTGAAAGCTCTTCACGTGCGTTTTCGAGTTCTTCGATGAGGGCGCCGATCCATGGCTCAAGCTTGGTAAAGTTCGCCTCCTGCGCCAGCCGATGCTCTTCACGCAGAGGCGGCAGTGCCTCATCGAGCAGATCCAGCAACACTTGATCGCGCGGTGGTGGTGTCAAACCAGTCGGCTGTTGGTTCAGCCCGTTTTCCAACTGCGTCAGTTGCTGAAGCACCCGCTGCGCCATTCGCGAGTCGGCATTAACGCCAAAGCTCGTAGCATCTCGATAACGGCTGATAATTTCTCGAATCCGGACGTCGGGCGCGATTACGGGTGGGATTAGAGGAGCGGGCCGAGGCGGCGGGGTTCGGGAAAACCACCCCTGAACCGTTACTTTGGTGCGGTCGTTCGCTTGATCCGGCTCGACGCCAACCACGCGATAGAGTTCTGCTCCCGGGTTGGGCGAAACGATCAGCAGCGGATCGCCCGGCTTCAGATTCGTTGCCGTTCCCTTAAAATAGATCGGTTTTCCCTGCGTTACGTTTTGATGGATCAACTGAGGCCGCGTCAGCCGAATCAGCAGCCGGTTATAGTCGCCACGCGCGTAGATGTCTTCTCCGGTTTCGAATGGCTGCGGCAACTCTCCGGGGCCCGGCACACTCTGGGCTCGGGTTCCCACCGTGATCAGTGCCTCCGTGCCGGGATCAAGCGAGTAAGCGAGATACGTGCTGGCGGCCACACCCGGACGAAGTTTGTAGCCAATCAACCATGCGAGTTCCAGCACCGAGCGGCGTTCCAGCGCCGTGCGCAAGAATCCTTCGTTGGCGATTCGTTCCTGATAAAAAGTAAGCACGTCTGCAACCGTCGCCCAGGCATCAAGAAACGCGATCGCCGGGTCGTGTGGTTCGCGTGTCGCCAATGCGCGCAGCGGACGCAATTGCAGTCGGTCGTTTGCGCCCCCGACTGCCGCCTGGTCCTGTGGATCTTCAAGCGCGTGCAGCCCAATGCTGGCCAGCATGGTTTCGAGAAAGCTCGCATGGGTTCCCACACGGTAGGCGAGCGCTTTCAAACCCGGCCGATTCACATGCGCAACCGGAGTGACCTTTTCGATGCCCTCGCAGCAGCCACACAGTGGATTCATCGTCCGCCTCCCACATCAAGCGTGAACAGGCCGTATTCGGGAAAGTTCGGGTCGTTATCAACCCGCGCAACTTCGCGTGGGCTGAGCGGGAGAAAACCACTTGCAAGTTCGCCTTTGGCTCCATCAAACAAACGCTCGAGACGCGTAACTCGTACACTTTCGACACCTTCAACCGCCTGCGCTGCGGCCACCAGGGCGCTCAAGTAAATTCCATCGCCAAAGGTCAAATTGTCTGGATGGAAAAAGCCGCGTTTGCCGCCAGGCAGACTCCGATTGCTGAAGACATCTTCCAGCGCTGCCTTTACATGCCCACGCAGGTAGTGCGGCAGCACACAGACCTGCAACGCGATATTCAGCGGAACGTAACGCGCGGTGTCGACAGCGAGGTCGTGACTGATTCGCCGGAAGCGATAGAGAGATTTCAGAATATCTTCCAATAACTGTGGTTGAGTTCCCTCAACACCCAGCGGATCGATTCCGGTCCTGATTTCGTACCAACTACCTCTCCAGCGCAGATCAGCTGCGGCGCGCTGCACTCTGGTCAACTGATCGCGCTCGGCCAGTCGTGCATAATCGTCGGCCGTAATCGCGCGCTGCAACTCCTTTCGAAAGGCGCCCGGCGCGAACATGCGTACCTCTTCGATCGGTTCAGGTTCCACACCGCCCTGCGCCGGCAAAGGATTTCGCACAGTGAGATTTGCGCCGATCGACTCTGGTTGGCGAAATACAATGTGCGAAATCGTTTCTGCTCCGACATTGCCCTGAACTCCATTGCCAACCCGATAGCTCACGTTGAGGGTTGAACCTGGTTCCGGCGCGCGTCCAAGCTCGCCATCGCCAAACCGCAAGTGCGCGCGCCCGTCATTGTCGATCTCAGCTACAAAGTGACGATCCGTACTGCCGCTGGCCAGCAAGTTGTTGCGTGCATACCAGCGCCGATCAGCACCCGCCTTTAACGAGATGATTGCCTGACCGGCAGTTACATGATCTCCTTGCCTGACACTGACCGATGCGATTTCGCCATCGAGTTCCGAACTTAATTCCTCAACTCGCGGTATCCGCGCAGCGACGTTAGTCACAGTGGGCGTAGCCAACGCCTGCGGACCGCCGACCCGGATACGCGCAAGCAAAGCGCCGGAGCGGACCTCAGAGCCCACTGGGACGATGCTAACGATCGTTCCGTCGACGGGCGACTTCACTTCGACAAGATCTCGTACCTCGATGCAAGGCAAAGCTGCACGCGGTTGTTGCAAAAGCGCGCCAGCCGCCGGCCCGGCCATTTGTTTCGTCCAAAAGCCCAATTCGCCGGCCAGACTCTCGCCGAACATCTCGCGGATTTCATTCTCCTCTGTGGCGCTCAACGTGTACCCGCTCAGCACGCGCTCTCTCAGTACTCGCAGCCGTCTGCTTTTCGCGGCCAGCAACTCGTCGAAGCGATGCAGCAGTTTACCGAGCGCGGCGAGCTGCTGAGCTGGATCGGGAGAACGCTTTTTTGGTTTGGACGTTGCCGGAAGCAAACCGATCGCAATCAAAGTCTTTCGTCCAAAGATAATTTCCAGACCTGCGATCGAATCTTGCGACAGCGTCTCCCCGTCCTTGACCTGCTGCCACAGTCGCTCTACGTGCCGGCGCACGCTGCTCATGAAGCCCGCGAGGAACTTGAGCTGGGTGCGAGCCAGATCGTCTTTTGCCGGATACGGTGATCGATAAGTAACTGGCCCGTACTTCAGAGTTACCGGGAATGCTCGCGATTTGAGGATCGTTTCGCGCGGTTCTAAAGCGCCAAGACACCCCGCCGGAAGTTCGATCGCATCGGGAACCTGGAACTGTTCGGGCGGTTGCGTGGCCCCATGATCGACGAGGATTACATTTCCACGTGCCACACTGACGTCCGTGAGAGGCTCACACTCTGGCGCGGGACCGATGGACGAAACGCACAGCGTAAACGGCAGTGCGTCTTCACGCGCCCATTCCACGCGCCCATTCAATGAACAGAATCGGCTGATCGTAGAGCGGATCAATTCCTGCCTCCACTTTCGTGAGACGGACCGCGTGGCGGTGTGACTTGTCCGCATCGGCTTCGACACCAGTCTCAGGGCCGAGCCGTTCTTCGAAGATAAGCACGTCTCCGGGCTTCAGATGCAGGGCGCGTTTTCGCACGGGTTGAGGCGGCTCTTCGGGTGGGTAGGTTGGCTTGCCCTTCTGGTGTCCCCTCTCGCTTTCGACAGCGGTTTCTGGTTCGCGGTCACTCGCCTCTTTTTTACCGAGCTCATGATTAAGGTACTTATCCTGCTGCTTTTCGGGTGTCGCCGGAGACTCGGCCGCTTCCCATGTATCAACCAATGTAGCCGAAGTGGACCCGGCCAGCTGGCAACACTCTTTGTGGTGCCAGGTATAAAAGGGGATGCATTTGTGCACTGCATAGAGAGGGATCGGATCACTGTGCCCATTCAGAAGCGGCTCGAACACGTCGTAACCTACGGCCGGCACATTCCCCAACTCGCGAGCCGCCAACATGCGCGCGCCCTTGCCGTAGGAAGCATTGTGTCCCGTGATGAAATAGACGTTTTTCGGATCTCGGAGCACTGCATCCTTATCGGTCTCCACGCAGACCCAGGCTCGCGCGTTACAGCCTTCGTGCATTTGATAGTCGACCAGGAGCGCGTGCCGGCGAATTGAAATGCGCTCGCGCGCCGTGCCGAGATAGGCTTCCGTACCAACCGCGTCCTGGTAGTAGCTCAAGTAGTCTCCGACGTAAGCCAACAGCTCGACCATCGCAATGCCGAAATCGGGCACGTGAGTCTCTTTCCAGGCGGGCATGATCAAAGACAGACGATCGAGTATTAACTGCCTGAAACTGGCGTAGTCCTTTGAAAGGTAATCAATTTCCGGTTCAGGCAATCCTGGTTCATAACACTGCTGCCGCGGTAGACAGTCGAGATCGCTCGGACAGTTGGCTTTGAAGGAAAAATCAATCTGTGCGTATCGCGGATCAAAACCGCTCAAAGGTGTCTCGCCGGCGCTCCCCGGTGGAGCATTAACCAACTTGAGCGTATAGGTAGAGAAGTCACCATACTTGTTCACCTTTACCCTCATGCAATCGTCTCTCTCGGGACTCTCCAACTCACAAAGCCTGATACTCTCCACCTGGATGTCACGAATGCGCACTCCTCCGATGATCCTGATGTTCTCTGCTCTGATTTCGCGCGGTGCCTTATTCAAAAAGTAGACGGTGATCACGAGCTGACCATCCTCGACCTCGACATAGTCGATGCCGTTTGGCTCGTTGCTTTCCGCTTGGTGCGCCAGCTCTCTCACCCGCCGGCGTCGTTCGCTTTGGTCTTTGCAGACTTCTGTCAGGTTCATCGGTTTTTCATACCGTCCGCGTGAATACCGCGGTCTGTGGTTGATTAGCAGCGCTTACTGGTTGATTAGCGCCGCGCACCACGTAATTGATAACAATCTTCAAAGAGGAATCCTCGGCAGTGACCTGCAGCTCGGTCACGTCGATCAGATCCCCCAGCCATCTTTGCAGCCCTGCTTGAATCGTGAATTCGAGCGCACTCGCCACCTCTGGACTGTTGGGCGCGAAAATGAATTGCATCAAGCCGCTGCCGAAGTCCGGCCGGTTGACTCGCTCGCCATGATTCGTGAAAAGAAACTGCTCGATCATGTCGAGAATGTGCGCGTCGGTATCGCAACGCGCCGTTCCGCCGCTGGCGTCAAGGTGAAAAGGAAAATCAATGTTCACGATGCTTCCTCAGATTCCCGTCACGCGCGTCTGCGTTTTGATAATCAGCAGCGGAGTACCCGTGGGCACGCACGTGGCTTGGCTGTCCTGGAGCAGCACGGGCTGCCCCTCCGAAGTGATTCGCGTCGCCGCAGTAGTGAACTGGGCCGTGGCGCACGGTCCATTGCCGGCCGAGGGTGGCGGCATGGAACAACCGGCCACCGTGTAAGGCGACGCTTGGGTCACGATTGGTTGCGCACTGACCATCACCCTCGTGCTGGTCTTCGTCGGCGTTGCCTGTCCCGGCACATGTGAGCAATTCACGGTCGCTCCCAAATGAAGAAGAAATCCCGGCATAAGTTTCTTGTCTCGCTCCTCAGGTGATGACCAGGGCCACGCCATTGATCATTACCGACGTACCAGTCATCTGAATCGTCGCACCCTTGCCGTTCTGAATCGTAATGCCTGTGTCGTTAATCAGAATTGCGGCGCCGGTCGTTGTTTTGAGCATGATGCCTCCGGTCGGACCCGGAGCGTCGCTCAGTAGAAATGTTGACTGCCCCGTCGTCTGCAACAGGAAATGGGGAATGGTGGATGGAGTGGCCAACGCCAGCGCCGGCACCTCGCCGGTTCCCCAGAAACAACCGCTCCAAATCGGAAAATTCGGATCACCGCCTTCGAATTCGACCCAAACATTCGACTGAATCGGCGGAATTGCGTAAAACCCATTTTGCATTCCAGCGTAAGGGCTGTTCGGCATCGCCCAACTCAGTCTTCCTTCACCAAGAACTGCAGGCACGCTGACCTGCATCCGACCGCTCTGTTCAGGGTCGATATTGTTCGTTACCTTGCCTCGATATTTGCCGAAGAATTGACTCATGGTCTCACAACAGGCGTAAGCGCTCCGACGCCTTCGCGAGTTAAGGTGAAGCGTTGCTTGTACTCTCCCTTCTTAATGGAATGGGTGACGCTCTGAACGTAGTAAAAACCATCATTCGTGTAACCGACGCCTCGCACACCTACCAGGCTGCGCGCCTCGAGTATTTCGCCGTATTGCAGCGCGTCCAGCTCTCCCGACGCCGTGACGACTTTGTCCACCGACGCGTCAACCTGGGCCTGCGCGCGCGCAAACGCGCGGGCGACCGTCAGATTGCTGGTGTCTCGCAATAGACTTTGGCGCACGTTAGGCAGATTGAAGAGCGGCGAAGGTTGGCTGACCAGCGGGGGAATGCGCGTATTGGTCAAAGCGAAAACTGGCAACGGAAAGTTGAGCTGACTGTCTTGAATGGTGTCAAAGACAATCGTTGGTGCAAGTCCGTCGTAAGAAAAGCTGATCGAGTTGACATTGGTTTCCGGACCCATGTTGACCGAGAGCGCACGCTGCGGAATTCCCGCGCGGATCGGTGGCCCCCAGTAAGCTTCGTTCTGACCTGGAAGCGGACCCGGCGTAACGTAAAAGACGAAACCGAGACGCCTGGCCAACGCTTGGAGGTAGTTCAGATCGGTACCGTTCTGCGCCGGAATCTGCGACGTCGGCGAAGGAACATCCAACGTTGGCGGCGGAATCACAATCGGAGGAAGCAAAAGATATTGCATGTATTTCATGAGGGTAACGGTAGCGATGACGGGCTCGGGCTGCGCCGGGTGCTCAGCCTTCTTCTCCTCCAGGTCCATCATGATGCTTACGTCTTCACCGGTGACAACCAGAGTTCCCGTACCTGGATCAGTGCCCGGGGACAGTTGTGTTCGCGTAATGAAACCATCCATGAGCACGCGTGGTGTGGTGTTGAAGAGCACAACCAGAATCACGCGGTTGAAGGGACGCAAGAGGGGATTCATCACCAGGGGATAATCCACCATATCAAGCGGACCCGAACGTCCTGCTTTAAAGGTCAACTGAAAACCTGAACGGCCCTGATCACTGTGTGTAACCTGAACGCTATCCAACGCTTCCGTCAAAACAAAGGGAGCCGGTACCGGGACGGCTGGACCGATCAATAAAGTTAGGTGAATGCCTAAGATCATTTTTAAGCTGCCTTAGGGCTGCGGCATCGGTACGACTAGCCGGCGGCCAACTTCGTTAGTCAGGTCAAATGGATTAAGGGCGTCGTTGGCATCGCAGACGCGCCAAAATTGCAAGGGGTCGCCCAGTGAGCGCGCCGTGATTAGATCCAGACGGTCATTCTCCGTGACTGTCACTTCGGACAGCACAGTTAAACTCTCGCCTTGTGGCAAAAACCGACGGCGCTTGTATGGGTGCGATCGCCCATCCGGCCCAGCAAAGGTTACGGTCTCGATGGAATAGTAACGACTAGTGAAATCAAACATCGCGGCTCTCCTTAGAACACGCTCACGTTACCGCCGGCCACCGCGCCAATGTTGCCAACGCTGCCAATCGTCGCCAGCGTTTCCTTAACGATCTGATGAGTCAGAAACAGGTAATAGCCGGGATTGGTCAACGACAGATCGTTGTAGCTGAGAACACGCAACCCCAACGATGCTTTCGCGCGAATGGGATTAAGCGACACGTCATAAGCTTCCTCGGTGATGGAGAGATCGGTAAGCCGCACGGGCAGCACCCGTTTCAATCCCCAAATGAGCAAGGTGAAAGGGCCAATCGGCGGCACTATTTCCAAAGTGCCCACGGCCATTAGCACAGTATTGGCAATGACCAGGGCGCTCTTGGGATACAGCAACATTTCCAACGCCGACAATTGGGGGTAAATGCCCAGGCTAGTCGCCAGACCGCCGCCCGTTTCCAATTGGTCGGTTGCATCGATTTCCACATCGAGCTTGATGGTTTCAATCGGCGCGCCTTTTAGCCGCATCGCTTCTGAACGCGCCCCGCCCTCGCCCGAACCCTGAGCGCGCAGCGTGCGCGTCATCGTGTCCGGGTTGTACTGAAACACGATGACACTCGCCAGCGGATTGAAGAGATCAATTCCGACGATTGCGCCTTTCAATACTTTTGGTGAGCCACTAAATGCCATTCATGCATTCCTCCGATCTTGTCCATCGACTCTCCCAGTCCAGCTTTAGTTTCAAGCTCAAGTTCAGCGACGAGCGATCGTGTCATTACTGTTCCCACCTTTGATCGATCTTTCAGTTACGTGCCGTCGACGGATGAAGTTGAACATGTTGCATCTGCCGCTGGATTTGAAGGTGTAGCACTACCTCCGGTAGCAAGCGTCGTCCCGCCATGCGTCAAGTTGTTCCTGCGGATCCAGTCATTGTGCTGGGCAGTGGCAATCTGATTTGGAGTGCCGCCCATGGCGGTGAACAAGGCAGCATCGGCATCCGCCTCGGTGGGTCCGTTGAACCACGTACCGACAGTCTTTGCCGCTTCCAATCTGGTGTCCCCGGGAACGATGATTGCCGTGAATCCCGCTTGATGATCGGCAGCATGAAGGTCCTCATGGGTTCGCACATTGGCTGCGAAATCGGCATCGGTGGGCCGACCGCGGAAGCTGAACGTAGTGTTACCGGCCGCGCTACATGCAGCGGGCGGGGTGAGCCCCACACTGCTAAAGAGCGCTACAGCGTTTGCTTTTGTCGTGACTGTTGACCATGGCCCGGCAGATGGCAGTTGCATCGTGAAACTGGCTTCATTCGTGGCCACATCAACGTCTCTTCTCGAGATTGTTCCATCTGCGTTACTTCGGCCCGCAAGCGTCGGTGTTCTGATTACCAATTGGGCGGTTGTGGCGCTCAGTATCGCCGTTCCATTCAGGGTCGGCGGCGTAAATCCCATGTCCCTCCTGCCAGCAATGACATGAGACGCTAGATTCGTAGTGGAACTCACCGTACCAGGCACGAAAGTGGCGACCCTCTGAACGACCGGATTCGCAGTCGTTCCCGGTTTCGTCGACAGGCTCGCTCGGCGTTGCGCCGTCGCGTTGAGATTGGCAACAAAGGGCTCGTCTTCAGACGTCTCGCCAGTGGCTGAACCGAGACGCGCACCAAAATCCGCGGTCTGGGCTTGCTTTCCTAAAGCAAGGGCTTTGGTGCCCATGACGTCGGCCTCGCGCTCCAATCCGTCGTCATCATTTAGTAAAGTGCCTTTCATCTGTGTTGTGGGTTTCACCCGAGCCTGCATTTGTTGCACCACGTGCCAGCCTTCATGCGGCAAATGTTTTTCCTGGCCCGGCGCCAGGACGATATCGTTGCCCTGTGTGTAGGCAAGCGCGTCAAGTCGCGCCGGTTCAGGGGAGTTGTAGCGCACCCGAACCCTAGACAGGTCGATGCCCGAAAGTTCTTCAAGTCCGGACAACAAACTATCCGGCATGCCGGTGCGGTTTTCCCCGACCCTCACGTCACGGAGAGAAGAGTTTTCCGGCTCCGCCTGCTTTCGTTGCAAGGTCGATGAGTCCTGATTCTTGCGGCGTGTCCCACACTGAGCGCTTCCATTCGTGTGCTGACCACACGCACACTTGCGTTGCAGCAGTCCGGACGCTGGTGATAGATTCGACGTTGGTTGTTGGCTCGTATGCGCTGCGATCCTCTCCATCTCGCTAATCCTCCATTTACCGACTGCTCCGGCGAGGGGTATCTTCCATCGCGGACGTGTCACTCATCTCACTTATTTGTTTGGTCGAACTGTAAAATGAAGTTCCGTTGAAATAGGAACCTTCGTCGCCAAACGATCCATGTTTTTCTCTCGAATGCTCGCATCAGATGTTTCGATCTCAATGGCGCATTCCACCGTGAAACGGCTGTTTGATCTCAATGTCCGAGCTGGCTTCGGCACCGGTTGCTTCATCACCGTACCGTGCGCGCAACTTGTAGACTCCCGGTGAATCGATTGAAAACAATTCGTAAATATCAAAGTCGACCGCCAGGTTGTCGTGCGGTCGCAATAAACGCTTGCCGAGGAGCGGCGTAACCCAGGGCATCAGTCCTCTGCTGCTTACGTTCCCGCCGTTCGGATCGACTAGAGATATTTGCAGCAACCCAAAAGACATCAGGACCGCCACTTGATACGCCTCATTGGAACCGTTCCAGTTCAAATCCGGGTTTGGGACGCCTACCTCGGGAGATGTCAGCTCGATCTCTTGATCAGAATCATTCGTGATTGTGAGACGCACCCAGATCGGCTGCCCCAGAACAGGTTCTGTTTTGGTCTTAAGCGTTGCTACGAGCGGTGTCTTCATCTTCGTTTCTACGCTGATCGACTTTGCCAATCACGTCGCATCCATGGACGAAGTCGCGCAGGTCGGGTCCGCGGCCGAATTTGACGGCGTAGCGTTTCCACCGGTGGCCAGGGTTTTCCCGCGATGGGTAATGTTGTTTATCCTGATCCATTCGGCGGACTGTGCATTAGCGATCTCCTTTGGCGTGCCTCCCATCGCCTTGAAGAGAGCTGCCTCAGCATCGGCTGCACTCGCGCCATTGAAGACGGTGGCGGCCATCTTCGCTGCTTCGAGCTTCGTGTCCCACTTAACCATAATGTTGTTGAATCCTATTTTGTGATCTGCTGCATGAATGTCTTCGTGGGTCCGGACGTTGGCCTTGAAGTCGCCATCAGACGGTTTACCGTTGAAGCTGAAAGTTGAGTCTCCCGCGGTGCTACATCCAGCCTGTGCTGCAAGACCGAGACTGGTAAACAAAGCGGCGACATTAGCTTTTGCGGTCACGGTTGACCATGGAGGAGCCGCCGGTAGTTGCATAGTAAAACTCGCTTCGTTCGTTGCAACTGCGGTGACTGAAGCATCGTGAGTGCCATCGGCCTTTGCCGTTGTGGTCACCGTTGGCGGAAGGATTGCCCCCTCGGCCGCCGCGCCACTGAGAATCGTCGTACCGTTTAACGTTGGGGGAGTAAACCCCATGTCTCTTTTGCCAGATATGACATGCGCGGCGAGATTCGTGGTTTCGCTAATGGTACCCGCGGCGAAATTAGTGGCTCTCTGGATGACCGGTGTGTTGCTCGTGGATGACGCCAGTGCTGGGCTAGGAACAGCTAAGCGTTGAGCGACCGGCGAAATCGGACTGACATAAGGCTGATCCTCAGCGCCTTCGGCTCCTGAGCCTAGCCGCGCCTGAAACTTCGTAGTCATCGCCTGCTCGCCCAGAACTTGCGCTCTACTTCCCATTTCATCTGCCTCGTGCTCCAGCGCATGCTCGTCGTTCACTAATTTGTCTTTCATCTGCATTGTGGGTCGCACTCGCCCCTGCATCTGTTGCACAACGTGCCAACCTTCATGTGCCAAATGTCTCTCTTGGCTCGGTGCCAGGACGATGTCGCTGCCCTCTGTATATGCCAACGCGGCGAGCCGGGCCGGTTCCGGGGAGTTGTAACGCACTCGAACACTAGATAGGTCAAAGCCGGAAAGCTGTTCCAGACCCCTGAGCAAGTTATCGGGCATGCCAGTGCGATTTTCACTGGGGCTGTCTGGGATTTGGTGGCCGGTTGGGGGTTGCTCGACATATTTCGCCTGACTAATCGCGCGGCGTTGCACCTGCCGCTTGCCACACGCTTCGCATTCGCTGCCTGCAATTGTGTGCTGGCCGCAGCCGCACTTCCGCTGAAGAATGCCGCGGCTCGCCGAAGGCGGGGACGGGCTTGACTTCACTTCGACCTGGGTTTGGTGGTTCATTCAAGTTCCTCCTTCATCACGGCACGTTGGGGCTTTCTTCCGACGTCTTTGGTGCTGGTGCCGGCGGGTTCGGCAAGGGTTGCGAACCGCTGGGCGGCGCAGATGGTGTCGGTGCCGGCGCCGGCGCACATTTAGTCGATGCCGGAATTAATCTGGCGGGAGCAACGGCCGGATCCCCAATCTTATTAGTCGTAGCCTTTTTGTTCCCGATTAGAATGCGGTTGCAGTCTTTCGAAATAAGAGTCGGCTCAAAGTCATGCATACCAGCGGCGTCCCGCTGGTCCGCACTCATAGTTATGAACTCTTTGGTGCAGTCAAGCGGATCAAAGCCCAAGCTCTTGAAGATCGCCGTAAGACACTCACCATCATTTTTCGCCTTGAATCTTTGAGACTCGAGCCTGCTCAATGCCGCGTGACAAGGCACCAGAGTCCGATTGAACGCGAGGTTGATGTCCTCGCAATGCTCCTGCTCGCCTACTTTAACCAAGTCAGAAATATCTTGTGTGATTGTTGTGAAGATGGGGACACTCTTGTTTCCACACTCCGGAAGTGACATTGACTCGCCCGTGGCAGCCGCCGCTTCGACGCGAGCGAATTTTGAAGTGATTGACAGGTTAATTGGACGAGCTTTGAATGAACAAGTTTCGGTCGCCGGATCGACAGTAAACGCCGGAGCACAGATAAGGTTGCTGCTCGTGTCAATCTTTGTGAAGCCCAAAGTTCCCGGGCCTCCCTTTCGCGCCGTATTCGTTACCGAATCCGGAGCCGGTGGACAATGCATTTGGCGCCGATAAACTTCCGCTACTTCCTGTTCGAGCGCGTCCGGAGATGAAGCCTTGCCCTTCAAACTATCGCTGGAACCGTCTTGCGCTCGCGGTTCAGTACGAACCGCTATCCGGCTGAAGTCGGGCGAGAAACGCGGAACGAGTGCCTGATAAGGAGACGCAGAGGTCAGTCCTCCTAAAGCCGACGTCTTCGATCCGGCTACCCCTGCGTCATTGCTTGAAGCCTGCCGGTTAAAACGGAGTTGCTGTTCGCGTTGTGTAGCGCGCAAGGCATCTTGGCTACAACCACAATTTCGTTTCTGCTTCACATGATTGAACGTACGCGCCAGTTGGCCGCCTGCCGTTAGATCGTTGTCACTCTGGTTGATCTTCGCTTGCATCATTTTCACGGCGGACACTTTTCAGGTTCCTTCCAATTTTCGCGCGACTCAATTACTTCCACCGCTTTACATACCTATGGACGTCTGGGTGGAGGCGGTGGCTGCGCCGGGCAGTTAGGTGGGTTTTGCATAAAACGTCGCCACGCCGCCATGTTGGTGGTATAAGCCGCCGATTCACCATTCGCAGCGCACTGCCGGCGAACTTCATCCGTATCACACATTTCGATCCCCGCTTCATATGCGGTGGCCTCGTCGTACCTGCATGTTTGCGCCATGTACATGACGTACCAATTAACTTCGCGTCGCCCCTCCGCGACAGCGGCCTCGCTTTCGCGCATCGCTCGTTCCACCTCTGATACATTTCCCTGCTGCGCATACTGAGTTGCGATCCGAATCCAAAACATAGCTCTCGCGATCGGCAGCCAGACCCTTTCACAGGGCATGCGCATAAACTCAGCGTGGGTCTGTTCATGATGTTCGGCGCAGGGCCACATACATCGCGGGATGCGAGAGCGGTCGATGCGCCACTCAGGCTGACCGGTGTTGGGGTTGCAGGTCGTTGACCCTACCGCTGTTGTTCTGCCGGGAACACCGTTATCCCTTGCTACCGCACGAACCGTATCGGCCAGTTCTGTCGCTCTAGCGGCAAGAGCAGCCAGTTGCGGGTACTCCGCAACACCGGCGAGCTGCTCTTCGCCCGTCTCGGGACGCTCTTCGGCAGCCGCCGATTCAGTCTGGGATTCAGCCGGCTCGCTTTCAGCAACTTCTGCCTGGCGCTGAAGTACTGTGCCACCCGTGGCACTTGTTTGCACCCCGATGCTTAATCGTGACGGTAAAGAGAATGCGGCCCTTGAGAATGTTTGCACGATGCTGAAGTCGCGTCCAAAACGAGGTTCAAAAAAATCGCGTGTCTGTGGGGCGAGCGGCCGGCCCGGCGAACGCAGCACTTCATGAACGATCGCGGTTGCACCTATGTTATCTCGGCCTTCGCGCGGCGATGCCCGCCGGGCGCGTTGAAGCGAAAAGCGTTTCTTCCCACACTCGGTACAGTTGTTGCCGCCAATCGTGTGCTGGCCACAAGCACACTTGCGCTGCAAGATGCCACCTGCGATGGGAAGGCTTGGCATTTTCCGCTGAGTTTGAAATCCAAGGTGGCAACTCATCGAGTAATGCCTCCATGTACGGCGCGCGCAATCTGCTCGCCCGTCTGAATCGGATTGTCGTTCATCACTTGAATGCCGGGCGCGGCCACTCGCGGCGTTGCGCCCGCAGCGAAGTTCAAACGGGAAGCCATTCCTTCAGCCAAGAGCAAGCGCGTCAATTCTGTTTCCACTGCGGCTTGAAGCAGGTTCGCCTCGTGGTGCTCGACGGGTAGTCCATCCAAGACCAACCGCTCGATGTGCACATTGATCTTCATGCAGTTGCTCCTTTGGCGGTGGGCCAGCGAAAGTCGGCTTCATTAATCGGACGTTCCAACTTGCGAAATTCAGCCCGCGCGGGTCGCAGAATCAAAGGCATCGTGACGGTACATTCGTCGCGGGCCGCCAGGAACGCAGCGTTCAGCGCAATGCTATGAATGTTGCCGCCGGTCAGGTTGAACCTGGCAAGCCGTTCGAAATTAAGCTCTTTTGTAGGCACGTCTGCAGGAAAAACCTTTTGCCAAATTGCCCGTCGCTCAGCCACACCGGGAGCTGAGAACGTCACGATAAACCGCAAGCGACGTATGAATGCCGCATCGAGCGCGCTTTTCATGTTGGTGGCGAGAATCGCGAGGCCTCGATAGGACTCCATTCGTTGCAGAAGGTAATTAATCTCGATGTTTGCATAGCGATCGTGACTGTCTTTGACTTCACTGCGTTTCCCAAACAGCGAATCCGCCTCGTCAAAAAAGAGGATCGTTCCGCCTGACTCTGCTGCATCAAACAACCGACGAAGATTTTTTTCGGTCTCTCCGATGTATTTGCTGACGACGGCCGAAAGATCTATCCGGTACAAATTAAGCCGCAACTCGTTCGCGATCACTTCGGCGGCCATGGTCTTCCCGGTACCGCTCTCGCCTGCAAACAAGGCACTAATGCCGAGTCCCCGATTCATTTTTTTGTGAAACCCCCACGTTTCATAGACCGTGTTTCGTTGCCCGACCTGATCTGAGATCTCGTGCAACAGTTCAATCTCCGCTGCCGGCAACACAATGTCATCCCAGGTGGCCTTGGGGTCGATTCGCAGCGCGAGTGCGTCAAGACGCGGGCGAGTGGTAGTCACGCACGCGTCCCAGAGCTTAGTAAGCAGGTCTTCCCAGCTTTCCGAGTTCGTCGTAAACGAAGCTCGGGCAATTTGCTGAATTTCGCGAAAATTCAAATTGAATTGGCCCGAAAGTTTTGCCGTCATTCCGTTTGTGTGTGGTCCCAAAACTTCGGTCCAAGCCTGCTGCTGCTCAGCCTCCGTGGGTTTCGTGACGTCCATAGTGGCGCTCTCACGATCAAGCTCCGGCCAGGGCTCGCGCGTATCGAGAAAGAAGATACCGTTACTACGTGTGAGAAATCGGTTGAGTGGAAGCGTCCCGTGCGCTTCCGTAGTCGCGCCGGTTTCCGCTTCGAGAGCGTCCAGGTAAAGGCATACCGGCAGAAGCACGTTCTGCCTTTCCCACAAACGCGCGAGCGTCTCCAAGTCGCCCGACTGGGTCGGCAGGAGCCGCGCCGGCAGCCGGTAAACATGGAGGCCGAGTGCCGCTGCCGCGTGACTTGCGATCAATCGTTTAGCAGAACTGTCAATGCCAGTCAGTTGAATGATGGGAAACTGTTGAATGGCAATCGCGCTCCGAAGTCGCTCGATGATCGTTTCCACAATTGACCGCTGGGAGGCTGGCAATGTTTCATGCGCCACTGAGTCCAGCCGAACCAGCAGCGGCGTTAGGCGGTCGTCGATGTAGCTAAGGCCTTTGAGATAGTTGACGATCCATTCATCGGCGCGAAGCGCGCTGGTCGTCAGAGGTTGCGCCCCGGGTTGGTTGATCTCAACCATTCGCCAGTGACGGAGCGGCCGCTCAGGCGACAGCACGTCCCAAGCGGCACCTTCAAACAATGTCATCGCCAAAGCGAATGTCGGATAGGTACGGTTCTCGTCACCCTGCGCAAGAGCACAGAGCGGGGCGACACGTGAGTCCAATTCGATCGCGGCGCAAAGCAACAAAACGTTGCGCTCGAAATCCGAAAGCCCGAAACGTTTCGCCAATATTATTAGGGCGGGGGGCGGCTGAAAATTAGAAGCCGCGGTCATTGCACTGGCCGCGGATTTGATCTGTTCCGCAGTTACAGGCGGCAAGACCTGCTCGTCCGACTGGCGCCGCGGCGGAGATTTTCGTTCCTGATCAGTTGATGCGGTGCCCGGCGACAGAAGCTCCAGACGTGCGCCGGCGTCGAGCCGCAGACGCAACCACGTAAGCGCGGCCTCCAGATATTTATCGTTAACCTGGTTCCACTCCGCCTGATCGGTCATGTGATCGTCACCCTTTGCGTCAGATCGAAGGTCGGCGGAACATCTTCATCCGCACGGTTCACAAGCAAACTGTCAACTCCGTCGATTCGCAAACGCACGAAATACTCTCCCGGAACAGCGTCAGTCAGCACGAAGGTCAACGAGCCTGTCTGAGTCGCGTGCGCCTCAGCGAGAATTTCTCGGTCGCCAAGCAAAAATACTGCCCGCTGCTCGGGTCTAAGTTCCGGCCGGCAATTCAGGTTGATGGTTGCATCACCCGCGACTCGAGCCACAGATATCGGCAGCCCCGGCATCTCCGGCGCCAGGGAAAACATAAGACTGTTCGTTGTCCGGCTGAACGTCTCACTCGGGCGAGTGAGAGCTACGACTAGTGAATAGAATCCCGCGGGCACATTGGCGGGGTCGTCAGGAATTGTTACTCCCAGCGTCGTATCGCTGTTTCCTGGTTCAGGCGGCACAACGAGATCGTCCTCCAGCAGCCGATGAGACAGGCGCGCCGCGACATTTGTGCCCGCCAGATTAACTCCATCGACCGTCAACAAATTCCCAAGCAACGCGCTGAACTGCCGGTTTGGGGGAGCCACGCGCTCCAGCGTGGGAAAAGGTGAGATTAGATCCGGTTGGGTCGTGATGCCCTGATCGGCTGGCCCGCGCGTGAGAACGGGCAGCGGCGTTCTAGCAGCTCGCGCACTGTCGATGAGAACTACGGAAACCTGGTAGGCGGCCGAGATTCTGTACTCTGATTTAAAGGTCAACCATAGCTTCGACGTGTCTTCCAGCGATAGTGGTTCGCGCGTGATCCTAATCCGCTCGATTTGATTATGAAGGTCGCTGTCCGGTAGTGAAGCCGCGCACGCATCTCTAATCTCATCCGCGCCGAGCAGCGGATGGTCGTACAGCACTCTCATGGCCTGGCCCAGCAACGTGTGCGCGTCGATGTCATCATCATTCAGACCATAAGCGCTCAACAGGTAATAGAGCGTTAAAGGCAACGGCGGCAGTCCCGTCTCGCCCGGCTTTTGCTGATTCGGTATCGGCGTGTTAAGCAACGCGGCGTCCGTCATTGTTTGATAAAGGAAGAGGTTCAATTGATTGCCGTTGCCGCCGTTGCGCGCCTTGTCGAGCGGGCGTGCCGTCACGTTGACGGGCGGATTCGTCAACTGCGCCATGAGTAAGCTGCGCAGCGTGGTGGTGACGGCCGCGATTGCCAGAGGATTGCTCATGATCCGCCTCCACTCACGCGTTCCTTTAAATACTGCTCCAAGCTGAGGACCTGTTCGTGTCGCGCTTTCGGCGCTGCGGTCGTCGTGGGTACGGTGGTTGCCCGCACCTCAATTCGTCCAATGGAGATGTTAATCGTTGGGCCGCTATCCACCGGTTCAGGCAATGTCGGATCCTCACGGCGAACGCGCTCAAGAAAGCGAGGCACAACCATTAGCGGCTCGAGCCCGGGAGAGCTTTGGCGCTTCACCGCGTCAGACACACCGGTCAGAGTTTCGCCTTCGGCGCGCGCTAAAGGTGGAAGCGTCTGCCGCACCATACTTTGCGGCTCAATACCCATCTCTCGCGAAGCCACATTGAGTTCTGATTTCTCGCGTGGCGAGTCCAGGCTCGGCGTCAAATAAGGGTGCTGTTCACGGCCGGGCACCGGATCCATGCGTTGTTTCGCTTTTGCGGTCTTGACGATCGGCCGGACTATCGCTGTGTTGCCTGCATCCCTCTCGTGTCCAACATGAAAACGTTCGACAGCTGCCCCAGCGTTATCTCGTTTCAGAGATTTTGTCGCGTCGCGAGGTCGTGGATTTTCAGTCCTGGCGGTTTCCGAAGTTTCATCGTCGCTCGGATGCGGCACTTCGGGCTCAGACTTGGACGGCGTCTTTAATGATCGTATTTCGCTTTCTTGTGAGCGTCTTTCCGCCCCAGGCTGTGCAACAGACCGAACTTCTTCGGACGCATCAGTCTTTCTTACCTGTAGCGCGGGCGCCCGAGGGATCTTCGGCGGCGGCGATAAATCAACCGAGAAGGACGTTTCCTCTTCGGGCGATCGATCATCCTGTGTAAACGCGCCCAGACCTTGGTTATCCTGCGAAGGAGCTGCAACCGGAGATCCTCGCCGCGCGTCTACGCCTGTTTTTGTGACCGCCGACTTGGCCGGTGCAATGCGGGCCTGTGCCTGGAACGGCGGAGGAGCGGACTTGGTCTCAACCTCCTGCTCGATTGCCGGCTGCGCGCGAAACGACGGCAACGCTACCGGCGCACTTTCAGACAAGTTGGCGACTTCGAGATCCCGGGGGAAGGTTTCTGCGGTTTCACTGTCTTCGGTCGCCGCGAATTCCGACATCTCAAAATGAAGCGCCGTCGTCTGCGGCTCGAACCGCGATGGGACGCGAGGCTGTATCGTCTCAACCTCGTTACGATTCCGGGCAATCAAATTTGTGAGATAGTTAATCATCCGCCGATTAAATCCACATAGAATTGTCGGCGCCGAGGGCTGAGAGAAAGAATCTCTTCCTCACGCCAACCGTAAGCAGAAGCGATCGCATGAACTTCGCGCAGCATTCGGTTGGCCCACGCGTTAATTTCGTTCCAGAAGTACTGGACGATGTCGAATCCCAATGACCACTTATGACGGCAGGCAACGCACGACAAAGCTATTTCCACTCGCGCCTGCGGATCGGCTGCGGCCATCCGCGCATTGATGATCGCCGCAATTTCTGCGGGCAAATCGTGCGGAAAACTTTCGGCTCCGTCCTTTGTCACGCGCAGTACGCAACGCTGAAGCAGAGCCTGCTCCGCGTCGTCCAAATCGCACGCCAGAGTTACGTCTTCGCTGTTGGGGAGACGAAAGTGAACTTCGTAGCCGTCAGAATCGACTGAAAATGATTCTGGCTGGGGCGGCGAATCGAGTCGAATATCTGCGACGTTGAACGCGACCTCTAACGGTTCACTACATTTCGCGCAGGGCACCCGGGCAACAAACTGTGGCCCGAATGTCCATTCCCGGAGAGCAATCAGCAACGAGTCGCGTTCGCCGATCGAAAGTCGCGCGAGTTCGTCAACCGCGTTCTCCGGACAAGCGGCAGCAAGCAACAGGAGGGCGCGCTCAACAGCCGTTCGCTGCGAAGCGCGCTCCCAAACTTTTAGGAGTCTCGCGGCTGTTAGCGGGCGCATAGGCCTTACGGATTAGGTTCAGTGAAGGACGGCTCCGTCGGCTCAGGTACTTCGTAGTCGCGCTCCCATCCCTCGTTCTCCAATTTGATGTGCTGGATCGCTACGGCATTGGCATTCGCGTCCAGGTCAGGCATCGCTTGAAACTCGGATACCCAACAACGAAATACCTTGTAGGCAATCGCTACTTGACCGGCCTCGTTAAGGACTTCGATCCTTAGGTTTTTTCGAAAGTCTTTGAGCGAAACTTCCGAACCCAGCCCCGAGCCAAAGTTCCAAACCTTGTTGGCCCACTGCTCGAAATCCTTGTCATGGGTAACGCCACGTTCGAGCGTGATTGGCTCATACTCGGTGCGGCCCGGGGACTTGCGGCTGCTGCTCGGATCACCGCCCTCTCGGTGCTTCACAACCTCTGTGGTGCGCTTGAGAGAGCCGATCTTACTAAGTCCCGCCACCGGATCGGTACGGCCCTCAAATTTGACGAGAAACTTAAAGTTCTTGTAGGGATCAAAACGATCAAAACTGAACTGAGCCATACTGCCTCCTTAGGTCTGAATCTGACCGGCAATTTGCTGAATCTTGATGATTACGAACTCCGCGGGTTTCAGCGGAGCGAATCCCACGTGAATGTTGACGATGCCCAGGTTGATGTCATTCTGCGTGGTGGTGTCTTTGTCACATTTCACGAAGTAGGCTTCGCGCGGTGAACTGCCCTGGAAGGCGCCTTGACGAAACAGATTTTGCATGAACGCCCCGACATTGAGTCGGATCTGCGCCCACAGCGGTTCGTCGTTTGGCTCGAAGACTACCCACTTGGTGCCACGATATAGGCTTTCCTCAATGAAGAGAGCCAAGCGCCTCACCGGAAGATATTTCCAATCATCGGCCAGCGCATCGGCGCCGCGCAGAGTGCGCGCGCCCCACACCACTCGACCGAAGATCGGGAATGAGCGCAGACAGTTAACGCCCAATGGGTTCAAGCGCCCATTCTCGAGGTCCGTCATCGGCAGACTCAGCGCCTGCGCGCCGTTGAGGGATGCGTCAATTCCCGCCGGCGCCTTCCAAACGCCGCGTTGCACATCAGTCCGAGCGAAGATGCCGGCGATGGCGCCGGCCGCCGGCATGTCGATTGTTCGACTACGCTGGGCGGGGTCCGGATCCGTGATGCGGAGATATGGAAAGTAGAGCGCGGCATTCCTGGAGCTCTCGCCACTCAGGGCAAAGTTTCCAATTCCGGTGACCGCATCCTGAATCGTTTCCCAAGCCGCGGGCGAGTCCACCACCAGAATTGCGCGCCGGTCATAGCATAACGTGAGGGCTCGGGCCAGCACTGTATTTGAGACTAACGTCGGATCCGCATCGACTTCCACCACCGCCAGTGGGGGAAGCACCAGAATGTTGAAGATGTCGGTCTTCAGCAGTTGGTAAATGCCCATTTTGTTGGCTTCGGCGTTTTGCCCGCCAAGTATGTCATTGTCGCCGACCGGTGCTCCCCCATCATCGCCATTTGCACCTGATGTGTAGGTGTTTTCGTTCGCTGGAGCATTAAATGGATCGGTGCCCGGAGCGCTGGGGTCGGCATGATTGCTGGGCCGTTGATCATTCGCGCCCGTTGAACTGACCAGCGCAGAGGATTCCAACACTCGATCCAAACGGCGCGCCGAATTCGCGTCAATACTGACTTTCGCATAGCGCTCCTGCGCGCCCGTACTCGTATCGCGAATTGTCAGGTTGTAGTCGTTGCCGGTGACATCCAGACCATCGACACGCGCGCGCAACGAATTACCCCACGAGCCGACGGACCGGGCCGTAAGATCTACGCCGTTGTCGAGCGTGATAGTGGCAGGATCAGACCCTGCTGCTACGATGCGAACAATGATCGCCTGGCTACCGCCATTCTGGTAAAAGTGGAAGACGGAATAAGCCATCGGATTGCCCGCGCCGATGCCTCCAAAGTTCCGCTCATAGTCGGCAAAGCTGGTGATAAACCGTGGTTCGTCCGTCGGACCGCGCGATGCGATGCCAACAAACGCTGTGATTGAAGTTGCGACCCCCGTTATGGTGCGAACACCGCTGGGAATCTCCTCGATGTAAACTCCGGGATAAGTTGGTGCGACTGGCATGTCTTAACCTCCAAGAGAGAAAGCGTGAAATTCGATCAACAAGCGCCCTGGTGTGGCCACTTGCTCAAACAAAAAGCCGTCAGAACCTGTCACACGGAAGACTCCGCAACCAGGGTTGATTCGTTTTGTACATCTCGCTTGAGAGACGTCTTGAGGTCATAAGGTCTAAACGCTCGAATCACCGGACCAGCTATTCGGTGGAAGCTCAATTCAGTTCCAGTCATGGTCTTCGATTCTGCGGTTCAATCCGATAGTGAGTCTTCGAATCCGTCCCTCTGCGAGCGCTGACCAATCCTTTGGCCACGAGCTGTGAAAGCGCTTCTTCGACAGTTGCCGTCCTTGTCTTTACGTTCTCTTCAGGTAGCCACCATTCGGCAATTCCGTCCAGCGTGTCTTGAGCCTCCGGATGCTTCCGTAGATACTCAAGGATCGCCTTCTCGACGCGCGATCGTCTCGTCTCATACATGAACTTAGACCCACGCGTTCATCAGCACGAGCAATCGCCGGACCCAAAGCCAACTACGATGTTTATTGTTGTAGCCGAGGGTTCACTCGGGCTTTTTTGACCTATCAACCGAGGGCCGTCACGCTAAAGCCTTTACGCTGCGGGAATTGTGCCTAGGACAGATTTGTCCGAGTGGAGTTTGAGAAACGCGCGCTAAGAAGTTGAGGATCGGAATTTCTCAACGTCTATCTTGTGCTTTCGAATCAACTCCCAGAATGCCCGCCGGTTTTTCTTCGCGACTTGTGCTGCCCTGGTAATATTTCCACGACATGCGCTAAGCAGTCCTTGAATGTAGTTTTTTTCAAATCGGGCAATCTCTTTTGCCTTCGCTTGCTGCAGGGAATCGTGCTGACTTTCCACCGGTGTAGGTAAAACCAGATCGCTCGCCTCTAAAACTGAACCATCACAAAGAACGACGGCGCGCTCGATCACGTGTTCGAGTTCACGAACATTTCCGGGCCAATCATAAACAGTCAGCCGGTGGAAGGCTTGAGTTGATAATTCCATGGCGCGCTTGCCGAACTCGACGGCGTATCTGTCTAAGAAGTGAAGCGCGAGCAGCGGAATATCTTCTCGTCGCTCACGAAGAGGAGGCAGCGTCAGAGAAATTGTGTTCAGACGGTAGAAGAGATCTTGTCGCAACTTGCCGTTGCCCACCGCTTCCTGCAAATCCAGATTACTTGCGGCAATTATTCGCACATCAGCTCGCCGCGGTCTGGTGGATCCGAGAGGCTTATATTCTTTCTCCTGGAGAAAGCGGAGCAGCTTCACTTGCGAAAGCACGGGGAGACAATCGATTTCATCCAGAAAAAGCGTTCCGCCGTTGGCTTCCTCTATTAGACCAGCCTGGAAAGTCTGGGCATTCGTGTAGGCGCCGCGCTCGTGCCCAAACAATTCATTTTCCACCAGCTCAAATGGTATTGCGCCGCAATTGACCGGCAGAAATGGTTTACTGGCGCGCGGACTGCGGTAGTGAATTGCGCGAGCATAAACCTCTTTTCCGGTTCCGGTCTCGCCGGTCAGCAATATGTTCACGTCACATTTCGCCAGCAGCGGAATTCTCTTTACCTGGGTGATGAACTCCGCACTTCTGCCAATTAGCTGTTGAAAATCAATGTTAGTAGAAGAGCGTGGCGACTTCGTTTCGTCTGGACCACTATTCATCACTCTCCACGTGCGGGGAAGGACATCTGACGATCGCAAGGGCGTTGTCAGGAAATCTGCCGCTCCGGCTTTTAGCAGTTCAAAAACGTCCCGAGGCTCAGTAGCGTCAATCACCGCGATGATCGGAATGCGCTTTAAGCCCTGCCGGATGACCGCCACTAGTCGGCCGACTTCGCTCACTGACGCACTCAGCGAAACCAGAAACACGATGGCTGGATTAGAGTCTTTGATCCGGCCCACGACCTCATTCGCATGCGCGCTCTCAGACATGTAAGGCTGTGGCAAAACCTCTAACGGAAAATAATGCTGAAGGATCGTCTGTAAGGTTGCCGCACTTGCCGCGCTGGTCTCGTCTAAGGCATTTAGTAATATGGCGTTCTGGTCGCGCATGAGAGTTTGTTTGAGCGTCAACCGAAAGGACTGTAACCTTCAAATTCCTTGACGGTCTGTTCGATAACGCGGCGCAAGCGTGACGGCACTGAACAGCATTCAGCAACGGCTGATCATCTCTTTGCTTCCTAAACGCCGAGACCGTTCAGAAAAACCCGACAATCCTACGGGCGAGACTATTCGCGATTCTTGAAACCGGCTAAACAGTTAGGGGGGACTTCCGTAGATCCGTTTCAAGCCCCGCGAGGACTCGTAGATAGGCATTGAGCAACTGCTCCCGGGTTACTGTCAGGCACCGGCGCGCACGGCCGACGATTCGCGAGGTTTCAGCTAATCTGCACTGCTCGCTCGCCTTATACACCGTTGCACAATTATTGTCAATCGTTGACGACAGCCGATAGTGGGGTAATTACCCCACTATCCGACAGCCGGTGACGTACATCAGGAAAATCCCCTTCGGCCAGGCTCTCTGGTCAATAATCCACAGCGTTCGCCAACGTCGCTTCTGGAAGTGGGGCTGAAAGAGCCAAACCGCTTTCGTCTACGATGACGTAAATCACTTCATCACCACCACCAGCTACCAGGCGGCTTATGGTGACAATGTCTTAAAGGGCCAGATTCTATACGACGGCCTCGGCCACACGACTGGGAAGCGGCAATATAAAGGTGGCGCTAATTTCATCGCAGTGCTAACGGAATACGATTCATTCGGCCGCGCGTATCGAACTTCAAATCCCTATCGGCTTTGGAATTCAGAGAATGCCATTTGGACAACTATTAGTTTTTGACGCGCTCGGCCGCGTGACTTCCGTGACCACGCCCGATAGCGCCGTTGTGAACACTTCATACCGCGGCAACACGGTGACCGTCAGCGATCAAGCGGGCAAGCAGCGGAAGAGCGTCACCGATGCGCTCGGCCGTTTGATTCAGATTTACGAAGCTCCGAACGATCCGAATTAGAATCACCTTACTAGCTACAGTTATGACACGCTCGATAACTTGGTCACTGTCAATCAAGCCAGCCAGACACGCAGCTTCGTTTACGATTCTCTGAAAGGGCTGGCGAGTGCGACCAATCCCGAGAGCGGCACGGTCAGTTATCAGTATGACAACAACGGAAATCTGTTGGTGAAAACTGGCGCACACGGCATCTCTCTTGATCATTGCGGTAATAGGAAAAAGGTTCGGAAGCCGACATTTGGGCGGCAACAAGGTTCGAGACACATCAAGACGAAGGTGGATGCGCACTTCACGCCATAGGCATTGACAAAGTAAACCCTAGACGGCCTGCTTTAATATTCGAGTCTAGGGCCGCATGCACCCGACTTTTTCACATCGCCTCACGATCGCCAAAATCGGCATGATCTTAAGATGCAGCGGAAGTCAATTGGCCGATTGCCTAAGAGCCTGCGACATGCGCAACGGAGTCAACTCCGTTGCGTGTGTTGGAGCGCGAACTATGATTGTTAGTAAGTTATTGAAATGCTGGTGCCGAGGGTGGGAGTCGAACCCACACGACCTTACGGTCAACGGATTTTAAGTCCGTAGCGTCTGCCATTTCGCCACCCCGGCTCCCTGGCGCTGCGGCGCGAGCCTTCTGCTTCGCAAAACATAACATGCGTTCCCACGCGCACAAAGTTTCGGCTAACCCGGTGAGGTGTCCTATTAGTTAGAGGTGTTC
>WNFY01002346.1_pt1 | contig 48966 bp, 43 predicted proteins | sample 5400091 | NCBI WGS metagenome assembly WNFY01 (sample SAMN13153364, study PRJNA577476) | soil metagenome | isolation source: 60 cm soil or saprolite under grassland replicate 1 | place: USA:California | collected 2016-06-15
AGTCAGTTGAACGCGCTTCCGTAATGGCTACGGCGACTCCGCCATCCCCGTCGTCGGGCCTACCGGAGTTTACTCCGCCTTCTCCTCTCCCTCCCCCTCCTCCGGCGGCGCCGTTCACTCCACTTTCCGCTGCTGCGCCATTTAATCCGGCGCCTGCGCCGATGTCACCGGGTGCTCCCGCGCGGCCGTCGTCGGGACCGTCGGCGCCCCCGTTCGTGCCCCCAGCGACTTCGTCGCGAGTCGCGCCGCCTTCCCGCCCATCAGCGACGCCGACTGGCGGATCCCCAACGGTTGGCGATACCGGCGCGCGTCGCCCCGTAAATCCCTTTCTGTCCAAGGATCCAAATCAGCGAGCAAAGAGGCTGGCGCGCGCCCTCGTCTCGGACATCATCACCTATCACCCGGCGAAGCACGCCGAAGGTCTCCGCGACGGGACTCTCAAGCAGCTCTTTCGAGAGGAGATAAAAAAGAGCTTCGAAGAGTATATTGCGCAGGTGGGACAGCAGCTTGCGGAAAGCACCACCTATTTTCAGGAAGCGCTGAACGAAGTGCTGGGTGGCGGGAAGAAAATCTTTTAAGGCTCGGGGGTCGGAGTAAATGGCGGAAGGCGAACGCAGTCGTGGTCTGAGGCAAAGCAGAGAACGACTGGCGGAGTTGCGGAGGTATCTTTGACATCGACGGCAAGCGCGCTCGCCTGAGCACGCTCGAAGCCGAGATGGCCGACCCGGGGTTTTGGAACAACCAGGAAAAAGCGCAGGCCACGCTCCAGGAAGTGAAGACACTGCGCAACTGGATCGATCCTTACGACAAATTGAATGGCCGCGTTGACAGCGCGCTCGAGCTCGACGAGCTGCTACAGGATGGCTCGGAGCCGGAGATGGAGCGTGATCTCGACGCCGAGTCTTCCCAGCTGCGCGATGATCTCGACTCATTCGAGGTTAAATCGCTGTTGCGCGGTCCCGACGATTTCCGGGACGCGCAGCTCGAGATCAGTGCGGGCGCCGGCGGGACCGAGGCACAGGATTGGGCGCAGATGCTGATGCGCATGTACGTGCGCTGGGCGGAACGCCGCGGCTTCGAAGTCAGCGTTCTCGACGAGAGTGAAGGAGAAGAGGCCGGGATCAAGGGTGCGGTGTTGGAGATCCGCGGAGCGTATGCGTACGGATTCCTGAGACCGGAGACGGGAGTTCATCGCCTCGTACGCATCTCACCGTTCGACGCGAACGCGCGTCGCCACACCAGCTTCGCGTCGGTGTTCGTTTATCCCGTGGTGAATGAGGAGATCAACATAGACATCCGTGACGAAGATCTTCGGGTCGACGTATATCGCGCGTCAGGAGCGGGAGGACAGCACGTCAACAAGACGAGCTCCGCCGTCCGAATCACCCACATTCCCACCGGAACCGTCGTCGCATCGCAACAGGAGAGATCGCAATTCAAGAACAAGTCGACGGCGATGAAGATGTTGAAGAACAAGCTCTATCAGGCAGAGATCGAGCGCCGCGAGGCGCACAAGGCGGAGCTCGATGCGACCAAGTCCGATGTGAGCTTCGGCAGCCAGATCAGGAGCTATGTTTTCCAGCCATACACGATGGTCAATGATCATCGCACCGAGCTGAAGATTCCCGACGTGCAGAAGGTGATGGATGGTTGGATTGATCCATTCATCGAGGCTTATCTAAAGCAGGGTGGCGGTTCGACGACGGCGGCGGCGTGAGCGACGAGCTCAACTTCGTTCTCCAGGCGCGCCGCGAGAAGCTCGAAGCCCTGGAGGCGGCCGGTGTAGCGCCCTACGCCTACTCGTTCAATCGGCAGCACTCAGCGAGCGAAGCACAAGCACTTCTCGGTCAGAGCGAAGAGGGATCTGCCGTGACGCTGGCCGGCAGGATCGTAGCCTGGCGTTCTCATGGCAAAACAACCTTCGCGCATCTTGCCGATTCAACGGGGAAGATTCAGCTCTATTTCAAGAAGGATCAGCTTGGCGACAAGATGTACTCGCTGCTGGCGCACCTGGATCTCGGCGACATAGTCGGGGTCCATGGCCCGCTGTTCCGCACACGCACCGGCGAAGTAACCGTAAGGGTCGACCGGGTCGAGGTTCTTGCAAAATCACTGCGCCCGCTGCCATTCGGCAAGGAAGAAGAAGTGAACGGTCAGATCGTTCGTCACTCGGGCTTTGCCGATCCCGAGCAACGGTATCGGCAGCGCTACGCCGATCTGGCCGTTCATCCGGAAGTGCGGGCTCTCTTTGTCGCTCGTTCCCGAATGACAGGAGCGATCCGGGCCTTTCTCGACGAGCGCGATTTTCTCGAGGTAGAGACCCCTATCCTGCAGCCGCTTTATGGCGGAGCAGCGGCGCGTCCCTTCACGACGGTTCACAACGCACTCAACCTGCCGCTTTACCTGCGGATCGCCGACGAGCTTTATCTCAAGAGGCTAGTCGTCGGGGGGTTGGAGCGCGTGTACGAGATCGGTCACGATTTCAGAAACGAGGGAATCGATCGCACGCACAATCCAGAATTCACGATGCTCGAGTTCTACCAAGCCTACGCCGACTACACCGGAATGATGGAGCTGGTGGAGCAGCTGCTCGAGCGAACGGCGGATGCTGTCCGATCGGTTCCGGAAGTCGCCGCAAAAGTTCCGACTTTCAAGCGGCCATTCCAGCGCGTGGAGTGGATTCCGTCGCTTAACGCGGCCGCCGGAGTTGACGTTGCGGCGTTGGACGACGCCTCGTTGCGCGCACTTGCAACTCGCGCCGGTGTAGAAATGCAGGAGTCCTTGACCCGCCCGAAGCTCCTGGACGAGATGTTCCAGGCGTTGGTCGAGCCAAAGCTCGTGCTGCCCACCTTTGTCGTCGATTACCCGATGGAGCTTTCGCCACTCGCAAAACCCAAGAGAGGAGATCCCAGGCTCACGGAGCGGTTCGAGCTGTTCGCGAACGGCAGGGAGCTGGCAAATGCCTTCAGTGAGTTGAACGATCCGCTGGACCAGCGCCGGCGCTTCGAGGCTCAGGCGAAGTTGCGCGCGGCCGGCGATGAAGAGGCAGCCGGGGTAGACGAGGATTATCTGCGGGCAATGGAATACGGCATGCCTCCAATGGGTGGTGTAGGAATAGGCATAGACCGGTTGTTCATGTACTTGTCCGGGGCGACGAACATTCGCGACGTGATTCTTTTTCCGACGATGAGGCCGGAGTGACGAAACTCGAGCTACAGATTGCGTGGAGGTACCTGCGGAGCCGGAGAGGCTCCAAGCTCCTCTCGCTCATAAGCATCATCGCAATCGGCGGTGTGCTGGTGGGAGTCAGCGCACTGATCGTAATCATGGGCGTGATGAACGGACTGCAGCATGATCTGCGGGAGAAGATCCTGGTCGGCAGCCCCGACATCCGCGTTTTGAGTTACGGTGAGGACCTCAAGATCACCGACTGGCCGAAGGTGCTCGAAAAAGTTCGGAAACAACCAGGAGTTGTTACAGCAGCGCCGTTCGTTCTCACGGAAGCGTTGATGACGGCGGGGCATGACTATGCTGGCGGCGTCTATGTCGTCGGATTGCTTCCTCAGGGTCGCGGCGTTCCGGACGTGACCACAATTCGCTCGCACACAACACAGGGCGACTTTCGCTTCGCGAGCACTGACGGGCAGCGGCGGGGTGTCGTGCTCGGCAAGCTGCTGGCGGCGCGCTTCAACAAATGGCCTGGTGACAGCATCAACCTCCTCTCTGCCGGCGGCGGCAAGATGAATCCCGTCACTGGCGGATTGGTTCCCAGATCGGAGTCGTTCGAGGTCACCGGAATTGTCTCCACCGGCATGTACGAGTACGACAACTCATACGCGTTTGTCGCGCTGGACAAGGCTCAAAACCTCGCTGGACTAGGTGATGGAGTCACGGGCATCGAAGTAAAAACGACCGACCGCTGGCAAGCGGCGAACATTGCTTCCCGACTCGTTGGGGCGCTGGGCTGGCCGTACCGTACAGTCGATTGGGAAGAACAGAACCATTCTCTCTTTCAGGCTCTTAAGCTGGAAAAGCTGGGAATGGGAGTCATCCTGCTGCTCATTGTTCTCGTCGCTGCGTTCAACATCGTGAGCACTCTGACAATGGTCGTCGCCGACAAGACAAAAGAGATCGGCATTCTGAAGGCGATGGGAATGCCCGCTGCGTCCATCCGCCGGATATTCTTTGCCCAAGGACTCGTGATCGGCGTCGTCGGAACGGTGCTCGGCCTGCTACTCGGATTCGGCGCAGCACTCGCATTGGACAAGTACCAGTTCATCAAGCTCGACCCACAGGTTTATTTCATCGATCACCTGCCGGTGACCACGCAGCCGACCGACGTGATGTGGATCATACTGGCCAGCATCGCAATCGCCGCGATCGCCACGGTGTATCCATCGGTGCAGGCCTCACGACTTTTTCCGATCGACGCGATCAGACACGAATGACACTCACCGTCCTCGAAGCCCACGACGTCCACAAGGCCTACATCGGCGGCGATGGCAATGTGCTGCACGTGCTCAACGGAGTGGATCTTTCAGTCCAGTGCGGCGAGATGATCGCGGTCGTCGGCGCAAGCGGCGCCGGAAAGAGCACATTGATGCACGTGCTCGGGGCACTGGACAAACCCACGCGCGGCTATGTAGTAATCGGAGGTGAGCCCGTTCACGGACGCAACGAAACCGAGCTTGGTGAGCTGCGGAATCGGACTGTGGGTTTTGTGTTCCAGTTCCATCACCTGTTGCGCGAGTTCTCGGCTCTCGAGAATGTGATGATGCCGCTTCGGATCGCGGGTCGACCAGAAGAGGTGGCACGGGGCAGAGCGGCGGAGCTGCTGGCGCGAGTAGGGTTGAGCGCCAGGATGACACATCGCCCGTCCGAGCTGTCAGGCGGAGAACAACAGCGGACGGCTGTCGCACGCGCGCTGGCGATGGATCCGCAGGTCGTTCTCGCGGACGAGCCATCGGGAAACCTCGATCGCTCGAATGCCGAGATGTTGCACGAATTACTGAGCGAGGTCGTCAATGACCTCGAGATCGGGATGGTCGTCGTTACTCATAGCCGGTCGCTCGCGGCGCGTGCCAGCAAAGTGCTGCTGCTCGAAGGCGGTCGTTTGAGCCGTACGGAAGTCGATGAGGTCGTGGTATAAATGGTTTGCGATCTTTGCAAGGATGGCGAAGCTGTAATCCAGCTCACTGAGATTGAAGGGAGCGGGGTCCGGCAGCTGCATCTCTGCGAAAAATGCGCAGCCGAACGCGGAGTCGAGACGACGATCACCGCGGCCAAGCCGCAGATCAACAACTTCCTGCAGACAATTCATGAGCAGATGCAGGGCGCGAAGGGCGAGCCCGCGCAGTGCTCATTCTGTCAGGCAACCCTCGCCGACTTTCGAGCGACGGGCCGTCTTGGCTGCGCGCACTGTTACGAGGCGTTCGAGGCGAGCTTGCGCGATTTGCTTCGTCGAGTGCACGGCAACTCGCGGCATATTGGCCGGCGTTACGTGGCACCGCTTCCTTCTGAGCTTCCTCACGTGTCCAGCGCAACGGAGCTTCGTGACCGCCTGAAGAGAGCAATCGAATTACGACGAGAATCCGGCTGGCTCGGAATCTCGAGGGCTACGCCTTCACCCCACGCGCCCGCGACGGCGAGCGACTTAGGATCCTTACCCAGGTTCGCGAGGCATTCGGCAGTTTGCGCTCCATCGAAGACGGCGTCCTCGTCCGCGTCGACGAGCTGCCGCCGGAAGACCGGCTACTGCTGCACGAGCGTCATCTCGTCAGCAAGGAGCTGGCGGGTCTGAACGAACAGCCGGTGCGAACCGGGGCCGCGGTGTATCTGTCCCGCGGTGTCGGCATTATGGTGAACGAGGAAGACCACCTGCGGCTTCAGGCCCTCCACTCTGGGTTCCACGTGGCGGATGCGTTCGGTGTGCTCGAGCGTCTCGACGCCGAACTCGGAAACCGGGTGCCATATGCCTTCCACAATGAGTTCGGCTACCTCACTGCCTGCCCGACCAATGTTGGTACCGGCCTCCGGGCGTCGGTGCTGATCCACCTTCCGGGGCTGGTTCTGACCAAGGAAATCGGAAAAGTGCTGGCCGGGCTTCAGCAGGTGGGACTCACCTATCGCGGTATGTACGGTGAGGGAAGCGAAGTAGTCGGGAATTTCTTCCAGATTTCAAATCAGACAACGCTGGGCAGATCGGAAGGCGAGTTACTTGATTACCTCGTACGCGTCGTTAGACATGTAATCGAGCGCGAAGAAGAAGCGCGCAGAGTACTGTTGCGCGATGCGGGTTATATTATTGAAGACAAGCTCTGGCGTGCCTATGGCACGCTGCGATATGCACGCAGCTTGAGCTTCGATGAAGCGATGAATTATCTGAGCGGCGTGCGACTGGCTGTCGGTTTGAAACTGATAAGCGGTCTCAGTGTATATACTCTCAACAAGCTCCTGATATTTAGTCAGTTGGCGCACCTCGGTAACACCGAGGGCAGAGTGCTGACGGAAAGCGAAGCGAATGTCGCGCGCGCTCGATACGTGCGAGAGACGCTAGCTGTAGAGGCTGAGTAAGGGGTAGAGGGTAATCACGCGCGCCGCAGTGGCAACACTGTCAGGCAGGCGAAGAACCGGCTACCGCACTGAGGATTGCAGCGATGAACGGGTACAACTTCACAGAGCGAGTACGAAAGGTTCTCGCCATGGCGCGTGAGGAGGCGGCAAGGCTCCATCACGAATACGTCGGCACCGAGCACATACTGCTCGGACTGATCCGCGAGGGCGAAGGCGTTGCCGCCGCAGTCCTGCAAAATCTCAGTGTCGACCTCGACGAGATTCAGCAGAAAATCGAGGAGACCGTGAAGAAGGGGAAGGCCGCAGCTGCGACCGGACCCGATCTTCCCTACACATCCCGCGCCAAGAAAGTACTCGAGCTCGCGATGGGCGAGGCTCGCGATCTGAGTCACGGCTATGTAGGCACCGAACACCTCCTGCTCGGACTGCTGCGCGAAGAGAAGGGAATTGCTGCGCAGGTGTTGACCGATGCCGGAGTGAATCTCGACGCCGCGAAGGCCGAGACTCTCCGTCTGCTTGGTACGGAGATGCCGCAAGGCGGCACCCCGTCGACCACGCCGGGAACCCCTGGCACGACGCAAACCCAGACCGGCAAAGGAGAGAAGAAGTCGAAGACTCCCGCGCTCGATCACTTCTGCAGGGATCTCACTCAGCTCGCAGCCGACAACCAGCTCGATCCAACGATCGGCCGCGGCAAGGAAATCGAGCGCGTGATGGAGATCCTCACGCGTCGCAAGAAGAATAACCCGGTCTTGATCGGCGAACCCGGAGTTGGTAAAACGGCGATCGTCGAAGGACTTGCACAGCTAATCGCCAACGGCGAGTGCCCCGATTCTTTGCGAGATAATCGCGTGCTGTCGCTGGACATGGCGGCGGTAATCGCGGGCACCAAGTATCGCGGTCAGTTCGAGGAGCGCCTTAAAGCGGTCATGAACGAGATCGCGCAGAACAAGAACATCATCCTCTTCATCGACGAGCTGCACACGCTCGTGGGCGCCGGTGCTGCAGAGGGAGCCATCGACGCCAGCAACATGCTCAAGCCTGCGCTCGCGCGCGGTGAGCTGCAGTGTGTCGGTGCCTCGACTCTCAACGAGTATCGCAAGTACATCGAAAAGGATGGCGCGCTCGAGCGTCGCTTCCAGACCGTCATCGTCGAGCCGCCTACGGTGGACGAGACGGTGGAGATCCTCAAGGGACTTCGCAAGAAATACGAGGAGCATCACAAGGTGACGATTCCCGACACGACGCTGGAGTCTGCGGCGAAACTGTCGGAGCGCTACATCACCGACCGATTCCTTCCCGACAAGGCAATCGACGTTATCGACGAAGCGGGAGCGCGTGCGCGTCTCGCGACGCAGTCACCACCGCCCGCCGTCGCCGAGCTGAAAGGACAGCTCGATGCGGTCAACGTTGACAAGGAGGCGGCTGTTCGCGATCAGAACTTCGAGCGCGCTGCTTCGCTGAGGGATCGCGAGCGGGAGCTACAGGGCGACATTCGCCGCAAGCAAGAAGAGTGGGAGAAGCATCGCCAGTCGCACCGGCCAGTTCTCGGCGAGGAGGAAGTCTCCTTCATCGTCAGTCGCTGGACTGGAATTCCCGTAATGCGTCTGCAGGAGGCCGAGACTGCCAGACTCTTGCGCATGGAAGAGGAGCTTCATGCCTCCGTCGTCGCGCAGGAAGAAGCGATCAAGGCGCTCGCGCGCTCGATACGTCGCAGCCGCGCCGGACTGAAGGATCCGAACCGTCCAATCGGCTCGTTCATCTTCTCCGGCCCCACCGGTGTCGGAAAGACCGAGGTCGCTCGCGCTCTCGCCAAGTTCCTCTTTGCGGATCCACAGGCTCTGATTCGCGTCGACATGAGCGAATACATGGAGAAATTCTCCGTGTCCCGCCTCATCGGCGCTCCTCCGGGCTACGTTGGCTACGAAGATTCCGGAACGCTCACCAAGGCGGTACGTCGGAAGCCGTACAGCGTGGTGCTGCTCGACGAAATCGAGAAGGCGCACCCCGATGTGTTCAACATCCTGCTGCAGGTTCTGGACGAGGGTCACCTCACCGACAACTACGGACGCGTGATCGACTTCAAGAACACCGTGGTCATCATGACCTCGAACGTCGGTGCTCGCGACATCACCAAGGGACGCGGACTCGGATTCCACGCTCCCGACCAGAAGACGAACTTCGAGCGGATCGCCGAGAAGGTGAAGGAAGAGATGCAGCACACCTTCAATCCGGAATTCCTCAACCGTCTTGATGATGTGATAGTGTTTCACCCCCTGTCGCAGGAGAACATCAAGGAGATCGTCACCATTCTCCTGCGGGACGTACAGAAGCGACTCAGCGACGAAGAGCTCACGCTCAAGCTCACCGAAGCGGGATCCAATTTCCTGGTGAAGCACGGGTACGACGAGAAATTCGGCGCGCGTCCATTGAAGCGGGCGATCCAGAAGTTCATCGAGGATCCACTCTCGGAAAAGATTCTTCTGGCCGAGTTCGCCAAGGGCGACGAGATCGAGGTAGATCTCGCTGCCGACGGCGAGAAGCTCGAGTTCCGCGTCCTCAGCGGTTCACCAAAAGCTTAAGACAACTCCGCATCAGACCAAACGGGGCTGTCGGAGAGAAGCAACTCTCCGACAGCCCCGTTGTCTAATCAGTGTACTCGCTCGCCGGCGAGGACCTCCGCCAAACTGACCAGTGTATATTTGTGTGATGCGCAAAATTGCTTCATGTGTGCTGGCGTTAGCTGCGCTCAGCGTTGCTCCCTTGTATGCACAGGAGGGCGCTCCGGGAGTCTGCTCGACGCCTGAGTCAATAGTCGTCACCGGAAGTTCGCGAATCGATACGGCAAGTGTTCGAGCGACCGCCGGACTGTCCACCGGGGCTCAGCTCAACGTGCACGACATCCAGACCGCGATCAAGGCGCTGTACGCCACCGGCCAATTCGACGACGTCCAGATCATATGCCGAGTGCCGCCGACCACCAGCAAGGCCTCGCTCCTAATCCAGGTCAAAGAGCGGCCAAATCTGACTGATTACAAGGTTATCGGCGCCGACCGGGTATCTCCGAAGGATGTGAAGGAGAAGCTGGCCTTTGCGACTGGCAGTCCCGTCGATCCTGGCAAGATCGCCAAGGCGATCGCCAGCGTCGACTCGCTTTACGAGAGCAAGGGCTACTATCTCGCGACGGTAAAACCCGAGTCAACCGTCACCGACGGGAAGCTTTCGATCAATTTCAGAATCGATGAGGGGAGGCGTCTCGCGATCTCTGGAATCCGCATCAACGGCAATAGCAAGATCTCTGATGCCGACATCGTGGGCGCCATGGACACAAAGCCAGAGGGGTTTCTCTGGACGCGCAACGGCGAGCTCGACGATGCGAAGTACGCGCAGGACCTCGCTGAGAAGATCCCGCAGCTGTACGCGGGTCGCGGCTACATCGACTTCAGAATCCTCAAAGACACGCTCGTCGTCGACCGCGCCAAAGGCAAAGGATTGATCGACATCAACGTCAGCGAAGGCCCGCGCTACACGGTTGGAAACTTCGAGGTGATTGGGAACCGGCGCTTCTCCACGGAACAGATCAACTCCTTTTATCCGTTCGGCGCCAACCAACAGGCTACGGTAGTGCAGAAAGCGACCGGCCTCATTCGCCGCAGCTACATCAATCCGCCAAACACGTTCGACGAAGCAAGATGGGACGATGCGCAGCAGAAGCTGATGGAAGCCTACAACGATGAAGGCTACATCTACGCCAACATCCGTCCGGTCGTCGAAAGAGTGCCGAGCACAGACTCGGTGCGCAAAGTGAACCTTCGTTGGGAGATCGACGAACGGTCGCCGGCCATCGTCAACCGAATCGAGATCGCGGGGAACGACTACACCCACGAGTCGTGCATTCGTGAGCAGATCGTGCTCGCGCCGGGTCAGGTCTTCAACCGCAACTACTTGATCCGCAGCTACCAGAACATCGGGAATCTCAACTTCTTCGAGACGCCGATGCCCGCGCCGGAGACGCGGCCCAGTGGCGACCAGGGCGACGTCGACATCGTCTTCAACGTCAAGGAAAAGCGAACGGGCAACATCAACTTCGGTGCATCGATGGGGCAGGGGACTGGACTTGGCGGCTTCATCGGGCTCGATCAGCCGAATCTTCTGGGACGCTGCAAACGGGCGCAGCTGCAGTGGCAGTTCGGACGCTTCATCAACGATTTCAGCGCCACCTATAGCGATCCCAATATTCGCCAATCGCGAATTTCGGGAAGCTTCACGGCGTATCACAGCCGTTCGCGGTTCCAGCTCGCAGAACTTGGCGGAGCGATCAGAACCGGCGGCCAGGTACAGCTCGGGTTTCCGGTTCCGCAATCGATCTACACCCGCCTCTTCGTGTCTTACGGCGGCGAGAAGGTGAAATACGAAAGCCAGGGCCTACTCGGCACGGTCGCCGAGGCGTGCAAGAACTGCTTCCGCTCTACGCTGGGACTCACTGCAACGCACGACACCCGTACCGGACTTCCATTCCCTGCGGACGGCGGGCTTCAGTCGTTCAACGCGCAATTCAATGGCGGCCCGCTGGGAGGGACTGCCGCGTTCCAGCGCTACACGACCGAGCTTCGCTCTTACGCGCCGATTGGACGGATCGGCGGCAGCCTCCTGGGTGGTGAGCCGATGATGTTCGTGGTAGGGCTGTCCGCGCGTGCAGGAGCTGTTTTCGGCAACACCGGTCCGTTCTTCTATTCACAGGCATTTTCACTCGGCGGTACGCAATACGGCGAGCCTTTGCGCGGGTATGACGAGTTCTCGATCACGCCCAGCGGGTACAATCCCAACGCCGACCAGACGCAGGCGAGCAGATCATCGTTCGGTAATGCGTTCTTCGTCGGGACCGGAGAGCTCGGGCTCAGGATCAGTCAGTCTCTCTACCTGAACACCTTCTTCGAGGGCGGCAATGTTTGGAACAAGCCGCGCGAGTTCGACCCGACGCGCCTTTTCAGGAGCTTCGGCTTCGGAGTAGCCACTTTGAGCCCACTCGGACCTTTGGGTGTGGATATTGGGTATGGGTTCGACAAGATTGATACACAGGGGAGGCCGGCGCCTGGCTGGAAGCTCCACTTCAAACTCGGACAATTCTTTTAACACTGGAGTCGTAATGCGAGTGCTTCTCCGTGCGTGTACCATCGCACTGGCCACATCGCTCATTCTTGTCGGTACCGCCGGAGCGCAGGCATCGCAGTCTCCGCCCGCGTCCGTCAAGATCGGTTATATCAACTCGGCCTTGCTGCTTCAGCAAGCGCCGGGACGCGCTGAAGCCGAGGCGCAGTTCGACAAAGAGGTGGGAGTCTACCGCCAGCAGATCCAGCGGATGGACGACTCGCTTCGAACGTTAATGGCTGCCTTCGATCGCGACGCGCCGAAGCTCGATAGCGCGACCCGCGAAACGCGGCGCACGTCGATCGGTCAGCGCGAGGTAGAGTATCAGAACCGTGCCCGCGGACTCGATTCGACTATGCAGGCGCGTCAGGCACAACTGGTCAAGCCAATCATGGAGCGAGTTCAGCAGGTTATCGAAGCGATTCGCGCCGAAGATGGCTACGCGGTGATTTTCGACGTCGGCGCTCAGGTAAGTGTGGTTGTTGCCGCCGACAAGAGACTCGATCTGACCGACCGTGTGCTCGCGCGGCTTAAATCGCAAGGCCTTCCTCCCGCCACGCCGGCGAGCGGAGCCATTCCACAGCCCGCGGGAGTGACTCGGCCCAAGAAGTGAATGGCAACGCGATAGCCAAAGGTTCAACCAGCGGTGATGGTGCCAGCACCATCACCGCTGAGGCTATTGCGGCACTCGTTTCCGGCGAGTTGATAGGTGATGGCAAGGTCGCGGTTAGCAGTGTTGCACCACTCGACCGCGCAGAGGCTACGCAGCTGAGCATTTTGTCGAGCGCGAAGTACGCCGGTATGATGGCCACAACCAAAGCCGGCGTGGTGCTCGTTGATCCGGAGTTCCGCGAAGCCCCAGGAGTCACGCCAGCGCGGATAATCGTCAAGCAGCCCCTGGAGAAACTGCTCTCGCTGTTACCAAAGCTTTACCCGGAGGAATCGACAAAAGCCGGGATAGCCTCGACCGCGCGCATTGGCAGGGCGGCGATTCTGGGACAGCGATTGTCTGTCGGCGAATACGCAATCATCGGAGCGAACGCAAAGCTGGGGGACGAAGTCGTCATCGGTCCACACTGTGTGGTGGGGGATGGGGTCTCAATTGGAGACGGCGCTCGTCTCTGGCCAGAGGTGACGATTTATTCCGGCGCTACGATCGGTGCGCGGACGATTATCCATTCCGGTGCACGCATTGGATGTGACGGTTTCGGGTACGTCTTTCGTGACGGAGAGCACCAGAAGATTCCGCACGTGGGCCGCTGCCTCATCGGCGACGATGTCGAGATCGGCGCCAACACAACCATCGACCGCGGCAGCATCGACGACACTGTCGTCGGTAACGGAACCAAGATCGACAACCTTGTGCACATCGCGCACAACGTACGGGTTGGGGAGAAGTGCCTGATCATGGCACAGGTGGGCGTCGCGGGTTCGGTAACGATCGGCGACGGCGCGATTCTGGCCGGGCAAGCCGGCATCGGCGGCCATCTTTCGATTGGTGCCGGTGCTCGTCTCGCAGCGCAGGCCGGAGTCTTCGGCGACATCCCCGCAGGCGAAACCTGGTCTGGTTACCCAGCGCGGCCACATCGTGAATCTCTTCGTGCCTCGGCCGCATTGTTTAAATTGGCCGGGATGATACGTCGCCTCGAGAAATTGCTTGGAGAGCCGGAATCCCGGTGAGTCGAAGGACCCTAGCCCGTCCAGCCGCGCTGGAGGGCATTGGACTGCATCTGGGCGTTCCATGTCGACTCACCTTCCAGCCAGCGTTGACGAAGCAGGGAATCGTTTTCCGGCGCACTGATCGCCCGGGACTGCCTCGAATACGCGCGCACGTCAGCGAAGTAAGTGGGAGCGAGCGGCGCACTCAGCTCGGAAAGGGCGACTGCGCGGTCCATACCGTGGAACACGTTCTCGCTGCCGTAACGGGAATGGGAATCGACGACGTCACTATTGATATGGATGGGCCAGAGCCACCGATTCTCGATGGCAGCGCGGCGCCCTTTCTGGCTGCGATCTATGACGCAGGCCTTGCGTCAGTGGATGGTGAGCCGGACTTTTTGGACCTTAGCGAGCCGGTGCGGATCATAGATGGCGCGTCTGTCTACGAAGCGTATCCAGCGGCGCGTCTCGAGCTTGACGTAACGATCGAGTTCCCGCATCCGCTCATTGGCAAACAGTCGCGCCGCTTCACGGTAACCGAAGAATCATTCGCGAGTGAGCTGTCGCGAGCCCGGACTTTCGGTTTTGTTCATGAGGTGGATGCGCTTCGAGCGAAAGGACTGATCAAGGGCGCATCACTCGACAACGCGGTCGTGCTCGACGACAGTGACATTCTGAGCGGCGATCTGCGGTGGGCTGACGAGTTCGTGCGGCACAAGGCGATGGATTGCGTCGGCGACCTGGCGCTGGCTGGGGCGCGCGTTCGCGCCAGAATTGTGGCGGTGAAACCGAGTCATCGCGGAACGGTGACGCTGGTACGGGAGATGGTGAAGGCCGGACGAAAGGAGAAGGGGATGTATACGATAGAAGACATCATGAAGGTTCTGCCCCACCGGTACCCGTTCCTGCTGGTGGACCGGATTCTCGAGATCGAAGAGAAGAAGAGAATCGTGGGCGTGAAGAACGTCACCATCAACGAGCCGTTCTTTCAGGGACACTTCCCCGGTCATCCGATCATGCCCGGCGTGCTCATCATCGAGGCAATGGCGCAGGTTGGCGGCATGCTGCTGATGGGATCCGTCGAAGATCCCGAGAGCAAGGTCGTGTACTTCATGTCGCTCGACAATGTGAAATTCCGGCGGCCGGTCAAACCTGGAGATCAAATCAGGTTCGAGCTTGAGATCACGCAGATCCGAGGAATGGTTTGCAAGATGCGCGGGGTTGGGAAGGTCGACGGAGAGGTCGTCGCCGAGGCGGACATGGCGGCGATGGTCCGAGATCGATGACGAATCCGCGGATTCACCCGTCGGCGATCGTTTCGCCAGACGCCGAAATCGCATCGGATGTCGAGATCGGCGCGTTTGCCATCATCGGTGAAAACTGCAGCATCGCGAGCGGCTGCGTCATCTCGGCGAGAGCAACGCTGGAGCGTAACGTAAGCCTCGCGAAGAACGTTCAAGTAGGGATCGGAACAATCCTCGGTGGACTCCCTCAGGACCTAAAGTTCGCTGGGGAGGAAACCAGCGTGGAGATCGGCGAGGGAACCGTCATTCGCGAGTACACGACGATCAATCGCGGAACCGCGCATTCGTTCAAGACGACGGTCGGACGAAACTGTCTGCTAATGTCGTACGTCCATCTCGCGCACGACTGTCACATTGGAGACAATGTCATTTTGTCCAACGTCGTCCAGCTCGCTGGCCATGTGACCGTCGAAGACAGGGCGATCATTTCGGGTTTGAGCGCGGCGCATCAATTTGTGCGGATCGGACGCCAAAGCTTCATCGGGGGCTGTTCGCGAGTGTCCAAAGACATCCCGCCTTTTCTCAAGGCCGTCGGAAACCCAGTGAAACTTTATGGGCTGAACACCGTTGGTCTCCAGCGCGGCGGGATGGATGACGCCACCATACTCGAGCTGAAGCGCGCGTACAGGTTGCTGTTTCGATCGGACCACAATGTCACCCAGGCGATCGAGCGGGCGCAGAACGAGCTCGAGCCGCTGCCCGAGGTGAAAGAGCTCATACGATTCGTGGAAGCGAGCGAGCGCGGGGTTGTGATTTGAGGAACACTCCACGCGTTGGCGTCGTCGGCGCGGGCAGTCTCGGGTTTCATCACATAAGAATTCTGCGCGACCTTCCCGGCATACAGTTCAGCGGTTTCGTCGAATCGAGACCTGACCGAAGAAAGGAAGTCGAGAAGGAGCTGAGGGTCAGGAGTCACCAGACGCTGGATAGCCTGCTCGACGCTTCGGACGCGATCATAATCGTCGTTCCCACCTCGGCGCATTTCTCGGTGGGCAGCGCCGCAATCGAGCGAGGGAAGCACGTCTTCATTGAAAAGCCGATCACGTCGACGCTCGAAGAAGCGGACGCTCTTCTCGAGCTCGCGCGTGAGAAAGGTGTCATAGTACAAATCGGCCATATCGAGCGATTCAATCGGGCAGTGCGTGCCGCGCTTCCACACGTGAAGAAGCCGAGATTCATCGATAGCGAGCGATTGGCTCCGTTCAGCCCGAGAGGGTCGGATGTGGCAGTAGTTCTCGATCTGATGATCCACGACATCGATCTCTTACTTACGCTCGTCAAATCTGAAGCGCGCGACATCTCCGCTGTCGGAGTCCCGGTGCTCACCGAGATGCTGGATATCGCAAACGCCCGGGTGACGTTCAACTCGGGCGCGGTTGCGAACATCACCTCGAGCCGCATCTCGCGCGAGAAAAAGAGAAAAATCCGAATCTTTCAGCAGAGTGAGTATCTATCTCTCGATCTCGGTGCGGGAACCGGCGAATTTTACCGGCTCCGGGGCGATATCGATCCCCGCGCGTTACGCTCTTCGCCTGCTGATATCGGGGCCTTCGTCGACCGCGTAAAGCTTCATGCGCCAGACGGCGAGCCGCTCAAGCTCGAGTTGGAGAGTTTCGTTGCCGCGCTGAAGGGGAAGGGCGAGGTAGAAGTCACAGGGGACGAGGGTAGGCTCGCGTTGGGCGTAGCACTTCGGATCGTGAAGGAGATCGAGCGGACTCTTCCGTCGCTCGTCGGGCTCGCGCACCACGATGCGTAAGGTGCTGTTCGTCGCCGGAGAAGCATCCGGCGACCTTCACGCGGCTGGGGTGGCGGGAGCGCTGAGACGCGTGCGACCGGAGCTTGGTCTTGCGGGGGTCGGAGGAGCGAGGTTAGCGGAGCAGGGCGTCGAGTTAATTCACAGAGACAACCAGCTTGGCGTTATGGGTTTTCTCGAAGTGCTCAAGCATGTGCCAAGGCACTTCCTGCTGCTTCGCACCATCCGAAAAATGCTCGACCGGAACGAGATCGCGGTCGTGGTCCTCGTCGATTATCCCGGGTTCAACATGAAAGTCGCCGCTGCCGCGAAACGCGCTGGAGTGCCGGTTCTCTATTACGTGACACCGCAGGTTTGGGCGTGGGGAGCCGGTCGCATCCCCAAGCTTGCCCAACTCATCTCCAAAGCGGCGGTCATACTGCCGTTCGAGGAGCCGCTGCTCCGCGGCTACGGAATTGATGCGACGTTCGTTGGCCACCCGCTGCTGGATCGAGCGGTGAACATGCCGACCAGACAGGAAGCGCGGGAGGCACTCAGCCTATCACCAAATGCGCCAGTCCTTGCGCTTTTTCCCGGCAGCCGGCAGCAGGAGATCGATCGCCACATCGAGGACTTCGTGGCGACCGCGAAAGAGCTTCAGCGCCAGACTCCAGGCCTGCAGGTCGTTGTCAGCGTCGCGCCGACCGTTGCTCTCGACTCGGATCGCTGCCCTTTTCGGCTTGTCCACTCGGCGTCACTGAGCGTTTTGCGCGCAGCAGATGCGGCCCTCTGCAAGAGCGGAACGACAACGCTGGAGGCGGCCATTGCAGACTGCCCGCTCATCGTCGCGTATCGCACGGGGCGGATCTCCTTCGCGCTGGCGAGGAGACTCGTGAAAGTCTCGAATATCGGACTCGTCAATGTGGTAGCGGGAAGAGAAGTAGCCCGCGAATTCATACAGGACGAGATCGTGCCGCTGACAATGGCGGATGCGCTCTCACAACTTATGCCCGTGAATAGTCCTCAGCGCGAAGCAGTGCTTGCGGGGCTCGCGGAAGTAAGGGCCAAGCTTGGCTCACCCGGCGCGGCCGATCGTGTCGCGCGAATGACCAGCACGCTCGCGGGCCCGCAAGGATGACAAGCCAGACCGACGTCTTTTCGTGGCACTCACGATTTGCGCTGTTGCTGGGCAGAGCTGTCCTAAATCTGCTTGGTCGCACCTGGCGATTCCGCGTTCTGAACTCCGAAGCACTTCGAGAGCTGCGATCCGCCAAGCAGAGCTTCATCTTCGCGCTGTGGCACGGGCATCTGCTCCCACTTCTCTGGTACCATCGAGACCAGAGCGTCGTGGTTTTGATTAGCGAACACCGCGATGGCGAGCTCGTCGCGCGCGCCGCTAGCTCGCTCGGTTTCGGGCTGATACGTGGGTCGAGCACGCGCGGAGCCGATCGCGCTCTGATTTCAATCGTGCGCGAGCTGCAGGCGGGGCGTGAGGTCGCAATTACGCCCGACGGGCCGCGTGGACCGGCTGCGAAGTTTGCGCCGGGAGCATTGGTTGCGGCGCAAAGATCAGATTCATTCATCCTCCCGGTTGTTGCAGTGGCGGATCGTGCCTGGCGCCTGAGAAGCTGGGATCGCTTCATGATCCCAAAACCGTTTGCGAGAGTAACCATCGCGTACGGAAATCCAACAAAAGTGCTCGCGACCAGCCCGCGCGCAGCAGCAGACGAAGGTCCCCGCTTCGAGGAGTTGATGAGCGAAGCGCTCGGAATGGCGAGTGGCTGACCTCCGTAGAATGCTCGAAGGCATTTGGAGGGGCCGTGACAAACGCGCCCGCGTCGTCCGCTCGTTGCTGACTCCTGCCGAAGCCGTTTACGCCGCCGTGATAGCCACCAGAGGAAGGCTTTACGACTGGGGAATATTACGGGCGACTGACTTTTCGATACCTGTCCTGAGCATCGGCAACCTCTCGGTTGGCGGAACGGGAAAGACGCCGGTTGCGGCGTGGTTCGCTCGCAAGTTCCTGGAGAAAGGCGCCGCTCCCGCAATTGTGTTGCGCGGTTATGGTGGTGACGAGGTCATCGTTCACGAGCGACTGAATGAGGGGATTCCGGTGATTGCGACCGCCGACCGAGTCCGCGGCATCCGCGAGGCAATCGCCCAAGGTGTCGATATCATTGTTCTCGATGATGCATTCCAGCATCGCAGAGCTCGGAGGGACGCAGATGTTCTGCTGGTGAACGCTGACGCGTGGACAGGAAAACCTCGACTCCTTCCCGCTGGGCCATGGCGCGAGCCTCTTCGCGCCGCTTCCCGGGCGACGCTCACGATCGTCACACGAAAGATCGCGGAGGAATCCGCCGTCGCCGATGTGAAGCGTGCACTCGCCAACGTCGCGCCACACGTGCCAGTTTGCGTCGCGCATCTTGCCCCGGCCGATTTGAGAAGCACTTCGACTGGCCAAGCGCTTCCGCTTCATGTGATACGAGGAGCTGATCTAACCGCAATTGCGGCGATTGCAGAACCGCAGTCCTTCTTCAAGCAGCTCACTGAACTTGGCGCAGTCGTTCGACCGTTCAGCTTTCCCGACCATTACGCATTTACGCGAGCAGACGCGCGCAATCTAGCGGCGGAGGCGAACAATTCCGACTTCGTCGTTTGCACTCTCAAGGATGCGGTGAAACTGGAGTCGTTGTGGCCTGCCGAAGCGGGGTCATTATGGTATGTTTCACAGCGCTTGCGAATCGAGGACGGCCAGGAGCACATCGACCGTCTGCTCGAGGGTTTACTGTCTCCGCAACCTGAACAGCGGCTCCCGACACAAGGCTAATATTCGAGCTCATGGCAACAGACTATCGAATCCCTGCACATAAGCTGGTTCGACCTGACAAGGACCGCTTTCTCGATGAGGAGAACCCATTCGAGGCAATGATGTCGCGGTTCGACAAAGCCGCCGAGCTTCTCGATCTCGAGCCAGGGTTGTACAAGGTTCTTCGACAGGCTGAGAAGCAGGTCATCGTCTCCATTCCGGTGATGATGGATAACGGGCAGGTCGATGTGTATGAGGGCTACCGGGTTCTTTACAACACGTCGCGTGGACCAGCCAAGGGTGGCATTCGCTTCGACATGCAGGTTACGCTGGAGGAGGTGAAAGCTCTCGCCGCGTGGATGACGTGGAAGTGTGCCGTGGTCAATATTCCGTTTGGCGGCGCAAAGGGCGGAGTGAGATGCGATCCCCTGGCAATGAGTGCGGGCGAGCTCGAGAAACTCACGCGTCGCTACACATCTGGGATCATCAACCTGCTCGGTCCCGATTCCGATGTGCCAGCCCCGGACGTAAACACCAACGAGCGCGTGATGGCCTGGGTCATGGACACCTACTCGATGCACGTCGGCCACACGACTACCTCAGTAGTCACCGGAAAACCTGTGGAGCTGGGTGGATCTCTCGGCCGTCGGGAAGCGACTGGTCGCGGATGCATGATCGTGACGAAGGAAGCGTTACAACATCTCGGGATGCCAGTGAAGGGGACGACCGTTGCCATCCAGGGATTTGGCAACGTCGGCTCCGTCGCGGCGCAGCTCCTGGGCCGCGAAGGCTGCAAGATCGTAGCGATTGGTGACCGATCGGTCTCCTTGTATAACGCGAGCGGGATCGACATCGACGACGCCATCGGTTACGTAAAAAAGCATCGTTCGCTCGAGGCTTATACAAAGGCGGAAGTGATCTCGGGCGCGGATCTCCTGACCCTCGATGTTGATGTCTTTCTCCCGGCAGCGCTCGAGAACGTCATCACGACGCGCAACGCCGGCGACATCAAGGCGCGCATCATTTGCGAGGGCGCCAACGGACCGACGACCGCCGCCGCCGATTCGATCCTCGACGAGAATGGTATCTTCGTGATTCCAGACATTCTCGCCAACGCCGGCGGCGTGACCGTCTCGTATTTCGAGTGGGTGCAGGACCGCGGCGGATACTTCTGGCCGGAGGATCTCGTGAACGAACGCCTCGAGACCATCATGCGGCGCAGTTTCCACGATGTCCTCGACCTTTCGCGGCAGCGCCGCGTCAACATGCGCACCGCCGCATACATGCTCTCGATCAGCAGAGTCGCCAGCGTTCACAGACTACGCGGCATCTACGCATAGATGCGACTGGTCGTCGCGGTCGTGGGCAGGGCGCGCAATCGTGCGCTGGGCGAAGCGATTCGGGACTACGAAGAGAGAGCGGCGCGCTACTGGCCGCTCGACGTGCGTGAAGTTCGCGAAGAGCGCGCCACCGGAGTGTCTGTCGACAAGGTGAAAGAACGCGAGGGATTGCGACTGGCGGAGAAAGTCCCCGCCCGAGCGCGCACAGTGGTCTGCGAGGTTGATGGCAAGTCTTTCAGCTCGTCGGAGTTCGCCGACTTCCTCCAAACCGCTCGTGAACAGGACCGCGATGTCGCTTTTCTGATTGGCGGAGCGTTTGGTCTGGCACCAACGGTGAAAACCGGATCGACGATGAAGCTGTCCCTTGCGCCGTGGACGCTACCCCACGAAATCGCGCGTCTCGTCCTCGTCGAACAGATCTATCGCGCCGGGACCATTGTACGCGGCGAGCCATACCACAAATGACGCTCGTTCGTGACAAGACGCCAAAAATGCAGAGATCAGGCTCGCAGGAAGCCGACTGGTTCGAGCAATGGTTTGGTGAAGATTATCTGCGCATCTATCAGCACCGTGACGAAGAGGAGGCCGAACACGCAATCGAGCTGATAGTGTCCAACTTGCCGCGCCGTGAGATCCATTCCGTTCTCGATCTCGGTTGCGGGGCTGGGCGGCACACCAACGTACTATTCGAGCGGTGGTGGACAGTCGGGCTCGATCTTTCAATGGCGCTCCTGAAAGTCGCGAGAAAGGAATCGCCTGATGCGCCGTACGTGCGAGCGGACATGCGAGAGCTCCCCTTCGCCGACGAGAGCTTCGACCTGGTGGTTAATCTCTTTACCAGCTTCGGGTATTTCGACGACGACCGGGAGCACGCGAGAGTTCTTGCTTGCGTACGCGCTGCACTGCGCCCAGGTGGAACGCTCGTCATCGACTACCTGAACGCCAGTCAGGTGCGCAAAGACCTCGTACCCTATGATGAACGTGTCGCGAGCGGCATCACGATCGAGCAGAGCCGGGCTATCACACCCGACGACCGATTCGTCGAGAAGACGATCCGACTGCGCGAACGCGGCAGGGAGTACATCGAGCGGGTGCGACTGCTGACGGCATCGGATCTCGAGTGGATGCTCAAGGCCGCCGGATTCGAGGTGCTCAAGCGCTTTGGGGACTACGGCGGTAGCGGCTGGTCCGAGGACTCACCGCGCGTGATTCTCTTCGCGAACCGGCGATGAATCCTCGAATCGTAACTCAATCGCTCAGCGGCAATCCCCTCGCCGCCGCGGCGATGTCGGGCAGTGCGCCTGCGAACTGGTACGAGCCTGTCCCCGCCGATGCGGCGTCCTGGCGTGAACGCCTCGACTCGGTTCGATCGGAGTCTGCTGACGATTGGCTGACGCGTCTGACGCCGGCATTCGATGCTACCGGGAAAGCGAAGGAGCGACTCGAACGGTCGAGCACGCGACAGGGAGTGGTCGTCACAACGGGTCAGCAACCTGGCCTGTTCGGAGGTCCGATCTACACGTTGTCCAAGGCATTGAGCGCACTCGCCATCGCCGACGCGCTCCAGGAAGCTACCGGCATTCCAGTGGCGCCGGTGTTCTGGGCGGCGACCGACGATACCGATTTCAGGGAAGCCAGCAGCACTGTCGTCTCGATTCCAGGCGGCGCGCAGCTCCTCCGCATCGATCATCCTGAGCCGCTCGGTCGTCCAATGGCGTCGATGCCACTCGGCGATGTGTCCGCACAGCTGGACGCGCTGCGGCGAGCCGCCGGATCCGCCGTCGACGGCACTCCGATCGAGCTGCTCGAACGCTTCTACAGTGCCGATCAGACGGTAGGATCGGCGTACGTCTCTTTCCTTCGCGCGTTGCTGGCGCCGCTTGGTATCGCCGTGATCGATGCGTCGCATCAGGCGACCCGAGCCGCGGCGATCCCCGTGTTGCGCGCGGCACTCGAGAAAGCGGACGACATCAGTCAGAGGATCGTCGAGCGCAATCGCGAAATAGAAAGCGCCGGATTTGCTCTGCAGGTTCAGGACGTGCCGGGACTTTCGCTCGTCTTCAGCACCGCGTCCGGTGCGCGCAAACGCGTTCCAATCAAAGCTGCGCGCAAGCAGGCGATTACCGAGGATACGGGTCCCAACGTGTTGCTCCGCCCGGTCGTCGAGCGTGCCGTACTGCCAACGGCCACTTACGTTGGAGGCCCTGCGGAAATCGCCTACTTCGCGCAGATCTCACCGATCGCGGAGGCGATCGGCGTTGCGCGCCCTGCGATTGTTCCACGGTGGTCGTGCCTCATCATCGAGCCCCAGGTCGAGCAGATCCTCGAGAAACTCTATCTGTTGCCCGAGGACTTTCGTGAGCCTCATGAGGTTGAGGCGCGTGTCGCGCGCGCGCGGCTGCCGAAGTCGGTCGTCGACGAGCTCGACGCAACGCGCGCGGCCCTCGACGAAAGACTCGACGAGCTTACTAAAGCGGTCGCGAGAGAACGCGCACCGGTGGGCGCATCCGTTACGGAGGGATTGCGCGCGAATCTGGCGAAGCGTGTCGATCGATTCGAGCGCCGTCTCATCGCCGCAGCGAAAAGGCAGCATACCGAGATCATGCGTGAGATCGGTACGGCGCGCGGATCTCTCTATCCTCTGGGCAAGCCGCAGGAGCGCATCCTCAATTTTGTGCCACTCCTCGCTCGTTACGGGACTGTTCTGCAGGACGAGATGCTTGCGGAGGCGAGACATCACGCAATGCACTTAGTCGGCGGTAATGCGACATCGCACCGTCTGGAGGGAGCCGTTTCCGCACGAGGCGGTTCGTGAATAGAGGGGAAGACGAGAACGTAAAGGATCGACCCCTTACCGAGTTGTTGCCCGCCGAGCCTGATGAGGTCGCTGAGGCCGCGGACAACTGAGAGCCGAGCGCTCGAGCGGAAAGGCGCGGCATTTCTCGTAGCCTCGGGAATTCTTCTCAGCCGTCTCGCGGGACTGATTCGCCAGACTATGATGGCCCGCTACCTCGGCGCCGGCCTCGCCGCTGACGCCTTCAACGCCGCGTTCCGCATCCCGAACATGCTGCAGAACCTGTTCGGCGAAGGTGTGCTCTCCGCCTCGTTCATACCGGAATACGCAGGGCTCCTCGGAAGAGGAGATGAGAATGAGGCGACCCGCCTGGCTGGCGCCGTTGCCGGCATGTTGGCGCTCGTGTCATCGATCATCGTTGCACTCGGCGTATTCACCGCGCCATGGCTCGTGGCCGTCATCGCCAACGGTTTTACGGGTGAGAAACGCGAGCTCACTGTCCTACTGACCAGAATCCTGTTTCCCGGTGCAGGCCTCCTCGTGTTCTCCGCCTGGTGTCTGGGAATTCTCAACAGTCACCGCCGGTTCTTCATGTCCTACACCGCGCCCGTACTCTGGAATCTGGCGATGGTCGCGACACTCATTTTCTTCCATAAGGGTCGCAGCGAGGTTCAGCTGGCGATCTATCTCGCCTACGGATCGGTTGTCGGAAGCGCGCTGCAGTTCGGGATTCAGCTTCCGCAAGTGATGACTCTCGCGCGCGGAATCAGACCGCGACTTACAGCATCACACGAAAGCGTCCGCAACGTATTTCGCAATTTCGTTCCAGCGTTTGTGGGCAGAGGCGTCGTGCAGCTCAGTGCGTATGTCGATGCGTGGCTCGCGAGCTACCTGGGGAATGGTGCGGTCTCGTCGTTCACGTACGCCCAAACGATATACGTTCTGCCGATCAGTCTCTTTGGCATGGCCATATCAGCCGCGGAGCTGCCTGCGATGTCGCGCGCGGTGGGCACTACCGCGGAGATCGGCGCGTACTTGCGGGGCCGACTCAGCGACGGCCTCGACCGCATCGCGTACTTCATCGTTCCAAGCATCGTTGGGCTCCTCGCGCTGGGAGATCTGATCGTACACCTGCTGTTTCAGAGTGGGAGGTTCCAGCTAGGCAACACGATCTGGGTATGGCAGATCCTGATCGGCTCAACCATCGGACTTCTCGCGTCCACGATGGGCCGCCTGTACTCATCCACTTTTTACGCTCTGCGCGATACGCGGACACCGCTGCGTTACGCAGTCGTGCGGGTGATTCTTACCACGGTTCTCGGATATCTCTTCGCGCTGGTTCTGCCCGGGCTGCTCGGCCTCGATCGCAAGCTGGGCGCGGCAGGACTCACTGCGTCGGCGGGACTTGCTGGTTGGGTAGAGTTTTATCTGCTGCGGCGCGAGATGGACAAGAGAGTCGGTCGCACCCGACTGATACGATCGCGCGTCGCGCGCTTGTGGCTCGCGGCACTCATCGGTGCCGCACTTCCATGGGCCTACAAGCTGGCGATCGATCGCGGCTCGCCCATTCTCTCTGCGCACGAAACCGTCGTGCGCACGAAGCTCATGGATTTGGTTCTGCTTACGGTCTACGGCTTGACCTACCTCGGTATGACTGCGGCGTTTCGAATTCCCGAGGCAAAACACGTCATTGATCGAGGGACGCGATTGTTCAGACGCGCGAGGCGTTCGAGGTGAACTCTACTTTCCGCGCATGGTATAATTACACATGCTGTCAGTTCCCGACGCCGTTGCAACAAAACTCCCACATCTTCCGGAGGGACCGGGTGTCTATCTCTGGAAGGGAAGGGATGGAACTACCCTTTATGTAGGCAAAGCGAAGCGGCTTCGCTCGCGGGTGCGAAGTTATTTCGCGAATGACCAACTAGAGAGCGTAAAGACTCGGCATTTAGTCGGCCTCATTGCCGATCTCGAGACGATCGTCGTACCGAGTGAAGCGCACGCGCTGATACTCGAGGCGAACCTGATCAAAGAGTATCACCCGCGATTCAACATCGCGCTGCGCGACGACAAGTCATATCCATACATCAAGGTGACGGTTCAGGAGCCGTTTCCAAGAGTGTTCGTCACCCGGCGGCTCGAGGACGACGGAGCGAGCTACTTCGGTCCCTATACCGATGTCGGGGCAATGCGCCGCGCGCTCAACGTGGTGAAGAGAATATTCACCGTGCGGAGCTGCAACTACGACATGCCGGCTCAGATGCCGGAGCGCCCGTGCCTCGACTACTACATCAAGCGTTGCAAGGCACCGTGCATCCTGGCGCAGTCGCAGCAGGATTACCGCGCAATGATCGACGAGGTGGTTCTCTTCCTCTCAGGGAGGCCGGACGAGGTGTTCCGACGCGTGAAGGAGCGGATGGACCTCGCGTCCGAGCAGCTCGATTTCGAGCGCGCGGCGGAACTGCGCGATGTACTTCACCACCTCGAGCGGATGGAGGAGCCAACCGTCGTACTGGAGGTAGAGGGTGGCGATCGCGACGTCATCGGCTACGCCCGAGATGGCGATGACGCCTGCGTCACGGTATTGAGAATACGGAGCGGTAAACTGCTTTCGCGGGAACAGCGTTTCCTCACGAACATCGACGGTGAGGATGATACCGACGTGATGACGATGTTTCTCGCCGGGAGCTACGTCGGCATGCACCCGCGACGCGAGCTGATAGCGCTCGCTGAACAGAATGCCCGCCATTTGCTCGAGGAGCTGAAGCTTTCGTCGATGGAGGCGGAGGAGCGGGCAGGGGATCCGGTCTACGAGCTTAGCCGAGAGCTGGGGCTCCAACGGCTGCCGCGGTCGCTCGTATGCTTCGACATTTCTACTACGCAGGGCACTGATACCGTCGGCTCGTGCGTCTGGTTCGAGAACGGGCGGCCGAAGCGTAACGAGTACCGCAAGTTCAGAGTAAAGACGGTCGAAGGCAGCGACGACTTTGCGTCGATGCGAGAGGTCGTCCGACGCTACTTCGATCGGCGCCTGAATGACGAAAAGCCGCTGCCAGACCTGATCGTAATCGATGGCGGTAAGGGGCAGCTCTCGGCGGCCCACGACGCACTTGGGGAGCTGGGTTTGGCCGATCGTCCGTTGGTAAGCCTTGCAAAGCGGGAGGAGGAGGTCTTCATCTGGGGCAGAGAAGAACCACTCAGAATCTCGCGCCGCTCGCCAGGACTAAGGCTACTGCAGCAGGCGCGGGACGAAGCTCACCGTTTTGCGGTGACCTACAATCGCAAGCGCCGGGCGATGCGAACGGTGACGTCCGAGCTGCTTCGGGTGCCCGGTATCGGACCGGCAAAAAGGCGCCTATTGCTCAAAGAATTCGGAAGCGTGCAGGGCGTGCGCGATGCGGGCGAGGACGCTATAGCCAAGCTTCCAGGTTTCAACGCTGAGCGCGCGCGGAAGCTCCTCGAATCGCTCGCGGCCACGAGTCCCGTGTGAACGTAAAAGGGCAGAATCGTACAGGAACGCGATAGAGCTAAACTTCGGTAGTTCCTTGACTTCGCTCTCTATACCTCTAAATTACTTGAGCTATGGTCAAGGTCTCTCGGGTAGAATCAAGCAGCATCGCCGACGAGCTCGGAATCCGGCCGGGCACAGAGCTACTCACCGTCAACGGGCGGCCACTCGGAGACTTCCTCGACTGGGAATTTCTCACCGCTGACGAAGAGCTCCTGATTGAAGCTCGGCAGCCGGACGGTGAACAAGTCATCTACGAGCTCGAGCGGTTGGACGGTGAACCGCTGGGGATCTCGCTCGAGCCGCCAACTGTAAGGCGATGTGCGAATCGGTGCGAGTTCTGTTTCATCGAGGGCTTGCCGGCAGGCCTTCGCAAGCCGCTCTATGTTCGGGACGACGACTATCGACTCTCGTTCGCGTACGGGAACTTCGCGACTCTCTCGAATGTGAAGGAGCGCGACATTGAGCGCATACTCGAGTATCGACTTTCTCCGCTTTACGTCTCCGTACATGCGACGAACCATGACGCGCGCAAGATTCTGCTCAACAACCAACGCGTCCCGGACATAAAAGCCCAACTCTCACGTCTCGCGAACGGTGGAATCCAGTTTCATTGCCAGATGGTCATCGTTCCCGGATTGAACGATGAAGCGGTGCTCGATGAGTCGCTCACCGATTTGTGGGATATGCGCGAGGCAGTGTTGTCAGCGGCGGTCGTGCCCGTCGGCCTGACTCAGTTCTCGCACCTCTACACCGGCCGGAAGATGGATCGAGACACTGCTCGATCAATCCTTGCGCAGGTGGAGCGCTGGGGGAGACGTGCAATGCGGCTGCGCGGCGAGACCTGGGTTTTCGGGTCCGATGAGCTCTATCTCCTCGCCGAGCGCGAGCTTCCCGGACCCAAGCATTACGGCGAGTTCGCTCAGATCGAGAACGGCGTCGGTGCAGTCACTTCGCTGCGGATGCGAGTTGCAGCGGGATTGGATCGCGTCGGGCGTCGCGAGGGACAGCGAATCGGAGTCGTCACTGGTTTCGCGATGGCGCCGCTCATGAATCCCTTGCTCGAGCGCCTGCGGGAAGTGAGTGGGGCCGAATTCGAGCTGATCGTCGCGGAGAGCTCCTTGTTTGGCCCGACGATAACAACGGCTGGTCTTCTGGTCGGGCGAGACATTATGTCGGCGCTTTCCGATCGCCATGACCTCGATATCGCTCTCATTCCGGCGGAAACGATTAACGAGGACCGCGTCTTTCTCGACGATTACACACTGGAAGCAGTGCGTGAGTCTCTGCCGATGCCGATCTTTCCCTCGTACGACTTCATCGATGTGCTGCAGTCCGAGGCGAGCGGAGTACTCGCGTGAATCTCCCCGTCATTGCCCTTATCGGACGCCCCAACGTCGGCAAATCGGCGCTATTCAACCGCATTGTTGGGGAGAATAGCGCAATCGTGAGTGAGGAGGCTGGCACTACTCGCGACCGGCATTTCGCGCGCGCAGAATGGAATGGTCGCCAGTTCTGGCTCGTCGATACCGGTGGGCTGACCGACGACCCGCGCATCCCCATGGACGTCGAGATCAAGCGACAGGTATTGCAGGCAATCGAAGAATCCGACCTTCTGATGCTAGTGGTCGACGCCAAGGCGGGATTGCGTCCGAGCGATACTCGGGTTGTGGAGTTGCTGCGCGAGTCACGAAAGCCGTGGGTGCTGGTCGCCAACAAGGTCGACGATCCATCTACGACGGACTACTTCGAGTTCTACGAGCTGGGTGCAGGCGATCCAATTCCTGTGTCCGCACTCAACGGCAAGAACTCCGGCGACATGCTCGACGTGCTCGTGGAGCGAATTCCAACCGCTGTCGAAGAAGTGGCGGATGCGCTCCGCGTTGCGGTAGTCGGGCGTCCCAACGTCGGCAAATCCTCCCTCATCAACCGACTGCTCGGCGAGGAGCGACTCGTTGTTGCCGATACCGCGGGAACGACGCGCGACGCGATCGACACTCCGATGATGTTTCACGGACGCGAAATAATCTTTGTCGATACCGCGGGGCTCAGACGTCAGTCGAAGGTCGAAGAGGGAATTGAATTCTATTCTTCGCTCCGAACGAGGCGCGCGATCGATAGATCTGACATCTGTATTCTGGTGCTGGACGCTACCGAGGGTCTCCACAACCAGGATTTGAAGATCGCGGCGCTGGCCTGGGAGAGTGGACGCGGTTTGATCGTGGTCGTGAACAAGTGGGATTTGAAGGAAAAAGAGAACAACACCGCTGCGGAGTTCGAGAAAGAAGCACACGAGAAGGCGCCGTTCCTCAAATTCGTTCCCTTCGTGTTTACGTCTGCTATCAGCGGGCAGCGGGTAACCAGGATTCTCGACCTGCTGCTCGAGGTGGACGCTGAACGCCACAAACGGATTAGTACATCGCAGGTGAACAGCACGCTGGAGCAAATCGTCGGCAGGCGCCAGCCGCCGCAAGCAGCAGGTCGCGAGATCAAGTTGAATTACGCCACGCAGGTCGAGACTGCGCCGCCGGTGATCGCGGTCTTCGGCAACAATCCCGATCTGGTGCAGGAGCATTACGTCAGGTATCTGCACAACGGCTTCCGCGAAGCCTGGGGATTTCGCGGCAATCCTCTGCGCATCATCATGCGGCGGAAGACCGCGTAGATGGCGCCAATCTTTGGCGTCATCATTTCCTACCTCGCCGGCTCGATACCGTCGGCATACATCGCCGGCAAATTGCGCGGCGTCGACCTTCGCAAGCACGGCTCGGGAAATCTGGGCGCAACGAACGTCGTGCGAGTGTTGGGACCGAGGATCGGCGCAGCCGTATTCGTAGCCGATTTTCTGAAAGGATTTCTTCCCGTGTATTTTCTGCCGACGTACACCGATACGCTGAGGCCGGAATTGTGGGCACTGGTGTACGGCGCAGCCGCCATAGTGGGTCACGTCAAACCCATTTTTCTCCTGGGCAAGGGGGGAGGGAAAGGAGTCGCAACGGCGAGCGGTGTGTTCATGGCGCTCGCGCTCGTCCCAATGCTCATTGCACAGGCGGTATGGATCATCGTTTTCTATTTCACTCGCTACGTGAGCCTCGCGTCCCTCCTGGGTGCGGTAGTGCTGCCGATCGCGATTCTCGCCTTGTACCGCGATCCTCTCTCGCCGGTTTTCGTCGCCAGCGTGATCATCGCGCTGTTCGTGTTTTGGACGCACCGCGCGAACATTGGCCGACTTCGCCGCGGTGAAGAGCATCGCTTTGTGAAAAAGGAAGCGGCATCCTGATGCGCTGCGCAGTCGTGGGCGCCGGGGCGTGGGGTACCGCGCTGGCTGATCTTCTGGCGCGGAACGGACACGAAGTTTCGCTTTGGGCGTACGAAGCCGATGTCGTGGAATCGATCAACGCGAAGCACGAGAACGTGAGATTTCTGCGCGGGTACCAGCTGTCCCAAGAGGTCAAGGCCCTGGGTGAAATCGGTCGCGCGGTTGAAGGGGCGGACCTTATTGCACTGGCGACTCCCTCCCATGTTCTGCGCGGAATCATTAAATCGGCGTCGAAATTCCTGCCACCCGCGGCGCCGCTCGTCGTGGCGACGAAGGGAATAGAGCGACAGACGCTGTGTCTGATGACTGAGATCGCTGAGCAGGAGCTTCCCGGCGCAACGGTAGTCGCGTTATCCGGACCAAGCTTTGCCACTGAGGTCGTGAGCCGTCAACCTACAGCGGTAGTTGTCGCTTCCAAGCAGAATGGAGCCGCCGGCATCGCGCAGCGCGCGTTCAGCTCGGCCTACTTCCGCACGTACACGCATACCGACGTGATCGGAGTTGAGCTTGGCGGCGCGCTGAAAAACGTGATGGCGGTGGCTACGGGTATTGCTGATGGGTTGGGGCTCGGCTTCAACGCGAGAGCTGCCCTGGTTACCCGAGGTCTCGCGGAAATGACGAGATTGGGCACGGCACTGGGCGCGGAGCAAAGCACATTTGCCGGTCTGGCCGGACTCGGTGATCTGGTGTTGACGTGTACCGGCTCGCTAAGCCGCAACCGTGCCGTGGGCGTGGAGATAGGCAAGGGAAGAAAGCTGGAAGATGTTCTCAGGGACAGGGAAACCGTCGCGGAGGGAGTCATCACCGCGCAAAGCGCGCGCGAGCTGGCGGCGCGCGAGGGAGTTGAGATGCCAATCGTTGATACCGTGAATCGCGTTCTCTTCGAGGGACAGTCGGCTCGCGGCGCGATCGCGGCCCTCATGACGCGGGAGCTCCGAGCGGAGGTAGATCGATGAAAGCAAAGGAACCGGTGCAGGAATTCTTCTCGATCGGCGACGTGTGCACGTTGACAGATCTGAAGCCGCACGTGCTGCGCTACTGGGAGAGTCAGTTCAAGTTTCTTCATCCTGCAAAAAATCGCTCCGGCAATCGCGTTTATCAGCGACGGGAGATCGAGCTCATTATGCTGGTGAAGCAACTGCTTTACAGCGAGAAATACACGATCGACGGAGCGCGCCAGAAAATCGACGAGTACAGGAAAAGCGGGGAGCTTCGATCGGTGGCACGAGCGGCACTGGATTCGCAGGCCGTCGAATCGATGGAGACTGAGCTTCGCTCCATTCTGGCGATACTCGATGGACAGATACCGGAAAAGGGGATTGAGAGTTGATCGAGCCGCTCGTCGTCGTCATGCCGGCGTACAACGCCGAGCCGACGCTCGCGAAAGTGGTGAAGGACGTGAGGCGGAACCTGCCGGGTGCGTGGATAATCGGCGTGGACGACGGCTCTACAGACGGATCCGGGCAATTGCTGCGCACTGTCGTAGATGAAACCATCGAGTTCGACAAGAACCGCGGCAAAGGTGCAGCGCTCCGGGCCGGCTTCGCCGCCGCGCTCAAGAAAGGCGCGGCAGCGGTACTCACGATCGATTCCGACGGCCAGCACGACGCAGCGTTCGCTCCGGCGATTGTCGGTGCTCTTGATCGCGCCGACATTGCGATCGGAACGCGCGACCTTTCGGGCAAGGCAGTTCCGAAGCACCGGCGGATAGCGAACATGATTTCATCCGCCGCCACACGCACCGTTTCCGGCGGCAAAGTGCGCGATAGTCAGTCGGGGTATCGTGCAATCAAGGCGGAGGTGCTGCGGAAGGTGCAGGCGGTAGGCGACCGCTACGAGTTCGAGACGGACTTCATCATTCGCGCAGCACGCTCTGGATTCACGACTGTGAACGTACCAATCTCGACTATTTATGGCTCGCCAAGCTACTTCCGCGAGTTTCGTGACGCATGGCTGGTGATCAAGGTGTTGTGGCGGCATCGCGCCGGGATATTCAACCGTTGAGGCTACTCTGCACGAACGACGACGGCATCCTGGCGCAGGGCCTCGCTTGCCTGATCGAAGCCGCCGAGCCACTCGGTGACATCACCGTCGTCGCTCCGGATCGGGAACAGAGCGCGACGAGCCACTCTCTCACCCTTCACCATCCAATTCGTCCGATCGAGCGCGGCGAGAGAAGATTTCAGGTTGACGGCACGCCCACGGATTGTGTAATGCTCGCCGTCGAGGCGCTGATGCCGGAGCGGCCCAACTTCGTCCTGAGCGGCATCAATCACGGGCAGAACATGGGTGAGGACGTGCTCTATTCAGGAACGGTTGCCGCGGCCATGGAAGGACTATCACTCGGCATTCCCTCCCTTGCCACTTCATTCGCTGGCGGCGATCTCCGAGCGGATGTGAGCATGCTACGTGATCAGATCGAGCCGTTGCGGAATCTTCTCGAGCACGTCATATTCGGATTCGCTCAAACCGATGCAGGACCCGTGGGGAAGACAGATCTACTGGATCGGTGGGGGATCGATCGCATGGTCGGGAGAGGAGACGTCGGATTTTCGCGCGATACAGGAAGGCTTTATCTCAGTCACGCCTTTGCATCTCGATCTGACTCATCACGCGATGCTCGCTTCGGCGGAGAGGTGGTGGCAGCAACCTTAGAGTACGAGTACCGAGGTCCACGCCGCCGACTCGTCGAGCTGCTGCACGAACAGGGGATCAAGGATCTTGCGGTTCTCCACGCAATCGACCAGACGCCTCGCCACCTCTTCGTTCCCACTGGTGTTCGTCACCGCGCCTACGAAGACTCGGCTCTCCCTATTGGAAGTGGGCAAACCATTTCGCAGCCTTCGATTCACGCGCGATACCTCGAGCTGCTGAAGCTCAAGGGAACTGAGAAAGTGCTCGAGATCGGAACCGGATCGGGCTACCAGACGGCGCTGCTGTCGAGGCTCGCGGCGCAGGTATTCTCGATCGAGCGAATTCCCGCACTTCTCGACTGTGCGCGGCGAACTATTAAGCAGATCGGCTTGCGCAACGTATCCTTCCTGCTCGGCGACGGAACCCTCGGGTGGCGGCAGTACGCGCCGTATGATGCGATTCTGGTCGGAGCTGGAGCACCCGAGGTGCCATCGACCTACCACGAGCAATTGACTGAAGGCGGCCGGATTCTTATTCCACTCGGAGACAAGGATGAGCAAACTCTCTACATGTTCGCTCGTCGCGGAGAGAGGCTCGAGCAAACCGAAATCGCTCCGGTGCGCTTTGTGCCGCTCGTCGGTAAATACAGCTGGGAGGATATGTAGTGTCGTCACCGCCAGACCGTCCATTCGTCCCGCACAGCACTCCGAAAGCAGCGAAGCAGATAACGGGACGATCTGACTTCCGCCTTTCGAGGCCGTTCGTTCCTGGCCCCGCTGTCCCCCAGGTAAGCGGAATGGCTGCATTTACGAGCGACGCGTCTCTTGTCGCCGACCTGGCGACAACCGGTACTGATGTCCATGTAGAGATTCCGCCAATTGACGAATTCCTGAAGCGGCCGAATGCCTCGGGCGGTGAAGCATCGGTCTCGATTGAAAGCGCGTACGAATCTGAATCGCTGGAAGCGGTCGACGAGCTACCGCCTATCGAGCATTTCGTTGACCCGCTGCCTGAGATTGCCGCGTTCGCTCCCACAGACGATGAAGCGTCCTTCCGCGTTCGAGAAAGTGCCTTCGCCGAATACGCTTCGAGCACCGAAACGACCCCCGACGGCGCAGAGACTGATTGGATCGAAACTGACTGGCAGCGGTATGATTGGCGATCAGCCGCAGCATTGGGCGAAAGCGGCGTCGCGGATGTCGAGGCCTCAAACGCATGGGCCGAGACGGACTGGGAGGCTCGGGCGCCAGGTCGCCGCGAGCAACGACAAACCGCTGCTGATGCAATTGCGAGCGCACTCGATCAGATTGCCGAGCGCATTCGAAATGGAGATCTCGCGGTTCCTTCTCCTGGAGCCGTAACCGATCCGTCGGCGATCGCAGCGACGCTGGCTGCGCTGTTTGGAGTCAGACGCTAGCGACCGATGGAGAGCATCCACATCGAGATTCGTGGACGCGTGCAGGGAGTTGGATTCCGTTGGTTCGTCGTTGACAAGGCGGAGCAACTCAGTCTTGCCGGCTGGGTGAGGAATACGCCTCAGGGAAGCGTCGAGATCGCGGCAGCAGGGCAGCGTGACGCACTCGAGAGGTTCGAAACGGCGGTGAAAGCGGGTCCGCATGGTGCGCGAGTCGAGGAAGTACGCAGCCTGACTCCGGTCACTCCGGACTCGCTCCCAGCTCGGTTTGAGATCGTTCGCTAACAGAGTGAGCCGCATTCTCTCGACACTTTTAGAACTAACGTGTGCCGAGTAGATTCAGCGCTGAATCCGCCGGCTGGGATGGCGTCGGCGAAGATCTGGATCATGATCCTTGCCCCCGTAGCTCAGGTGGATAGAGCAGCGGTTTCCTAAACCGTTGGCCGGGTGTTCGAGTCACCCCGGGGGCACTCACCGGCAACGAACACCTACAACTTTATAGCCGAATGACGACACCGAAGATCCCGGCTCGCAAGCAGTATGGCTCCGACGAAGAATCGCTGACCGAATGGGTCATGCTTCATAAGCGCGAAGTCACGTGGGCCATTGTCGCGCTCGCCATCGTTGTTGCCGGCGTTTGGTTCTACGAGCGCTCGCAGACGATCAAGGCGCAACGGGCCGAGGCAGCCTATTTTCAGGCGCGCCAGTCTGCCGCGGCAGGGAACCTCCCCCTGGCCGTCTCCGATTTCCAAAAGGTGGTTAACCGATACGAAGGAACGCGGGCGGGCGCCCAGGCGGCCCTTTCGCTGGCTCAGACACTGTACGATCAGAAGAAGTTCAAGGAAGGAATCGGGGCGCTAAAAAAAGCAGAAGCAAGAGCTCCCCAAGAGTTCAAGGCGTCCATTCATGTGCTCGCAGCGGCTGGCTACGAAGAACTGAAAGATTTCATTTCCGCTGCGGGGGAGTACAAGGTGGCAGCCCAAGCTACGCGTTTTCCGGCTGACAAGGCCGAGTACCAAGCATCAGCGGCTCGCGACTTTATGGCCGCGGGAAAGGTTGAGGAAGCAAAGGCGATCTGGACGGAACTGGCCAAGGACGAGGCCACTCCCGCTGCGGCCGAAGCTCGGGTCCGGCTGGGTGAGGTGGAAGCCAAACCCATGAAAACCTAGCTCGAATTTCAAGCTGGGAGTCGGCAATGCCGGCGTTCAGGGTATATGCGTATAAGATAGATTATGTAAACCAAGCAGCAGGTTTGAATGTGGAGAAGTCGATATTGTCCACTCCTCCACTCTGGAATTTCAATCCGGCTCGATGGTTACTGAACGGACGTTAGAAATCACTTGAGCTTGGAAGCAACTGACAGTAGCTCGCCGTCGGCGCGACAGTCTGTCAGTCCAGATTGCGAATTCGACCCTCGAAAACGATCCGGCCTTCCCCGCGTAGCGAGGGCAGCCACGCCTGGCCGTCGCGCTTCAGGCTCACGACCAGCGGTTGCGCCGATCTCGTCCAAAGAACGGTTTCTCTTGCCCATTCACCCCACTCGGAGAGGATGATTGCGGTCGCAACAGCCCCCGTGCCGCAGGCAAGCGTTTCAGCTTCGACGCCTCGCTCGAAGGTCCGATAAGCGAACTCGCCGTTGGATCGCTTGGAAACGAAGTTGACATTTGCGCCTTCCGCGAGGGCTCGATGATGCCGGAGCTCGGCGCCTCGTCCCGCCACATCGGCCGACTCGATATCGGGGACATCAACTACCACGTGAGGTACTCCTACCTCGGCGTAGCCGAGGCGCCGCTCCCCTGGCTTGAGCCCGAGATCATTCGCGTCAGAGCGTACCTCTGTGACTGGTTCCAGGTCCACTTCGGGGAGGTTGTCGCGGATCCTCGCTCGTAGCGAGCCTGCTGCGGTGTGCAAGAGGAATCCCCCTGCCTGCGCCATTCCGAGCTCCACCGCGAGTCGAGTGCTGCAAAGGCTGGCATTACCGCAAAGGGCGGCCTCAGAGCCGTCGCTATTATAGTAGCGCATGGCGACATCGCCATCGCCCGCCTTCTCGAGGAACACAACTCCATCGGCCCCGATCCCTGTGCCGCGTGCAGCCAAGGACCGAATGGTCTCGGCGTTTTCCAGATGTGCGGCCGCCGCGGCCGCCGCCGTGCCCGCTGTGGACTCGAACACTACGAAGTCGTTTCCCGAGCCCGTAACTTTGTAAAAATGCTGGCCTTCTGGCCGCTGCACCATCACACTCTCCCGATCAATCCCCACCAACGCAGACGCCAGACCATCCAGACTGCTTCCCGGACGATCTTTTTTGACATCTTGCTCACGCCTTCGGTGCGGTCGACGAAGATGATGGGGATTTCGATTAGCCGGAAGCCGCGCTTCCAGGCTCGAAACGACATCTCGATCTGAAACGCGTAACCGTTGGATTTTACGGAATTTAGATCGATCGATTCAAGCACGTTGCGACGGAAGCACTTGAACCCGCCGGTCGTGTCGGAAATCGGAAGGCCGGTCACCGCCCGGGCGTAGACGTTCGCGGCGTAGCTGAGAAAAAGCCTGCTCATCGGCCAGTTGACGACGTTCACGCGCCCGTCCTGATACCGTGATCCTAGCACCACGTCGGCTTCCTTGATCATCTGCAGGAACTCCGGCAGCAGCTCTGGATTGTGTGAGAAATCGGCGTCCATTTCGAATACCAGGTCGTACTTCCTTTCAAGCGCCCAGCGGAACCCCTCGATGTAGGCGGTGCCGAGTCCGAGCTTCCCCTCCCGATGGATGACGTCAACGCGTGAATTGTTGGCGGCGATCGCATCGACGATTGCTCCGGTTCCATCCGGCGAGCCGTCATCTACCACCAGGACCTCAAGCGACGGATCCTGAGCCAGGATCGCGGGGATCAGCCGTGCAATATTGAAGCGTTCGTTATAGGTCGGGACGATGACCAGCGCGCGATCAGGCAAGGCGTCTCCGGTCGCCCCAGAATCCTGCGCCAAGCAGCAAGAATCCGAGGACAATCGCGAACCAGGTGATGGTCTTCCCTCTTTGGTATGACGGACTCGTGAAAGTCAGCTGAATGCTGCGCGCCCCAGACGGAAGCTCAACTCCGATGAGTGTGTAGTCAGTGCGACCCACGCGTGCCGGTTTACCGTCGACCGCGGCAATCCAGCCTGGGTAATAATTCTCCGACACGACCAGCGAGGATCCGGAAGGAGCCGGCGCACTCAACTCGATTCGTACGTTGCCCGGTTCGTAGTGCCGGACGGTTGTCGTGATTGTCAGTGGAGCTGGAAGGGATTGGACTCGCTGCGCGACTGTCACGTTTGCGGACGTGTCGAACAGAGCTGCGCGCTTCACATCGAAACGAGAATTCAGGATTGTGGCGAGCACCTGTTCGTCGGGAGCTTTAACAGCGACTGGTGTGACCCAGGAATACGGATTCTCAGCGTTCAGACGATACAGATAGGTCGTGTCGCCGGAGGCGTTGCGAACGGGTCCCTGCACCAAAGTAGTGTTCCCCACGAAAGGGAGCTCTGGGATGTTCGTGAGGAAATATTTGGTATTCGTGAGCTGGAGCACGTTGGGCGAAAATATTCGGTTGTCCTCCGAGCTGAAACCGGTGAGCTCGTTGTATCGCCCAAGTTGGTTGCCGTGATAGCCCCAGACGTTCCGGATTCTGTGCGTCATGAGAGCGTCGCCGGCGAGAAACACGTCCGGTTCGGCGGTCCGTCGGACCTGGAATGGTAGGAGACGAACTGGTTGGGACTCGCGCTTCAGAGATTCGACGATGGGATCGCTCGCGTATATCACCTTCGCCGGCGGAGAGAACATCCAGTAAATCCGCTCGACTGTCCAAAGATCGACGGCCACGAGAAGTGCGAGAGACCAGGCGGCAACTCTGCCTGAGATTTTTCCGCGTCTCAGCGCGAACCATAGTGCGAGTAGCAACAAAACGAACGCGAGTGATCGCCATGCACCCAGCACCACCGCCGTGTTATTCGCCTGAACCTGGTCCACCAGACGTTCGTCGGCAAACGACTCCGCGACACTCGTGAGGGCGCCAACTGATGCCAACAATGCGATCACGATGCCGGCAACTGCCCAGCCGAACATGTAATTCCGCGAAACGCGAAGCTGCAGAAACCGCTCGGTGCCCGCACAAGCAAGGAGTGCGATCGCCAGAGTGCCGACGAAGAAAATCGTTGCTGGTGCACGGAAATATTTCGTCCCTGGAATGAGCGCATATGGGAGCCGATAGAATGGCGTCGCGCTTCCCAGCGACCATAGCAGTGAGACGAGCAGTGCCACCGACCAGAAGATGAGATACTTTCGCTTCGGATCTGCGCGCAGCCCGACGAAAGCAGCTCCCGCGAGAACGAGCACGACTACGCCGACATAGTCACTGTGCAGGTGAATGGTGTTGCGTCCCCAGTAGTTGTTAAGCATTCCTGAGAACTGTGGCAGATAGGCGTTGAACAACTCCTCGGGCGGCCACGCGTACGAAGTTGCCGCGCGATAATCAGCCAGTCCCCCGGCGCGCGGCGACCATTTCACGTACTCGCGCACCGGGAGGTACTGGACCGCCCCGATCGCCAGCCCGATAATCACGCCGATCAACGCTGCACCGAGTCGGCGCACTGCGATTGCGCGCGGCAGCTTTACTCCATCGAGCGTCGCGAAAGCCAGAAAGAGGGCGTACGCTCCCGAGGCCAGCAGTGTGTACTGGAGCAGCTGAGGATGGGGACTCAAAACGCACAACCCAATTATCAGTGCGAACGCACCCCAGCTCCAATTCTTTCCCTCCCGAATCCCGCGGTGGAGCATCCAGAGCGCCAACGGAAAGAGTGCGCTCACGAATAGCTTACCGTCGTGTCCTGGTGAGACGGAGGACGCGATCTGTCCGCTCATCATGTACGCGAGCCCGCCAACGAGCGCGCCATAGAAGCCGTACCCAATTCCCCGAAGGAACACGTAGGTGAACAGTCCGGCCAGAAAAATGTGGATGACGAAGCCCCACGTCATTGCGACGTCGGTTGGCATGATCATCCGTAGCACGAACGTCGGGTAGAAAATGTCGCCGTGCATTGCGGCGATGTACGGCATTCCGCCAAAGAGGTACGGATTCCAAAGCGGGAAATGGCCAGTCGTCCTCAGCGTCGCCGCAGCGAATTCACGAAAACCGTAACCCGCGATGTATTGGTCGCTGTGCGGGTTTACGAGAAACCTGCCTAAAAGCGCTGGATAGCCCAGCGAGAGTATCGCCCAGGCATAAACGAGCGCGGCCCAACCCAACGCGAAGCGCGGCGCCGGGAGCGCCGCGGGTATTGTACCGGTAGTCGAAGGTTGCCGCAGAGGGGCCTTCTCTCGTCGCTGAGCCATGCCTTTCAGTTTGGTAAGGACCGTCGCGTCGCGCCCGCGGCAATATACAAGCCGCTCGGAACCAGCTCGACGATTGTCAGCCAGAGTCGTGCTGCGATTGCTACGAGCGCCGCGTCAGCTTCATTGGCGAGTCCAAGCTGCGTCATAAACGCGGCGAGGGTGAGCTCTCTCACGCCCAGGCCGGCCGGCGCGATCGGCGAGATGAAACCAAGGATGTAAGCAGCGGTGTAAACTGCGATGTAAGAAGAGATTTCGCCAGGCGCTGCCCCGAGCAGCCCGCGCACGAAAAGCTGAAACGCAATTCCGTAAAACAGCCACGAGAGGGCGCTCGCCACTGCAGCCGTCCAGATGCTCGCCGCCGGAACAAAAGGTGGTGCGAGCTCCCTTCCAATCAGATTGCCAACCCAAATAGCGAGCGGGGGCAGAAAGCGTGGTGCACTGAGCAGAAGGCCCAAGAGGAGAAGAACCGCCAAGCCCACGAGCAACGGTTGGCCGAGCAACTTCGCACTCGTCACCATCACTATCGCGGTACCAGTGGCGAGACTTACCGTTTGCATGATTACCGACGATCCCGGCGCGGCAATCGCGGACAGGCCGCGTCTCCTTGCCATCACCCCCATCGCGGTGAGTGACCAGATATTTCCCGGCACATACTTGCCGAGGTTTGACAGAAACCAGATGCGAGCCGCGTCGCCGAAAGGAAGATGAGAATCCCACGCCACCAGGATACGTCGCCAGCCTTCGATCAGAAGCGCGTACGTCAACAGGACCAGCGCGGTGGCGGCGCCGATCCATTCCCATCCGAATTGGACGTTGATCAGTCGCAGCTCGACTCTGTTCCACTGCGTCGCCAGCGAGCGCGCAGCGAAGAAGAGCACCACTGCGGCAAAAACCCACTGCGCGAGCTTGAAGAGGTTACGACGTCCTAGCGCCAAGAACCTGTCGGTATATCTCTGCGTACCGGCGCGCGGCGGATTCCGGCGCAAATGCAGAGAGTGCGTAGAGTCGCCCTGCCCTGCCGAGCTGGATTCCCCGGCCATCGCGGCCGAGCAAATCATCGAGTGTGTTGGCGAGCGCCGTCCTGTCACCTGGCTGTACGAGCAGTCCCGTCTTCTCGTGCCGGATCACGTCGCGAAGCCCGCCCGAATCGAATGCGACTACCGGTGTCTCGCAAAGGAGCGCCTCGACGGCGACGAGTCCGAGTCCCTCATCCATCGATGGCAGTACGATCGCGGCGGCCCGCTGATAGACTTCCGGAAGCTTCGACTGCGAAAGCTGTCCATGCCAGCGGATACGTGAAGCAACCCCGAGTTGTTGTGCGAGCTGTTCGAGTGACTACCGATTCGGACCGTCACCCACGATGTCGAGCAGCACCGGTCTCTTCATCGCTGACATCGCGTATAAGAGGTGCTCTACTCCCTTTTGTTGGGTCAATCGACCTACGTAAAGGAGGCGACTGGTGTCGCGCGCCGACCCCGGTCGCGGCTCGAAAAGATCGGTGGCCACGGGCATCGGCGCGACCATTGGGTGAATGCCGGGAGCGAGGGCTTCAGTCTCCTCCTTGAGCCAGCGCGAGACCGTTGTCACCGCCGCCGAATGCTTTAATACGTGTCCGAAGAGCGGCTTGGCAACACCGACTTTTCGGGCGAGGCGAACGTCGGTGCCGTGAAGTGTGGTGACGAGCGGAATGTGGGCCAGGCCACCAACCCATGTTCCTACCACTCCGTTTGGAAACCACCAGTGCGCATGAACCACCTGCGGCTCGAATGCGCGCCGCGCTCGAACCGCATGCACGAAATCGGAGCCCAGAAAACTTACCAATGCGAGCTTCGCGGTCCATGAGGACGCGACGTCGCCGGCCATATTACCAGTGTAAGCGAGTTTCTCGTAGCGACGCGGTGCGTATCTGAATCGCTCGACGGCAACGCCCTCGATGTCCTCTGTGGCCGCCAGGCCCGGAGCAGCAGGTGCCACGACGCGAACGTTTACCCCTTCTCCGCGAAGTGCGACGGCGAGACGCAGGATAAACGAGCCGGCGGCGTCTCCTTCCGTTCGCGGGAACGAGTGCGTGAGGAACAGAACGTTCATTTGCTCAGATATTTTCCGTCGCGTCGCGTTCCCGCGCTAAGTCTTCGATGCGCGCGCGCAGCTGGCTCAGCTCCGCGCGCTGAGCGGCGATCATCTCTCCAAGGAGTCCAGTTGCGAACAGCACGCTCCCTACTGTGACGCAGGTCTCGACGAGATTCACCAGTGGGCGGAATCCAACGCCCCCAATCACACGCCACAGAATGGCGACGATTCCGACAATGACTCCAACGACGAACAAAACCGCGCCCAGCACTCCAAACAGGAGAAGTGGTTTTCGCGCAAAGCGGAGCTCGAACCAGACCGCGAGCATGTCCAATACGCCGACGGGAATACGCCCGATTCCAAACTTCGACTGTCCAGCGTTTCGCGGATAAAGGGGCACGGGAACCTCCGATACGGAAAATCCATCAGCTGCCGCCATCACGACCATGTAGCGATGCCAATCGGGCCGGTTCGGCAACGCGTCCATCACCTCCCGCCGATACGCCTTGACCGAGTTGAGATCGCGGACAGTTATCTTGAAGAGCGAACGACTCAGTTTGTTGTAAATGCCGGAGACAAACGCCTTCTCGTACTTCCCTTCCTTATAGCCGGTTACGATGTCGGCCTCGCCGGACACGATTGGCGCCACGAGCCGCGGAATATCTTCTGGCTTGTACTGAAGATCGGCGGGATAAAACACCAGAATGCCGCCGCGCGAATGCAGATAGCCGGTCCGCAGTGCATCCGCGATGCCGCGTCGAATGCCGTGTCTCACCGGACGGAGAAACGGATAGTTCGACGCGAGCTGCTGCAGGACGTTCCACGAATCGTCGACCGACCCGTCGTCGATGACGATCACCTCGTACCGCTGTGGCGCAGAAGCGAACGCAGCACGTGCTTGTTCCATGAAAAGCGGAAGATTCTCCGCCTCATCTTTGGCGGGTACGAGAATGCTCACATCGGGCCGGTTCGATACAGGCTGAAGCGGTGGGCCGCTACTGAAGCGTTGCGCCGCGTCAGCCTGCGGGACCGAGGTCATACGCGCTTACGCATCCGGGCTGAGAGCACACCGAGCTGATCGCGATACTTGGCGACGGTGCGGCGCGCGATCTGGACACCGCTCTCGCGAAGAATGTTGACGATCGCCTGGTCCGTGAGCGGGTGCTTGGGGTCCTCTTCCTGAACGAGTTTTTGAAGCTGGGCCTTGATGCCGCGAGCGGAGACATCTTCGCCGTCGGAGGTGGCGAGACCGGAGGAGAAGAAAAACTTCAGCGGCAGAACGCCGCGCGGCGTCTGGACGAATTTCTCATTCGTCACTCTGCTGACCGTCGACTCGTGCATGTTGATCACTTCCGCGACTTCACGGAGCGTCAGCGGCTTCAGGTACTGGATTCCCTTCTCAAAAAATTCCCGCTGCCGCTCCACGATATAGTTCATAACCTTGAGCATCGTTTGTCGACGCTGCTCGATGGCCTGGATCATCCAGTTCGCGGAATTCAACTTGTTCGAGATGAACTCCTTGTTCTCGCCGTCGAACTTTTTCTTGTCGCGCGCGATCTCCTGGTAAGCGCGGCTCAACTTGAGGCGTGGAAGGTTGGCGTCGTTGAGGAAGACATGGTACCGGTCGTCGATCTTCTCGACGATCAGGTCGGGGATGATGTAGTTATCGTCGCGGGAGCCGAACTGCAGTCCCGGCTTGGGATCGAGCTTGGCGATTTCGTCAGCGGCTTTCTGGACGTCGGTGGCGCTGATGCCGAAGCGCTTCGAGATCTCGCTCCATCGGTGGTTGATCAACTCCTCGAAACAGTCACGGACCAGCCGGTACGGAACTGACTGTTCCAGCCCAGATTCGCGCAGTTGCAACAGCAGGCATTCACGCAGATTCTGGGCGCCTACTCCAGGCGGATCCAGGTTCTGGATGGTTGCCAACATTTTCTGGCCTTCCTCCATCGTGTACAGCGGAAGGTCTTCGGTGTTGCGTCCAGCCTCCTCTGCCGTCTTCCTCACCACGTCGTTGAGTGCGCGGACGATATCCTCAACTCCGGAGGCGAGATAGCCGTCATCGTTGATGTTTCCTATGAACTCGTCGGCGAGGAGCATTTGCCGCGGAGAGAGCTCGAGCAGACTCACCTGATCCCGGAGGTGATCGCTGAGATCTCGCGTGGCGACGGTGACCGGCTCGAAGTACTCGCGCTCCTCGTGTTCTTCGCGGCGGCCGCCGGCAGTGTCGAAGCCATCGAGCAGGATCTCCTCCCAGTCGATCTCTCCCGCCCGCTCGTCTTCAGCTTGTGCCTGCGCCTGCTCCTCGACCTCCGTCTCCTGCTCCTCTTCCTCTTCTTCCTCCGCCTCAACGAGATCGAGGAACGGGTTGTTGAGAAGCTCCTGTTTGAGATGCTGCTGCAGGTCCAGCAGCGGCATGTAGAGAAGGTCCATCGCCTGATAAAGGCGCGGATTTATCTTGAGCTCCTGGCGGAGCTGTGTTGATTGACTGAGGCCGGGCTTCACGGGCTCGTCACCTCGCCCTTGTCGCGTGAGACACGCTCGCGCAGCCGCGCAGTAAGTGTCGGACCAAGATAGATATCAGCCACCTTGTCATCGAAAACGAGGTCCCGGACCGTTCCAGAAACCTCTACCTGTCCATCGTACATAATGTATGCGCGGTCAACGATGTCGAGCGTCTGTTCGACGTTGTGGTCGCTGATCAGCACCCCGATCCCCCGGTGGCGCAGGCCAGCGACGATTGTCTGGATGTCGTGAACTGCTATGGGATCCACCCCGGCGAACGGCTCGTCGAGCATCATGAATTTGGGATCCGTGACGAGCGCCCGCGTGATCTCGAGGCGGCGGCGCTCGCCGCCGGAGAGTGCGTACGCTTTGCTCTTCCGCAGCCGCTTGATACTCAGCTCGTCGAGGAGCTTCTCGAGTCGCTCTGAGCGCTCGGCAGACGACAGCGGAAGTGTCTCGAGGATCGCAAGAATGTTGTCTTCGACCGACAGCTTGCGAAAGATCGAAGGTTCCTGCGAAAGATAACCAATTCCGCGGCGCGCCCGTTCGTACATAGGCAACTTGGTGATGTCTTCTCCGTCGAGGAAAATTCTGCCCGAGACCGGCGGGACAAGTCCGACAATCATGTAGAACGTGGTCGTCTTCCCCGCGCCATTCGGACCGAGGAGCCCGACTATCTCACCCTGCTGGAGGTGGAGGGCGACGTCGTTCACTACTTTTCGGCCGCGATAGATCTTCGTTAGCCCCTCGGCATCGAGGACGCTGCCACTGACGATGACGGGTCGAGGTGGGGTCGACAGCGCAAGGCGCGAATGTTCGCCGGTCTCGCGCATCACTTCCGCGAACTCGGCCCGATGGGGCACGATGTCTCTCCACAGCAACGGAGAAACGCGCACGGTGGCGGCGTCGCGCTCGAGATCTCCGTCGAGTGGAGCTATCACCCCGCGTTCGGCGAGGCGAGGCAAAATGGAAGTGGTGAGATAACCGCGAACCTCGTCCTGGCCCAGTCGTCCCGCCTCTCGCTCGGCGTTCACGCCCTTGACCCGCAAAACCCGCAGATAATCGTCCCGATAATTCGCGGCGACGTCCCGAACCCTGGCCACGCCGTTATCGTCTGCCGCCCGCACGATGGCGTGCAGTGCGAAGCCGTCCAGCTGGTCATTCTGCGAGGCCCCGCCGATCAACGCGCGTACACTCTCGGGGAGCCGATCGTCGCTGCTCATCGTCGGATTACGGGAGGCTTTACTGGCGGGAGTGGCTTCGCCTGGGTGGGCTTCGCCTGGGTGGGCGTCGCGGCGGGTTTGCCCGCAGTCGACGCGGCAGCCGGCTCGATCAAAACCCCGGTCGCTTTCTCCGTCACCGTGACAGTGGCGACTTTTCGATCCTCGAAATTGATGTCGATGATCCTACCTCTGACGTAGTTGACGGTGGGCTCCGTTGCCGGACCCTTTGAACTCTTCATCTGATAGAAGGAGCTAGCGCGCCCCTCGGCAGTGATTTCTCTGATTCTGGGTTTGCTCGAGGTGTCACCGGCGAGCAGCGAATCGAAGTGCGCGACAATCGTGTCGCCCCTCATCCAGTCTCGCTGCTTGGAAACTACTCCCGAATCGGGATTGCTTTCGGCGTAGGCGTTACGCAATGCGCGGACCTCGCGGATGCGCTGGCCCGGCATTATCGCATCAATGGAGTCAGCAATGATCTCGCGCTCCGGAGAGACGGCGTGCGCGCGCGTCTTTCCCCACGCCATCGCTCGATGGAGCTGGTTGCTCTGCACCCTGAGATCGATTGAGTCTGCCACGAGCTCGAGGTCCTGACTGAGTGCGTGTCCGGTGGGCGTTGCCACGACGCGCTCGACCTGACGGTTACGGGAGTAAACGTCGATCACTCCTCCCGTCAGCGTGAAGCTACGGTTCCCGGTACCCTTTACTGATGGTTCACGCATCAGACGCGCGAAGTCGTGCGCGCTGTCAAGAAAAGCTGAATCGCCAGTAGCGATCATATCGGGACGTGTTATCTCGACGCTTCGCGATGCGTAGACAAGGCTATCGCCTTCCATCGTGATCACGTTGGCGACCACATGTGCAGTATCGGGTGGTCGGCCACGACCACTCGTGTCCTTCTGGAGAAGCGTGACATGAGGGCGGCCGGGCGCGAACATTCGAGCGAGCGGGCGCTGTGGAGTGCTCCGATAGTATTCGGCGCTGGGTCCGCGGAGCGTGCTTCCGTTCGACATGACCGCGACCACATTGCCGTCGGCGTGCAGGTGGTCGTCGTTCTGGTAGTACGTCATTGTGCGGGACGTGACGGTGGCCCGGGGTTCCGTATAGTGGACGTTCCCTACGAGATACAGCCTGCCCTCTGCCTCGTAATACTCGGCACTGTCCGCCGTGAGAGTGTTGCCCTGGCCAATGCAGTGAGCGACGACTCCGCCACTTAGGTAAATCGTCTTCTTGCCGCTCGCGTCCTCAACAATGTTCACGGGTCCGCGCTTGTTGGTGAAATCGAGATCGCAGCTCTTCGGGATGTTCTGTGCGCGAGCAACGGATGCAAGGCAAAGCTAAAAGAGCTTCACTTTTCTCAGCGCCTGGGCGCCGCGGGCGGAGTGCTGCTGGCGGCAGCTGGTTGAGTTGATACTCCTCTCGCGAACCCGCTCGCGCCTTTCAGAATCTGGATGTTCTTCATGTTCGGATCGGAACGGAAGCCAATGCCCTCGAGCCGCCGGTTCGGCTCCGTCAGTACGAACGCACTGTCGCTCGAAATCTGGTTCTTTTGTTGATTGTAAAGGAGCTCCTCAGTAGTCAACCTCCGTCCATCTTCCGAAACCACGACCACATTCTTCCGCGCCACCATGTTGTTCGTACGGGTATTTGATGTTCCATGGCGCGCTGTCAGCACTGCATCCTTCGCACCTGTCACGGTAAAGAAAGTGATGTGAGGATTTTCCGCCTCGATACGCGTGTTGTCCTCGAAAAAATAAAGCGTATCCGCCTGCATTTGTGCGCGCGCCAAGCCTTTGTCGGTGAGATTAAATCGCGCGCCGTACATCACTTGGTCGGCCGAATCTGCGAGCGGCGAATGGGTTGCGACCGGCGGCTGCTTTTTGGAGGTGCAGGCAGCTACGCTCACGACGGCGAGAATGCCTGTCAAGAATACCACACGCACTAGACGACTCCCGCTCGCATCAGATCGTGCAGGTGGATGACACCCACGATCTGATCGTCTCCATCCAGGACCGGCATCGCGATTATCCCGTGGGTCTCCATGCGATAAACGACGGCGCTTCCCAGCTCGTCGGCGCGCGCCAGTTTTGGCGCGCGATTCATGACTCTCGTGACCGGGACGGGAAAGACATTCTCTTCGTGCTCCATCAGTCGCGAAAGATCTCCAGTGGTGATAACGCCAGTGACCGCTCCGTTCTTGTTCGTGACGATTGCGATACCACGACGTTCCGCGAGCTGCACCACCGCCTCCCGCATCGTGGCCGACTCGTCGAGGATAGGAAGGTTATCGGTTACCATCACGTCGGATATTCTGGTGAGAAGCCGTTTTCCAATGGTTCCACCCGGATGCAGCCGAGCAAAATCGTCTGCGTCGAACCCCTTCTCCTCGAGCAGCGCTATTGCGAGCGCGTCACCAAGCGCCAGCGCTACCGTCGTGCTGGTGGTGGGCGCAAGGTCATGCGGACAAGCCTCTTCTCTCACCCACGCATCGAGCGTCACATCGCTGTGGCGTGCGAGGTTCGATTTCGCGTTGCTAGTGAGCGCAATCGTACATACACCGAGGCGCTTCAAATGGTCGAGCAGACTAAGAACCTCTGCGGATTCACCACTCTTCGAGATTAGAATCGCAACGTCGGATTTACCTACGATTCCGAGGTCGCCGTGGACGCTGTCCGACGGGTGCAGGAAAGTCGCAGGTGTTCCAGTGGATGTAAAAGTCGCGGCGATTTTCCGTCCAACCAGTCCGGACTTTCCTACTCCCGATACGATTACCCGCCCATCTGAGCGCGCGATCGTCTCGACGGCGCGCGCGAAATCATCTCCGATACGCCGCTCCGCCTCGCCGAGCGCCTCGGTCTCCATTCGGAGAACTCGCCGTCCGCGCTCGACGATGTCCTTGTGCGTCATCGGTGGATGCGAGCCCAGATGTCGACGGCGCGACCCATCAGCGATTCCATCTCCGACAATGGAAGCATGTTCGGACCGTCGCTGGGGGCGAGATCGGGATCCGGATGTGTCTCCAGAAAAAGCCCCTGCGCTCCGGCGGCGATTGCGGAGAGGGCGAGAACAGGAACGAACTCACGCGCTCCGCCGCTCGCGCCTTCAGGCCCCTGTCCCGGTCGTTGCACGCTGTGTGTAGCGTCGAAGATCACGGGCGCTCCGCACGCATCGCGCAGCCGCGTGAATGACCGCATGTCGACTACGAGGTCACCATATCCGAAAAACGTGCCGCGCTCGGTAACCGCGATATCGCGCGAGCGCCCCCCTCCGTTCGATTTGGAGTCGCCGCGAATTTTCTGCACGGCCCCGCGCATCCCTTCAGGTTGAAGCCACTGACCCTTCTTGACGTTGACCGGCTTTCCGGTCGCGCCGGCGGCTTCCAGCAAGTCTGTCTGTCTGCACAGGAATGCCGGGATCTGCAACACGTCGACGACGCTCGCCGCCGGAGCGCATTGATCGGGCGTATGAACGTCAGTGAGTACAGGGAGGCCGGTTGCTCTGCGCACTCGATCGAGCGCTTCGAGACCGGCGTCGAGTCCCGGCCCGCGGGCCGCGTCGCGATTC
>WNFY01001277.1_pt1 | contig 48914 bp, 46 predicted proteins | sample 5400091 | NCBI WGS metagenome assembly WNFY01 (sample SAMN13153364, study PRJNA577476) | soil metagenome | isolation source: 60 cm soil or saprolite under grassland replicate 1 | place: USA:California | collected 2016-06-15
CCACCTCTTTTGATTCCTGGTAATAAGTATCTTGTTCTGCTGGTGTGAGAGAACCGATGAAGAGATTGTAACAAAGTAGCCATGTATCGATTAGCGTTGCATGTACCCAGAGTAGTAGTTCTGGGTTGCGTGCGTCAAATTGAGTTCCTTTAGAGAAAACTCCCGCATCCATTGGTAACTCACCGTGAACATGTAAATGTTTGCGATTGATTGAACGGGCTGCCTGGCAAGCTTTTTCCAGTGAACCAAAGGTGAGTATCTCCCCGAGTACAAATGTACGTTTCGCTCGTCCAAAGGGGTCAGTCATGTAGTCACTGTGCGCGCTCACTCCCATTGCGACGAGAGGATGAGCTAATTGCATCAAAACTGCGCGAGCACCTCCAAGTAAAACCACACTTTCACGATTGATCTTCCAGCCAATGCTTCCAGGGCCATAGTTGCCATTAGTGCGCGAAGGACGTGCTTGTTTCACTACTGTGAATCCTGGACGGCCTGTTGTACGCTAGAATTGTGTACCCGCCGGGCGTATGCTTCGCCGAGCAACTTTTCTGCTTTGTCAGGGTCATCCTTGTATATTTGTAGTATGAATGCTATATCAGGATTGGGAGCCAGGGTGAGATCACATTGATCCTCTGTCACAGCTTGCAGAATATCTGATGCGACCTGGTCTGGTGTGAGCATTACTTGTATATCCATCATGTTGAGTGAGTTTTCCTCCTGTTTAACCATAGGGGTATCAACCCAGGCAGGGTAGACTGTCGTTATTCCAATTCCTGTTCCATGCAATTCTGATCGCAATGCTGAAGAAAAGCCGCGTACCGCCCATTTACTCGCACAATAAGCAGAAAGCAAAGGAACACCAAATTTACCAGCGACCGAACTAAGGAAAACGAAGTGACCAGATTGTTGCTTGCGCATAATTGGTAGCGAAGCCCGAACACAGTGATATGTACCCATAAAATTGATATTCATCATCATTTGCATATCACTTGCTGAGAATGTGTCGATAGCTCCTCCACGGCCGATACCAGCGCTTGTTACAACAAGATCAATGCGCCCAAATGCAGCAGTAGTTTGCAGTATGAGTTCCTCTACATGTGACTCATTGGTAACATCTGTTGTAATAGTAAGGATTTGACCTTGGGATTCTGAATTGTGTTCGAATACGATATCTCTGGCCTGTAATAGTCCAGGTGAGTTGATATCAGCAAGAACGATATGTGCGCCTCTTGAATGGAGAGTACGAGCTGTAGCAAGCCCAATACCGCTTGCACCACCAGTAATTACTGCAACTACACCCGTAAAGTTCGTTAAAGCCATGTGGTGTTACTCCTCTAAGTGTTTTGAAATCGAATCTAATACTAATGTACAATGTGATCTTAATGATTCCCCGGATTGGGAAAAATTGAACAAATTATTGCTGCTGGGGTGGCATCTCTTGCTGTTGAGGTGGTTCTGCTTGTGGCTGGTCATACTGTTGTTTAGGTTGCGGTGGATATTGATACTTTTGACCACCTTCCTGATAAGTGCCTGGGACTGGCGGAGGTGCTTGATATCCCGCCTGATAGGGTTGATTAGGTTCGTTTGATTGCTGGTATTGTTGAGGAGGAGGTTGATTTGCCACGAAGCCTGAATTGGAAAGCCCGCTAGTAATTGGATTGTAGAGCGCTCCGAGAATCATTGAAACACCAATAGGCAAGAGTATCCAGGGCCAGAAGCTGCCGATGAGAAAACAGAGAGCCAGACCCAATAACCAAACAAAGGGATATAAACCACCATAAATGCCTCTCGGGTTACCTGAACTGGCAGCACCAAACAAGCAGCAGAATGCTAATCCTGCGAAAAGTATGGGTAGAAACAAGTGTGAATGAAATGTATTTGAGAAGTAAATAGCAAATGCCAGAAAAATGAAGAAAATGCCGGTAGCGAGTCCTCGCATCGGGTTGCGGTACCGGTTCATCCTACGGTTGTATCTGCGGGTATAGCGGTCGTCGTACATGTTTAAATCCTCCTACCCAAAATGTATATTTCATAAACCATTCACTCCATTATTATAAGCTATGACATCGAAACTTCGCCTGTGCAAAAACGTAAATTCGTATTATTTCTACGGCCAGGGGAAGAGGGATGATATATTACTACACGAAAACTTACACTTGTAAGTCGATCAACGCTCGTCGAATTCCTATAAGTGCTGTATTTATATCGATAGCATTGATACCATAATGGGTGACAGCACGAATTTTGCCTTGTCCAATATGACCCATCAAAACTCCATGTTCACTTGCTTTTGATAGAAATTGCATGGTTTCTGTTTCTCCTAGTGGCTCTTGCTGGGAGTTGCGTACGGAAAACATCACCATATTTGTTATTACCCGATCGACATTGATATCTATCTGTGGGTATTCTGCAAGGCCGAGAGCAAATTGTTTGCTAGTCTCATGATCTTCTACAAGGCGGTCCACCATTTGTTCTAAGGCGACAATGCCAGCGGCTGCAAGAACACCAGCCTGCCGCATTCCGCCTCCCAACAATTTACGCATTCGATGTGCCTTATGTATAAATTCACGACTTCCGACCAACATAGAGCCAACAGGAGCGCTGAGACCTTTGGAAAGGCAGAACATAATCGAATCGACTGTACGAACAAGGGTACTGACTGGGATACCGAGCGCAATGGCCGCGTTGAAGACACGAGCGCCATCCATGTGTACCATCAAGCCATGACTATGCGCAAGGCTGGTAAGTTGCTCGACCTGTTCCAGGCTCAAAACGGTGCCTCCGCAGCGATTATGGGTATTTTCAATACAAAGTAGAGCAGATGGCGCTGAATGTTCGTCGCTTCCATCGGAGAAGTTGATTTCTACTTCGTGGGGATCGAACATTCCAAGAGGGTCGGTTTGCACAACTACCATGGGTGAACCCCCTAATGTTGATGCACCGCCTACTTCATAATGATAGATGTGTGACTGGTTCCCAACAATAACTGCTTCCCCGCGACATGTGTGAGCAAGGATGGAAGCAGCATTACCCATTGTACCACTTGCGACAAAAATTGCTGCTTCTTTTCCCAGGCGTTCCGCGGCCATTTCTTGTAAGCGATTGATGGTTGGATCTTCATGGTAGACATCATCACCAACTTCGGCGTTATACATCGCTTCACGCATAGCAGGTGTTGGTAATGTAACTGTGTCACTGCGCAGGTCGATCATGGATGAGCCTCCTGAGAATGTGAGAAGAAATATATGGGATGTAAAAGTATTTTGCGTCAAAATTTGGACTTGCCTGCTCGCAAAGCTCCGTAAAAGGTAAAGCTTACGTCAATTATACATCAGAGTATGTAACCAACGTGAAATTGTGATGATTCCATTCAAGTTTAGACGTTGCTCCAACTCGATATCAAGGGTAAAATAACGGTGCAAGATAATATCATTTGATGGGAGTCTAGAATGGCTACATCGATTACACCAACGAAACACCTGGTAAGAGTCTATGAATTACTTTTACGAACCTATGGAGAGCCAAAGAACGAACCTGATTATGATCCTTTGGGAGGTTTAATAGGCACCATTCTTTCACAGCATACATCTGATAGCAATTCAGATCGTGCATATAAGCACCTGATTGTAACGTTTAGGACATGGGAAGATGTACGCGATGCGCCTATATATCTGATAGCAGAGGCTATACGCTCCGGTGGACTCGCCAATGTCAAGGCTCGTCGAATTCAGGATGTTTTACTTACTGATCTCGTGATAAGAAACTAAACAGAATACCCACATTGCTGCCAGCAACTCTGAATGACCTCCCGCTTGTGCCGCCAGCGCTCTCTGGCTCGGATAAGCTCGGTAGACAAGTGCTCCAGGTCAGTGCAGCAGACATTGCCCAACTCCACCCGCTTGAGGTCATTCCAAATGCCCTCGTCGGGGTTGAGATCAGGGGCATAGCCAGGGAGTTGCTCCAGATGCAAGCGCTTGGCCGCTCCTCTTTTGAGAAAGTCTTTGATCTCGTGCCCACGATGAATAGGTGAGCCGTCCCAGATGAGCAGAATCTTGCCCGTGATCTTGCGCAAGAGTACGCGTAGGAAGCCGACCACTGTTGTGGCAGTGTAGGAAACCGAGCGCACTTGCAGGAACAGGCGCCCATCCATCGTGATGCCACTGATCGCTGAGAGGTGATCACGTGTCAGCGGAACCCGCAGCACTGGTGTCTGTCCACGTGGTGCCCAGGTTCGTACGGCCATTGGCAACAGATAAAAGCCTGCTTCGTCTACCCAGATGATGGTCCGTTCTTCCTCCTCGGCTTTTTTTTGAGAGCAGGCCAGCGCTTCTCATACCAGTCCTTGATGGCTGCTTCATCGCGTTGGGTCGCTCGCTCGACCGGCTGTTGTCGACTCCAGCCAGCCTCACGCAACAGTCGACCAACATGATCCCGGTGATAGCGGACTCCAAAGGTGTGTTCGATCACTTTGGTGACTCGGCTAGCTGTCCACACGTTGCCACGAAAGCCATACGCCTCCGCTCCTTTGACGAGCAGGTGAGGGATTTGCGCCTTCTGTTCAGGGGTCAAGCGTGCAGGAACCCCTTTTGGTGGATGAGCCTTGAGCGTTTCTTCTCCTCCTTCTCTTGCCTTTTTCATCCACTGACTCACTGCTCCTTTACTGACTCCTAGTGCTTTCGCTATTTCGTTTTGTTTCCATCCCTGTTGTTTCAAGTTCCATGCTTGTTTGCGTCGTTCTTCTCGCCAATCGGCTTTCTTTGGTGCTCCCATGCCTCCTCTTCTAGCACCGTTTACTTCCTTCTGCCGAGGTCAGTAAGTTGACTGAACTGAAGCAGGAACAGGGAGTAACAAAAACACTTTCGGAGTATTTCTACGATGAACTGACAAGACGTACGTCAGAAGATGCCTGGTACTATCTGCGGAGTATGCCTGGAGTAGGCCCTAAAACGGCGGCATGTGTACTCATGTTCAACCTTAATCGCCCTATCATGCCTATTGACACCGGTGGAGATCAGGCGCTCACGCAGTTTTTTGAACAGACCCAACAGCAAAGCAGAGAGCAGGCTGAGAGGGCATTGCAATTGCTCAAGGAACGGCTCAATCAGTAAGAAACTCTCTGTCCAAGACCTCTTGAGAAAGTTGGAACTGGGAGCAAGCACTGCTGGAAAAGCAGTGCTTGTTTTGTTGGGTCTGTCAAGGAGTTTCGGCTCTTGCGCATTTAAGGTCAAGGCTACGTCTGTTCGGCTTCGGCAGGTTCGGCTTGTGCTTGATCGGTTGCACCGCCAATGTAGGGTGAGGAGAACACGCCAGCCTGCTTCCACAACTCGGCACGTGAGGGGATCAAGCCAAGTTGGTAGAATACGAGGAGATCATCGCGGTTGTTGCGGACTTCCACCAGTTTTCCGTTCCGAACCCGCCACATATTCTGCCCGGTGTAGTCTGTGATGGCCTTCCCGCTTCCCTGATGCGTTGCGTGGATACGCCAGCGAGCTGCAACCCACTCGTCTTCAGCAATCATCAGCTCAATCACCATCTGAGAGTCTGGAAACAAGCGACGAAACCCCGCTGCCGCTTGTTTTTGAATCTCTGCACTGTTGGGGCCGATGGTCTCATGATCGTACCTGCTTCCATCATCATCGACCAGTTCGTCGGCCAGACTGAAGTTGCCTTTGTTCCAGACTTCCTCGTAGAAGCGGCGGACAAGGGCCTTATTCTGCTCTGTTGACATGGTACACGCTCCTCTATATGTTTTGCTGAGTGATGATACGATATCCTCTAGAGTGTGACCTCGAGGAACCTCCTCGTCTAGATGCCTAGGCAAGGGGGTGGGCATGAGATCCTGATAGCGAGTCTGATTCAGCCATTTACACAAATTATTATACAATCTCGGACTTACTTTTATCTTTTATCAAGCTTATAGCATTATACCGAGCAAATCGGCGACTTGTGATTCGTACATGAAATATATTAAGATTATTTCTGGACTTGCACGCCCATTCCTTACTCAAGAGACAACCATGAAAGACATATACACACATGTCAAATAAGGCTTCACTTCCACCTGGCCCAAAGGGGTTACCAATCGTTGGCAACATATTCCAATTGAGACGCGATCCCCTGAGTTTTGTGCGCGAGATCCAGCAAACGTATGGTCGTATGGCGACAGTACAATTTAGCAAGCAACAGGTCGTGATGTTCTTGCGCCCTGAACATGTGCGCTACTTGCTGGTTGAGAAGCCCCGCAACTTCGTAAAGTATGACCTGGGAAATTTGCGTTTTCTTCTTGGCGATGGCTTGCTTACAAGCGATGGAGATTTCCATCGCCAGCAGCGCCGCCTCGTACAGCCTGCATTTCATAAACATCGTGTCGAAGGCTATGCCGATACTATGGTACATCTGACCGAGGAGATGCTTGAGCAATGGCAACCCGGTTCAGAGGTCGATATATCGCGGGAAATGCACCAGTTAACCCTGCGTATTATCCTGAAAGCCCTGTTCAACCTCGATTCCCCAACTCAAAGTGCCAGCTTAGGGCGGGCAATTACAACTGTGATTACCAATTCTATCAGGAACCTTGGCTCTGTCAGAAGGCTCCGCCTCGATCTTCCTTTTACACGCTATGGTAGGATGATGGCGGGCAAGCGCGAGCTGGACACCTTTGCGTATGACCTGATTAAGCAACGCCGTGCGGATGGACGAGATGTGGGCGACGTGCTCTCGATGCTCCTTCAAGCGCAAGACGAGGGAAATGCTATGACCGATAAGCAGATTCATGACCAAGTGTTTACCTTTATTGCAGCTGGGCATGAAACTGTCCACAATACCATGAGCTGGACGTTTTATTTGCTTTCGCAGCATCCCCATGTGCTTGAAAAGCTGCTTGCTGAGTTACATACCGTCCTTCAAGGCCGTTCTCCCAGTGTGGACGATCTGCCAAATTTGCCCTACCTCGATTGGGTAATCAATGAATCATGGCGCGTCTATCCTCCCGCGTGGATACTCATACGCAGGGCTGTTGACACCTTTGATCTGGATGGTTATCACTTCCCAGCTGGCACTATTGCTGTTTTGAGTCAATGGGTTCTTCACCACCTCCCAGATATCTGGGGTGATCCAGAAGTGTTCCGTCCTGAGCGTTGGGACCCAGCCAGTGGGCAGCAGGTGCCACAATGGGCGTACTTCCCCTTTGGGGGTGGTCCGCTTATCTGCATCGGCATGCCGTTTGCGGAACTCGAGACCCGCCTGCTGCTTGCTACCATCCTCCAGCATTACACGCCACGCCTTGTGCCAGGCTTCAAGGTTGTTCCTCAACCACGTGTGAATTTGTGCCCCAAATATGGGATGCACATGATTTTGGAGACAACCCCTGCTGAAGTTCCAACATCATTACCCGATGTTCAATAAGGGGTAGAAGTAGCTGTTTTCTCTTCCAGGGCTTCAAACCTTCCACATGGCTTTTTGCTCATGTATTAACCTTGCTCGCTTCTTGAAGCGTATCATTTCTTGCTTCTGCTCACGCTGCTAAAAATTCTGCTTGCAATTCTCCTATACTGCCCTGGATGCGTGAACCCATCTGATGGGGCTGTACAAAAATTCGTTTACTACTGCAAGGCCTGATAGCCAATTCAATACCACCATCCGCTATACACTTGAGATAGCAGTTTCTTGAGTGTTCACACTTCCCACGTAGGCACATTCAGCGTAAAGAGGACATACTGAGCATTGAGGCCGTTGTGCATGGCAGATTTGCCGTCCATGCCGGATCAGGTTGATATGTAGCGGATAGACCCATTCCGGCGGTATCACCTGTGCGAAAAGGGTATGAGCCGCATCAGCACTGACTTTCGGGCCGATTAGGCCTAAGCGCCTGGCTATTCTCCAGACGTGCGTATCAATTGGGAAAGCAGGTCGGTCAAGGTGAAACAACAGGACGCATGCGGCGGTCTTGGGCCCGACTCCTGGGATGGTACGCAGATAGCGCAACGCTTCCTCGGTGGTGCGCCTGGTCAGTTCATCCGAAAGATATTGCGCGATTGTTGTTGTTTCCCCCTGCAGGTGTTGCTGCATGGTGAGTGCGTGTAAGACCTCCTGGATACGAACCGCTTTGATATTGGCCAGTCCTCCCGTACGAATGGTCTCTGCTACACTCTGGGTAGGCGCATCACGCACGTCTTCCCAGGTCGAAAACGCCGTCACCAACTGCTGGTAGGCGCGTTCTGAATTGCGATCTGAGGTATGCTGGGAGAGGATGGTGGCGATCAGCCCGCCGAGAGGATCGTAATCAGGTTCGTTCTGTGGTTGGCCATAGGTGGCGATGAGTTGTTCGTACACCTTCGCTAAGTGCATGGTGGCTTGGATTGACTCTGGCATTCCAGTTTCCTATCATAATGGTTGATGGTCTGCACGTATTCTATCGTGACTATCCATCCAATGCAAGAAGCGTAGCCGATTCACTTGACACAAGCTCTAGAATGGAGAGGATACCTGTATCAAGCTGTGCGAGAGAGGGAAATTTTTTCAGTCAGAGGCACCTGACAGTAGGCGATAGAGCATCTGCATGCGGTGGCGGCGTTGATCTGGAAAAACGACAATCAGAGGTACTGGTAGATACACATGTGTATAGGACATCTCGTCGTCTTGGGTTAATTGGGCCAAAGGTGACGGTAGATGTATGGATTACCCACATCGTCACCGGACGAAGGCCAGCACATCGTAGCTCTAGGGGGTTGCGACTGCAGCCGTGCGATATTTGCGTTCTTGCAAGGAACGTAAGCGGGCCTGAGCGCGAGCCTGAGGGAGCAGATGGGTGAGAAACTGCTCGAAGGAGAGTGGGTGCCCGACCAGCCCTCGCAGCGGCAAGGATGTGATGAGCTGGTGCTCATGGAGCACCTGCACGCAGCGCAACGTGGCATCCAACTGCAAGACGACGTGATGGCCGACCAGGTGGGCCGAGACATAGTAGCGCTTGAGATCGAGGCTGATCATACCGTGCTGATCCACTTTGCGCTCCACATGCAGCCCATCGAGTGGCACGAGCCAGCTATCAGGATCCACCGTCGTGGGGAGAGCAGGTAAAGCCGGAAGCTGTGGAAAGGCGATCAGCGGAGGACGGTTGCCGCAGGAGAGGCCTTGATGCGGCCGCTCCACGTTGTAGTGGCGCACGAAAGCAGCGGTCACCGCTTGGGCTTGCTCCAAGTCGGCAGGCCGATCCAAGGCGAGGCACTCCTCTTGATAGGTCCGGTGGTACCTTTCGACAAAACTATTTTGTTGGGGCTGCTGCGGGTCGCAGACGTGGATCTGGATGCCGAGGCAGGCGCCAAAGCGCAGCAAGGCAGCAGGAAAATCGCTGCCTTGCGGACTGCCCACCCAGCGCGGATCGCGGTCCAGGGTGATGCTCTGGGGCCGACCATGCTTGGCCAGGGTACTTGCTACGGCTGCTAAGGCCGTTTCCGCCGTGAAATCGGCGCGCACATGCGCATCGAGCACCACGGAGGTTCCCGTATCGATGATGTTGAGGGTTTCGACCACATGCTTCCGCTTGCCCTGGGGATCGGCCGGCACGCTGGAGACATCTTTGAAATCGATCTGCCAGGCGCTCATGGGCGCTGGACGCTCCAAGGGCTGATGGACCGGCTTGCCACGTTCAGGGATGCGCTGATGGCGTTTGAGCACCCGGTAAATGGTCTTGCACGAGGGAACTGGCAACTGGAAGAACGGCAACGCAGGATCGCGTTCCAGGTAGTAGCGGATGGCCTCCTGACCTGGCACGCGGCGCAAGCCTTCTGGCGGCTGGTCCCGGATGGCGAGGATCTGCTCGACGACCAGGGGATGGGTCTTGGTGGGCAGGTGCTTGCGAGCGCGGCAGTGCCCTTGCAAAGTCTGCTCCAACGGCACTCCTGCTGCCTGTTCTTCCCGCAAGCGCTTGAGCCATTTTTTGACCCAGGCTGTGGAGTAACCCAGCGCGGCAGCAAACGCGGCGTGTTTCCAGGTGGGATGCTGCTGCCACAAGTAATACACATTCGCACGGGCGCCATAGTATGCTATCATCATGACGGACACTCCTTTCTGCAACAGATGGTTTTCTTCTGCTCAGAAAGAGACCGTCTTTTTTCTTGGCGTGCCACAGCTACGATGTGCTGGCCTTCGCCCGGTGACGATGTGGGTAATCCATACAGTAGAACTAGCTCACACAGTATTCGCAAACATTACGCCACCGGAATGGGTGTATCCTTTGCACGTCAACCTGATCCAACATGGTCGGCAAATTTGTCACGCACAGCGGCCTAAATGTGCTAGGTGCCCGCTTTATAGCGAATGTGCATATGTTGGAAGCGTGAATCCGCAAGAAACATCGATTCCAGGTTAATCTAATATCGCACATTCTAAGGAACTCGACGAGTTGTTTATTCAAGTGCTAGAATGGCGATTGAAGGAAAAGAGAGAAGGATATGGCTGATATGGATCCTATGATGGAAGATGAATAAATATGTACATAGAAGAGAAACTATATCGTTACCTGGATGACCTTGCATCTGCTCAGCCGACTCCTGGGGGAGGTTCCACTGCTGCTTTGAGTGGTGCAATGGGGGCCGCACTCGCAAGTATGGTTTGTCGGATTACGATGGGTAAAGAGGCATATGCTGATATGCAGCAGGAAATTGAAGAACTGCTCAGAAGGACTGAATATCTGCGTAATAGATTTCAGCAACTTATGCAGGAAGATATTGAGGCATATGGGCGTCTTGCAACGTGCTATAAGTTGCCACGCGAGACGAGCGAAGAGCGAAAATATCGTACAGATATGATTCAGAAGCAGCTTGTCGAAGCTGCCTTAGTGCCACTTGAAGTGGCTGAATGTGCCGCTGAGTTGATTCTATGTTGTCAAAGGATTGCTGAGATTGGCAGTATTACTGTACTAAGTGATGTAGCAACTGGGGCTATACTTGCTTCATGCGCTGGCGAAGGTGCATCTTTCATGGTGCGTATTAATATGCGATCACTGAAGAATGATAAGTTGGCTGCAGAATTAGCAGATCGTCTGAATACAGCATTAGTGATCATTGCAGAGGGTGTTGAGCAGGTTACCAATATAGTGGGGGGTAGAGCGTGATGGCAATAATTCTGGATGGACGTGCGATAGGTGCGAAAATAAAAGCCGAGTTACGGGCGGACATCGAAAAATATGTACATGAGCAGGACAGACCTCCTGGTCTGTCTATTGTACGTGTAGGTGGTGATACAGCTTCGGGTGTATACACTAAAGCGATTTTGAGAGTTGCAGAAGAGATTGGTATCAAGGCAAAGTTGGATCAATTCCCTACACGTATTTCGGCTGATGAGCTATGCGCAATATTGATGCAATTGAATTCTGACAAAACAGTTCAGGGTATAATCGTGCAGATGCCCTTGCCAGGACATCTATCGCAAAAGATGGTAGCGGATATGATCAACTCTAGTAAGGACATCGACGGAATTAGTCCTCGTACCGCGGGAAATCTTTTTTTAGGTTTACCTAGTTTTTTGCCAGCAACTGTAGCCGCGGTGATGGAGATTCTTGACCGCGCTCGAGTCCCTCTTGAGGGTAAAAGAGCTGTCATTATTTCTCGTAGCAATATTGTAGGTAAACCACTTGCTATGATGCTGTTACAAAAAAATGCTACAGTTACAGTAAGTCATTCACATACTGTCGATTTGGCTGGCTTTACCCGACAGGCCGATGTGCTTGTGACGGCAGTTGGACGTGCAAATATGATAACTGCGGATATGGTACGTCCAGGCGCAATTGTAATCGATGTTGGTATTAATGAGTTACCGGGAGGTGGTATTGTAGGTGACGTTGATTTCACACATGTAAACGAAGTAGCCGGAGCTATTACACCGACTCCTGGTGGTGTTGGTCCATTGACGAATATATTATTGCTAAAGCAATGTGTACATGCAGCCTGGCAACAAGTGCAAGACAGAGTGCATATGTTAGGGGAGGTTTCAATTTCCTGATTGAGGGCAGGAACTAATTCCTAGAAGCAAGCACACGGTGTTTGCAGGGACTTGACACAGAGGCCAGCTCCCCGACAAAGTAGGAGTATGCTTAACGACCCTACTTTGACAGGAGCAACCCTCATGACCTCTATCATAGCAAGCTCGTACCACTTTGACCAGTCCACCTTGGGCAGCATGATCGACGCCGATCCCGTCGTGCAGCGCTACCGCGCGCGCTTCGCCCTCTTTGACTGGAGTGCCATCGATGCACCGCGCACACGCGGGCCAGGCAGGCCTGCCCATCCCACACACGCCTATCTCAAAGCCGCGCTGGTCAGGATCAGTGAACACCACCTCTCGACGCCGCGCTGGCGGGCCTACCTGCTCGATCATCCTTTCCTGGTGCTGGAACTCGGCTTTCGTCCGCACCTCGATCTCACGCAGCCCTATGGCTTCGATGTGAAGAAAACCGTACCCAGCGTGCGCCATTTGAACACCATGCTGCGTGCGTTGGATCCGCGCTTGCTGGCCACCCTCTTCGCACAAAGCGTGCAGGCCTTACACCAGGAGATCCCTGGCCTGGGAGAAGTCGTCGCCTACGATGTCAAGCACATCTATGCCAACGTGAAAGAAAACAACTTTCGCGCCTACGTCCTCGAACGCTTCAAGAAAGACCAGCAGCCCGCAAACGACCCCGATTGTCGTCTGGGGGTCACAAAGAGTACCAACCAGGTGCAAGCTGATGGCTCTACCAAAGAAAAAAAGGAACTCATCTGGGGTTACGGCTCTGGCGTGGCGGCATCGACCAATCTGGTCTATGGCGATGTCGTCCTGGCTGATTTCACGCAGCCTTTCAACGAGAACGATGTCACCTACTTTGTGCCGCTTTACATCCAGACCGTGGCCATGCTCACGGCCTTTCCCACCCACATCACGGCTGATGCCGCCTATGATGCCTGGTACGTCTACCAGACCTGTGCGCCTCGCGGTGGTATGGCCGCTGTCCCCCTCAACCAGCATGACCATCCGCTCTATGAGCGCGATCCTGATGGCACGCCGCTGTGTCCCAGAGGCTTGCGCATGCACCCCACCTACCAGTTCCAGCATACCTACGGCTACCGCGCCCAACGCTATCGCTGTCCGCTGCTCTTTCCTGAGCCGACGGGACAGACCTGCGACCACCCGCAGTTTCGCAAAGAGAAAGGCTGTGTCAAGGATATCAACCAGGAAGCAGGCGGGCTGATGCGTGTCACGCTCGATCGCGACAACCCGCTCTACCACGTCATCTACCGCCAACGCACCTCCTGCGAACGCATCAATAGCCAGGCCAAAGACCTGGGCATCGAGCGACCCAAAGCACGCAACCTGCGATCCATTCGCACGCTCAACACCCTGATCTATCTCACGATCAACATCAAAGCCCTCCAGCGGGCGCAGGAGATCAATGCTTCCTTGCTGAGCTTTCCGCCGACCTTGGCAAGCTGAGCATATGGCCTCCTGACAGAGAGCTGGGTGAGTGAGGTCGACCTCACCAACCCTCCGCTGGCAGCAGAAGGGCAGATCAGGCTGCGCTCATGCATCCTTTGCCGCGCTGCTGATGGATGTTTCATGCTATGGTGCGCCAAGCATGGTCGTTCTGGCGATCACAGAGGTGAGGACAACAGCAGCACAAGCAGCACAACGGGCACCTCTACATAGACTGTAGCTCACTCCCCCATTTCTACTCCCACATTAGTTCCTGCCCTCCTGATTGGGTTCTAGGCTTTTCCTGCTCGCCGACGACGAGCAGCGGCAGCATTGCGGCGGCGCTCTCGGCGTCGCTCCAGGTTTGTAGTGTGCTCCTCATCACCTGCTTGTTCGACTATGGCGCTTGTACCGTTGCTTTTTGTAGTTGAGGAAGAACGAGACTGAGCACGAATGGTGCGTGCATTGATAATGCCCTGGCGAATAACAAGTCCCGCGAGAATAGCGGCTGCCAGCAATAACACAAAGTAAATCGGAACGACTATTCCATTGAGAGCAGGGGGAATCGCTTTGGATCTGACCAAGGAACTGACAATAAATACAAGTGCTAGCAGAATGTATTCGACACCTGTCAAGATATTAATCTGTTTATACCAGATGAGAGTGACACCACGTGTGTGAGCTTCCCGTATACGTCTAGAGCCTGTAAATACATTGTAACTTCCGAGGAGGATAAAAACGAGACTAAAGAGCGAGAGAAACGTTGGATTATTCATGAGTTAGGAAATCCTCCTGTGTATAAAAGCAAATGATGATGTAATAAGAGAATTTACAACCACGATTGTCATTGAACAATAACTGACTCTGACCAGGACATCTGGTTAGCATACACTGAGACATGGTAATGTTGCCCAAACCCGACGTTATTGCATTGTAAGGTCAAGACTATGGTATCGCCCGGTTGACCAGAAGGCAATAGAGTCCCTGATTCCAAAAGCTGCCCATTGCTTACGAACTTGATATTGCCTTTGATGTTAATATCAGGGTTTACTGCCCAACTTATAGCGGCATTGCCTAGATTGATGAGCGTCAAAGTCACACCAGGCCGGCAAGTGTTTCCTGGTCCGATTTGAGCAATGATTGGGCTTGGACTAAAGACCATCTCAGGTGTAGCATCTACTATTTGCAATTGTACAGGAAGTGTCAACAGTTGAGTATTGTTTATGGTGAAAATAATTTGTCCCAAGTAGTAATGTTTTTTATCGGTACTTTTTAATCCAGCGGCATTCACACTGATTAAAATGCTATGTGGCTGGGAGATTGCCAACTGACCATAATTATTGTTGTCGTTAATCATTAACCAGTTCAAATTATTATTTGTAGATGTCGTAGCGGTCCAATTTAGTGGTGAACCGCTCGTATTGGTGATAGTTATTTGTTGCGGGACTGGATTTCTCTGGCCAATGACAGCCTTGAATGTTAGTAGTGAAGCGGGTTTCGCTTGCATGGACACTGAGAGTTCTGTGCTGGTGGTTGTAGCAGTCCCTACAGGTATAACCTGTATAGTCTGGAAGGCATTCTGGCTACTGCTTTTATCCAATGCTTCGATAGAATGAGAACCCGTTGACCAATGGCTGTCAGTAGGAATTGTAACGTCAAATGCTCCCTTGTTATTGGTGAGAGTAGAAATGTTGTTGCCTCTTGTATCGACGATCGGAGTAGCAGTGTCGCGTAGGAAGATAATAGTCTGATTGACGCCAAAATGTTCTCCATGAAGTTGAATTGACTGGCCAATCTTGATAGTTTGAGATGTTGTTCCTACTAGAGCTAATGTGGGTTGTGTAATGTTTGTTTGAGGTGTGACATATGCAGCTCCGAAAGGTGAGTTGGGCATGTAACTAACAATGATATAGGCGCCAAGACCAATTATCAGGCAGATCATCAAAAAGATAGCAATCCAGGTGCCAAAGTTTACCGAGCGTTTGCCTTGTTGCTTTTTGTCGTTCTTTTGAATGGCACGCCTGTGTGCAAGGCTCTGTTGCATCGTTGTAAGAGGCATAGGAACAGCAGCTTGACCTCTTGAAACATTTTCGGCTGGACCTGCTTCGGCGTCCTGTCGATCACGCCAACTCCTACGCCATTGCTCTGCTGCTTTGCTGGTAGCCATAAAACTAGCAGGATTGAGTAAATCCATCGTAGGAGAATCTGAAACGTCATTCTTTCCATTAACATGCTCTGTAGATGAGCTTCTCAATGATAATTCATCTGATTCATACTTAGTAGAATTATGCCATGAAGGTTCAACTTGAGTTATTTGAACTCTAGTAATTTGTTCTTGTGGGCGACTCTGTACACTATTTCCGTTCACTTTTGGTTGTGAATATGCCTGGTTCCGCTGCGTTGCTAATTTAGCAATCTGCTGTTTATCCTGATTGCCCACATCTGGTTGCATGAACGAAGAACTTGAACGCTGATGTTCTTGATTTTTTGGAGTCGAAGATACCTTTGTGAATGGTGAAGATGTTGGGTATTCAGGATCTGATGATATTTGTATTGACTGTTGGCTTGATATAGTTTGTCCACCGGAGTCTGGTCGTGAAGGGATAACAGAACGGGTAGAAGATTTTGGTGTAATAGGGCGGATGAGATCAGGTGTTTGAGCTGGAGTGGAAAGCTCTTCAGGGATCTGAATTGAAATATCAGAGATACTTTCACCCTGGAAGGAATCTGAGTTTTTGGACTGAACAGCGAGTGCAGCCTCTTCTGGAATTTTTTCCGGTCCGGGTTGGTTGATTTGTGTCGTAGCTACGGGAGGTTCAGAAGATAGTGCAGGTATTGAGGTATTAAGTTGTTGTATCGCAGCGGATGATTTTAAGCCATTACGGGTTGGCCGTGTTGGAAAAATAGGTGGACGTGTGACAGTTTTAGGGCGTATAGATGCATTTTCAGACGCTTTTGATAGTTGTTCAAAGACGAGTTTTATGGTTTGTGCTGGTTTTACCGACATTGAAGGCTGTAAATGTACAGTAGAACTTTCTTTATTTTTAGATGTTGATGCAGGTGTAACTGGTTCATTGGAGGTCGCTTCTAACACAGATGATTTTTTAGAAGTTTGAGCAGCGCCACATACTACACAAAAGCGTGCCTCTTTTGGAAGTTCAGTTTCACAATTTTCACAATGGTTGGTACTATTCGTATCGAGTGCTTTTTGTCCGTTAAGTGCGGAATTCTCCAGTTCAGGTTCTCGAGTATTCTGGGGTAACCCACAAACATTACAAAAACGAGCTTGCTCAGTTAGCTTGGCATTACACTGACGACAACGAATCATAAACTTTGCTCACAACAATCATAACTACGGCCTGAAGGGGTACCAGGATCAATTTGACGCTGATAAAGATTCCCCATGGCGCGTCTACTTAGATTTCTTAGTACTTACGATAGAGTTACACGTGCCTCTTTATAAAGGCAAATTGACATTACCTTCATCTGTAGAACGAGTGAATATGCGAAGGGATATCGAGAGGGTGCTTTTTTCCTATATTGTTCTTTTACTCAAAAATATTCTGAGCGCTACCCCTAAACCTACACAGACAAGTGGTCCAGTGATAAGATTCAAAGTAAATGTAAGTGGATTCAAGATAGAGATAGTACGTATAGGGATAACAATATCATGAAATTGTATGAGTCCCTCCAACCCTCTCAGTACCCATAAATTCGCTGGCAATACCAGAATCAAGCCTAAAGCTGCTTCCAAAGACAGAAAGGCTACCCATCCAGGATCAGATAATTGATTTGCTCTTCGAGCACTCTGTTGATACATGGTAAGAAGAAGCAAAGCGAATGCGGCTCCATTGAAAATGTATGGTTCAAGAGCTTGAAGGTCAAAGGGTGAAGGATTACCCAGGAAGAGCGGAATGCGCCATAGTAGGCTGAAAATGATAATGTTTTTAATACCGTTGTTCAAGTCAATAGGTATTGGAATTTGCCAGGGTAGGAGTGCGCTGAGAATTCGTAGTGTCGGATAAGGACCGGGGACAAATTGATTGAAGCTGAGAGTGAAATCATAGGCGGCTGAAAATACATAAGCCGCTAGGGTAGGAGCCAGCCCAAGTAGAAGAATTGTAAGGAAATAACTGATAATTGAACGCTGTGATTGATCAGATGATGGTTTTTCAGTGAAATCCTCCATAGGGATGTCACGGCCACTCGTTCCGGCAGTACTCTGTTCATCTGCGTGTCTCGATGCAGTGTTTGCTATTTCTTCCTCTATGCTATCTCTTGATGATCTGGTTGGCAAAGGACGTAGAGGTGCGAATGATAGGTGTCCAAGAGTTGCGCCTGCTAAACTAAAGATGATTGCGAAACCTGCAATCAATATCCAGGTAATCAGAAAATCATTTCCAACTATTTGGCCAATGCTGATAGAATCGAATACACCTGGATAGGTAATGGCTACTGTAAATTGAAGCAACGCCATGAAAAAACCACCCAAAGCGGCTTCTCGCAAACCAGCTCCCTTTGATGTACGTAATTTTCGGATAGCTGTGACGAGAAGGCCACAACCTGTAGCACTGAGCACTACTGTTGGGACAAACGAAGTTGCTGGTTGTGCATGAAGTCGAGCAGTGATAGCGAAAAAAGCTGCGATGAGAATAACAATACCAAGTGCTGTCCAGTCGAAATTCTTCACCTGGCTTTGCGGCTTGGAAGGTCTTGATGTTGTTCTCGTATCTATGTGTGGTGTGGTGCGTGACACTTCGTCCGTGTCCTCGAAAGACTCAGTTGTTGTTTCTGGTTTATCTGGACTATCCATTAATTCATATCTGCTCCTCTTGTATCTTCTTTTGGATACTAACACAACCACCAAGATTTGAGAAGACTTGAAGATTTATAACCCTTATAAAAAATACAGTGTTTACCTGATAAAATACTTAAATTTCGCTCTTGACTCTTTGAGAAAAACCGCTAAAATCTCTATAGATTACAAAAAATAGTAAATTATGTGAGGTTTTGTGCAAATAATCCTTGTAGGTGTAGATCACGTATCTGCGCCCATAGCATTACGAGAACGATTGTCGTGTACTCAGCGGCAGATACCCCAGGTTCTTCACGAAATACGTAATGTTGCTCAGGAATGCGTTTTACTCTCGACATGTAACCGCATTGAGATATATGCTGTCTTTTCCGAAATTGAGGAAGAGGAAGGGTATATTCAACTTTTGCGGATTCTGAGCAATGTAAGTGGAATCACTCTCCCAGAACTCAAAGTTCACAGCTATCTTTTTGTTGATGAGCAGGTGGTGTCACATTTGTATGGTGTTGCTTGTGGGCTATTCTCCCTGGTGCCCGGAGAGTCGCAGATACAAGGGCAGGTAGTGGAAGCCCTGGAAATAGCTCAGGGTGGTGGTTATGCAGGACCCATAACATCGGCGTTATTTCGTGGAGCAGTTGTGGCGGGCAAGCGCGCTCGAAGTGAAACTGGAATCAGCCGCAATGCTGCCTCTGTTAGTCTTGTTGCCGTGCAACTGGCAAAGAAATTATTTCCCACTCTTCATAAGGCATGTGTTCTGCTAGTGGGATCAGGAAAAATGAGTGAACTCACTGCCCACCATCTCTGCGATAATGGTGCGCAAGAATTGATCATTATAAATCGGACACCTTTGCATGCTATCGATCTTGCCAAACGCTTTGGTGCTAAACATCGATCTTTTCAGGAACTTGCCAAATCTCTAGTGGAAGCGGATGTAGTTATCAGCTCTACTACTGCTCCTCACACACTAATCACGTTTGAAATGATGCAAGATGTAATGAAGCAGCGTGGGGAAAGACAAATACTTCTGATCGATATTGCGCTTCCGCGTGACATTGAGCCCGCAATAGCTGATATGCAAGGTGTGCATCTGTATAACCTCGATGATTTAGAGATCGGTGTCAACGAGGGTATTCGTTTGAGGAACCAGGAAGTTGAACAGGTTCAGGAGATCATACTTCAAGAAGTGAGCGCATTTAACAGGTGGCTTTGGTCCCTAAACGTAGTCGAAACAATCAGTGCGCTAAGACAATATGCAGATACGACGAGGCAACAAGAATTGAAGCGTACGCTCCAGCGGTTGCCTGGCCTTACACAACGCGAAACCGCCATAGTTGAGGAACTATCAACACGCATAGTGAATAAGTTATTACATATCCCGATGTTACGCCTCAAAGAGGCTACTGTTGAGGGACAGGAACACTTGTATACGGAAGCACTACAGTATTTATTTGATTTGAAAGAACAATCGGATGAAACGCATAACCATTGGAACTCGAGCAAGCAAACTGGCTATGATACAGACACAATGGGTGATCGAGCATCTTCATCAACAAGAGCCAGAATTAGAGATCATAATCAAGCGAATTCAAACGACAGGTGATACAAAAACAGGCGTTCCATTAACGCAGGTGGGTGGTGATGGGGTTTTCGTAAAGGAAATTGAGCATGCTCTAGTGCAGGGGGATATTGACCTTGCTGTCCATAGCCTGAAAGATTTGCCTACCACTCAACCTGAAGGATTATACGTATGTGTGGTTGGCACCCGTGAGGATGCCAGAGATGTACTGGTAGTGAATAGTCAGAGTGACCTGGGATCGTTGCTTCAGTCAGATCGCTCTCGGCACCTGCGCATTGGTACATGCAGTTTGAGGAGATCAGCGCAAATTCGAGCGCTATTTCCGGAAGCAGAGATCTTACCATTGCGAGGAAATGTAGATACAAGGCTGCATAAGCTAGATGCAGGAGATTATGACGGAATTGTGCTGGCTGCTGCTGGATTACATAGATTGGGGAAACATGAACAATTAGCTAATAGAATGAACTATCTGCCAATAGAAATAATGATGCCTGCACCAGGGCAGGGCGCGTTAGCATTGGAGTGCTGTAATGAGTCAGAGATACAAATGCTGATAGCTCCTCTCAAGAATAATGTCACGCATATGACTACGAGCGCAGAACGAATGTTTATGCGTCGGCTAGGTGTAGGATGTTCACTTCCAGTTGCAGCCCATGGAGAAATAGTAGGTGATAAGCTCATTTTAAAGGGACTAATTATTAGTCTGGACGGTCAACGAAAGTTGCTGGTACAGGGTTCTATTCTCTTGACATCTGAAACTCATTTTGAGTATGCCGAACAACTGGGGTTGCAACTGGCCGATCAGGCGTTATCAGAGGGAGCAGCGGAGATTATTAAATCGTTAGATGAAATGCAGTTTCAAGGGCGTCAAAATGTCTGAGCAAACAGTGAAAAGCTTACCTTTAGAAGGTTTACGCATTCTCAATACTCGCACGTACGAGCAAGCAGGCACTTTTAGTTCTCAGTTGAGCGCGCATGGAGCTATACCCATAGAGTTCCCGACAATACGTATAGCTGATCCCGACGATTGGGGGCTCCTGGATAATGCGTTGAAGCGTCTGTGCGAATCAGATTGGTATGATTGGCTGGTATTCACAAGTGCCAATGGAGTACAAATCTGTTTCGAACGCCTGATCAAACTGGGGTATCGAGTGGAATCTATTGGTGAAGTGCGTATAGCGGCGATTGGTCCAGCGACTGCTATGACACTCACAAAGTATGGAGCAAGGACTGATCTTGTACCAAGTACATATATTGCTGAGGCCGTTGCCTCTGTATTGATTGAAGATGCTCGCAAACAGGGAGAACCGTTAAAAGGGAAAAGGTTATTGTTGGCTCGTGCAGCAGAAGCACGTAACGTGCTGATTCATGAACTACAGAGGGTAGGTGTTGAAGTGGATGTAGTAGCAGCATATCGAACTATCGGGATTGACAAAGAAGATGAAAAAGGGCAAATGATCATGCGCCAACTAGAAGCTCAGGAGCTTGATATCATCACATTTACCAGTTCATCAACGGTTCGAAATTTTATGCAATGGCTTATGGAGTACGATGGTAACTTCGCCGGAACATTTATTCGTCGCGTTGTAGAGTTTGCACGGCCAAAAATAGCTTGTATTGGCCCTATTACATCACAGGCTGCCCGTGAAAGTGGCCTGAAAGTACATATCGAAGCAGGTGTATATACGATAGCTGGCCTGGTAGAGGCAATTATTCGAAATGAGGAAAAAGTATGACAGAGCAGACAATGCAAACAACACAAGTACAATCTGAGCAACAAACTTCTAATCCTGGATTGAAGCAACCGCGCCAGTTGGTGCGCTTTACATTCTATAAACTTGATCCACAATGGCAATTGCTCCAGGCAGAGAAACGCCAGCAGGGCAAACAGGAAATAATCACAATTTTTGAAGAATACACACAAGAGCATTTGATGCGCAGTTTTGGCCTTTACGGATTGCGATCGGATTGTGATTTTATGCTCTGGCAGGCTAGTTATGCTATTGAAGATTTACAGGGAATTAGTAGTAAGATTCGATGTAGTGAGATGGGGCCATATTTGCGTGAAATTCATGCATTTCTTTCGATGACAAAACGTTCTGTCTATGTTGGCAAAAACGCTCGTGGCGCACACGATCCGCGCCTGGTAATTACACCTGAGGATAAAAAGTACCTCTTCGTCTACCCGTTTGTGAAGACTCGGGCATGGTATGCCTTGCCCCTAGAAGACCGAAAGCGCATGATGAACGAACATATTCGCGTCGGTTTGACGTTTCCATCTGTTTCGTTGAATACCACATATTCCTTTGGCCTGGATGACCAGGAGTTTGTTGTGGCATTCGAAACGGATGTTGTCAGTGATTTTCTTGACCTGGTGCAACAACTACGAGAGACAGAGGCGAGTAAATATACTCTAAGAGATACACCAATGTTCACCTGTGTAGCGCAGCCTTTGCAAGAGATTTTAGAAGCAATAGGAGCTTGAGGAACCTGTACATGGAGAACAAAACTCGAAATGTGAAAAGTCTGATACTTAATCGTTCGCAAGCTCTTTTTGAAGAGGCACAGCAAATTATGCCAGGCGGTGTGAACAGCCCCGTGCGCGCCTTCCGCGGTGTAGGAGGCAATCCTGTTTATATCGATCGAGCGAAAGGTCCGTACTTATATGATGTAGATGGGAATCGCTACCTTGATTACGTTCAATCGTGGGGGCCAATGATTCTAGGTCATGGTTATCCATCTGTGTTGGAAGCAGTGACAAGGGCAAGTATGCGTGGATTTAGCTTCGGCGCACCAACTGAAGCAGAGAGTTTACTGGCAAAGTTAGTGATCGAGAGCGTACCCTCGATAGAAATGATACGTTTTGTCAATTCCGGTACAGAGGCAACTATGAGCGCTCTGCGTCTGGCCAGGGCATTTACAGGGCGTAGCAAAATCATCAAGTTTAGTGGTTGCTACCATGGTCACGCAGATATGCTTCTCGTACAAGCTGGTTCTGGTGTGGCAACAATGGGATTGCCAGATAGTCCAGGCGTACCTGCTGAAACTACTAGTAACACCCTAATTGCCACTTATAATGATAGCGAGGCTGTAAAGGAGTTATTTCGAATCTATCCTGATGACATTGCAGCGATCATTGTTGAGCCAGCAGCAGCCAATATGGGGTTGGTGCTGCCTAGTCCTGGGTTTCTTGAGCAACTAAGAAATATATGCACAGCATTCGGAGCATTACTGATCTTTGATGAAGTGATGACTGGTTTCCGTGTCGCTCTGGGCGGGATGCAAGAACGTACTGGTATACAAGCTGACTTGACTTGTCTTGGGAAAATTATCGGTGGAGGGCTTCCCGTAGGAGCATACGGAGGGCGGCGGGAAGTCATGCAGCTTGTGGCACCACTAGGGCCAATGTACCAGGCAGGAACACTTTCGGGTAATCCTATGGCAATGGCTGCTGGTATTGCGACACTCGAAGAGTTGCGCAAACCAGGACGATATGTTGAGCTTGAGCGCAAAGGACAATTATTGAGTAGTGGCATAGATCAAGTACTACAAACGTTTGGCGGTGGCGTACAATTTGTGAGAATTGGCGCAATTTTTTGCTTGTTCTTCACTGCTGAGCGCATCGTCAATTATAGTAGCGCCAAAACCTCAGACACACAACGTTACGCGCACTTTTTCTGGAGTATGTTAAAGCGTGGTGTGTACCTGCCTCCTTCCCAATTTGAGAGTTGTTTTATTTCGCTTGCCATAGAAGACAAGATGATTCAAGAGACGGTGGAGGCAGTAAAATTGGCTTTGATAGAGAGTTCGGAGTAAATAATGATGGCAAAGTTTCCCTCCATCCGTATGCGGCGCACGCGGCAAAACGATACATTGCGTAATCTGGTACGCGAGACATACCTGAACGTTGAACAACTTATTTACCCACTTTTTATTGCAGAGAACATTGACGAGCCGCGTGAAATCTCCTCAATGCCAGCGGTATTCCAGCAGTGTTGCTATTTGGTATCCCTTCCGAGAAAGATGGAGTGGGGTCTCAAGCATATAATTCGCAGGGTATCATTCAACAGACCATCCGTCGTATCAAAGCAGAAGCGCCAGATATGCTAGTTATGACGGATGTCTGCCTGTGTGAATATACCAGCCATGGCCATTGCGGTGTGGTTTATAATGGAAATGTTCAGAATGACGAGTCGTTGGAACTACTTGCACGGATGGCACTCTCACATGTTGTAGCAGGAGCTGATGTAGTAGCTCCATCGGATATGATGGATGGTCGTGTCGGGGCAATTCGGCATACCTTGGATGAGGGTGGTTATAGTTCAACGCCGATAATGGCTTACTCAGCTAAATACGCTTCGGGGTTCTATGGTCCGTTTCGAGAAGCTGCTGCTTCATCTCCGCAATTCGGTGATCGCCGATCGTACCAAATGGACCCTGCTAATGTACGCGAAGCATTGCGTGAAGTAGATCTAGATATTGGCGAAGGGGCCGATATCGTGATGGTAAAGCCCGCGCTAGCCTACCTTGATGTTATCCAGCAAGTTCGGGAACACTGTAACTTGCCAATTGCGGCATATAATGTTAGTGGTGAATACGCGATGATTAAAGCTGCTGCTCAACAAGGATGGATTGATGAACGGCGTATTGTAATGGAGGTGTTGACGGGAATTAGAAGAGCCGGAGCAGATATGATTATTACGTATTTTGCGCCGGAGGTTGCAAAGTGGTTAAGTGAGTAGTTAGCAGTCTCATAATTTCATACAAGGAAAATGATGGGCGAAAATCGGGGAGGAAGTATTTATGGGTGCTCTCAATACCTCTTTATTTGGATCACATGAACAAATGAAACTAGGCGTCGGTTACCATAATGTTGGAACCGGCGTTTTACGTGCCTCGAATAAGACAACTGTCGATTATGTGGAAGATCATTATGGGCAAAGATGTGGTCATTTACCGCTCGATGCTCAAAGAGTATGTGTATTAGTAAATGCTCATACAGATGATATTGAGTCGCATCTGAAGTATCTCAGTCAACTTTATGGAAAAGAAATCGAAGCTATTACCCCAGATGAATTACAGCAGCAACAAAAGCGTTTCTCAGCGTACCACATGTTGATTGTGCCTTATATCAATGTTCCCGAGACTGAAAAACGCATACAAACTGAGTTGGGGGCAGAATCATGGGGCATGAAAGGGGACATGGTCAGCTTCCTCAAAAACAAAGCTGATTTTTATCAATTTATTGATGAATTCGAATTAGATGGTTTTCGGACACCAGATTATAGCATTACCCATATAGCTGATTTATCCAAAGAGGCTCTCGGTTTTCTGAATACCATAGAAGATGTAGTGAAAAATGCGGGTATGTCACAATATCCATTAGGAGTTATGCTGCGAGCAGCCGAATCAGATGGAAATTATGGCTGCTGTCTCGTCTACGAAGAAAATAAACTTGTCAGGGTTGTCCCAAACGGTGAAGTAGAACATGCAGCGTATTATTCGTCCTGGAAAGAAGCATTAGCAGTATCGCAAAAGCACCTAACTGCTACCATGGATCAACAGAAGGAAACCAGAGTTGTCATCAGCCGTTATATAGACATGGTTGATTCTCCGGGAATGTCTGTTGTTATCATGGATGGTCGGGTAGAGTCTTTAGGTTGGAATGGTCAACTTCAACAAAATGGTAGTAAAGCATGTATTGGAACGAGCACTTACAAGCCCGCAAACGCCTCGTTAGCACGATTGCAACAACAATATGAAGGACAAACCCTGGCCTATTTCGATGCGATTTTGAGACGGACAGCGCAAAAATGCGGTGTGGATTTTGCATCTATTAGAGGTGTAGCTAATATTGATATCATGCTTCCCAGTGATTTGGAAGAAACACTACAGATTAAAAGAGGCCATAAACAGTTTCATTATGTTGCTGAATGCAATCCGCGTTGGACAAACTATACTGATGCGATTATGACCATCATAGGAGTGAATAGAAAAGAACAGACGATAAGTAATATGAAGGCGGTAATTCAAGAAGGAATAACAACTATCGATAAATATCACTTACCTGAATACATAGATACCCAAGCAGTAAGAGAATGTATCTTTCAGAGGGATGAGGTATTAAGAAAAAGTGGAACTAGAATTATCTGCCGCATGGCGAAAAAACCAATGGGATTGATCTTCGCAGGTGATATCAATAAAGCACAACAAGAAGTTGCAAGCATTATTCACTTTTTGAATACGGTTAGTATGCGATAATCACAAAGAAATCCTATTGCAGAAAGAGTATATTATGTCATTATCCATTCAATACCCAACGGCTAGTCTAAAACCGCACAGAGAGGAAAGCCTTCAAAGTGGTCACTTGTGGATATTTTCTGGGGCTTTACAACAGCCTCCACACTGGATCGAGCCAGGTGGACTAGTAGATGTAAAGTCATCTACAGGGCAGTTTGTGGCACGTGGGTACTATAATCCCCGAACTGATATTGCAATTCGCCCTGAAATTCTCGTAGCACAGATGCACACTGCTGGAATAGAGCGCCTGCGTTCACGGCTTATTGATGCATTGATGGAGGAGACTGATACTCGAGGAATATTACTACGCAATGATAGCCAGTCACGTCGTCGTGAGGGTTTGGAACTAGAGGAGCCCCAAGTAGTAACTGGGGGAGTGCCAACGCAGGTGACTGTACGTGAAAATAATGTGCTGTTTTTGGTAGATCCCTGGCAAGGGCAGAAGACAGGCTTTTTCCTGGATCAACGTGATAAACGAGAGGCACTACGCAAATATACACAAGCTAAACGAGTGTTGAATTGCTTCAGTTATAGCGGCAGTTTCTCGGTATATGCAGCATTGACCAGTGAAAAAACACGTGTTACCAGTGTTGATATTTCTGCTCCAGCCATTGAATCTGCACGTCAGAATTTTATTCTGAATGGTCTTGATCCTAATCACCATCAATTTCTCGTAGCTGATGTATTTGATTACCTGGAGCAGGCACAGGGTGCAGGGGAGGAGTTTGATGTGGTTGTGTTAGACCCGCCGTCATTTGCCAAGACACAAAGTGCACGAGCACAGGCTCTTAAAGCATATCGCCGATTGAATGCACTTGGTATGCAGGTGTTGCGACCTGGAGGAATCTTATTAACCTGCTCTTGCTCAGGTGTAATTGGTATGGATGACTTGCTAGGGGCATTGTCCCAAAGTGCGCAGCGTTTACAGCGCACAGTGCAGTTACTAGAGATATTTACCTATGGTGTTGATCACCCTATCAACCTGGCAATGCCAGAAACCGCGTATTTGAAAGTGGTGTTTTGTAGGATTGAGTAGAGATCAAGCCTGTCTATTGAACCCCCCGTTCTCTACATGTTAAACAGATGGCTGAGGAACAATTCGGTTCAGTTACCGGCTATTCCTGCCTTTTTTCGTTCAAAAGTAGAGTAGATTATGCTATAGAGCGAAAATACCGCTCACATACCGCTCAAAATGAGCGGTATTTTTAAGCCCAACTATTGAATAATTCTGAGTACACTCTCCAGCAATTATCCAAAATGGTGGGTGGGAGCCACTCAGCACAATCCATCGCTTGCTCGAGGCAGATGAAAATACGTTGATTGTGATATACTACTTTCATCCCTCATACTGTACTATTTTCAATTGAGGTATTTTCAATTGAGGGAGTGTCAAATGACCCAAACTATCGATGAAAGTCGCGCACAACTCATAGCGGATTTGCAAGAGCGGGCAGAAGAACTGACGGAACTGAACCGCATAGCTGTTGCGCTGACCTCTGAATTTGACCTGCAGCGCCTGCTGCAGATGATTACTGATGCTGCCCGCAAGGTTACTGCTGCGCAATATGCTGCTTTTTTCCTCATTCCAGAAGTTGCAGGCAAGAATTCTCATCAAGCTACCACCAAGGAAATATTCAATCTCGCTGCGATTTCAGGTGCAACGCCTGCAATCGAGAAACATTTTCGCCATCTCGGACCAGTAGAGGGGATTGGAATACTGCAACCTGTGTTTTGGGAAGGAGCATCGATAGTGGTTGATGATGTGCATGAAGACCCTCGTTATGTTGGAGTGCCCCGTGGACATATTCCTGTACGCAGCTTTCTTGGAGTACAGCTACGAACGCGAGAAGGTTCAATTCTTGGTGCGTTCCTGATTGGCGATACACGCCCGTCGAGATTTAGCTCTCGTCATGTCGGATTGATCGAGGCCTTGAGCGCACAGGCAGCTGTTGCAATCCACAATGCACAATTAGTCGCTCGTGAGCGCAGCGCAATGGAGGAACATGCGGCACAATTGGAATGGGAAGTACGCGAACGCACTGCTGAATTAGAGGGACGAAATCAGGAGTTGAACAGGATAGCGACCGATTTACAGACACTGCATCATGAATTGACTGAAGCCCAGATGCGCCACATGCTTACAGAGGAACGAAGTAGAATAGCGCAGGAACTTCATGATCGCGTGCAACAGACACTCTTTACGATTGGGCTGAAGGCTGACTGGATTATGCAAAACTTACCGCCCCAGACACCTTTGCATCACCCATTGCACTCTATTAAACAACTTGCCTCATTGGGTACCGCTCAAGTACGTGATGCTATATTTGCACTTTCCTCGACAGAAGCACAAGAAGGCAGTCTTGTGAGCATGCTGTACACATTGATTCAAAACTTACGCGAGACTTCTTCAATTGAAGCTGATCTTGTTGTGGCTGAATGGGCCGTTCCACTACCTTCACATATTGAAAGTACACTATTCACGATCGCCCAGGAGGCGCTCTCGAATGCACGTCGTCATGCTCAAGCAACGATAGTAATTGTGACCATACAGGTCAATAGTGACCAGGCTTTGCTTGTGATACAGGATAATGGGGTAGGCCTTGCGGCCCAGATACGTCAATCATATCAAAGCAATACGATGCATCTGGGACTAAAAGGCATGGAACATCGTATTGAGGAGCTTGGAGGCCAATTTTTACTAGCAAATGGTGAAGAGGGTGGACTGATTGTAAAGGCGGTGATTCCTTTATGATCCGTTTGCTAGTCATCGATGACCATGAAATGGTTCGAGAAGGGCTTAAAGCGATGCTAACTGCGGAGCCTGACTTTGATATTGTGGGTGATGCAGCAAACGCCGAGCAAGCTTATGAATTGATTCAGCGCTTGCATCCTGATGTGATCTTGCTTGATGTACGACTGCCGGGAGTAAGCGGTATCGAAATTTGCCGTACTGTTGCGGAACGCTACCCGGAAATAGCGGTAATTATTTTGACAACGTTTACAGATGAAACCCTTGTTGCTCAGTGTATTCAGGCGGGTGCACGTGGTTTTATCGTCAAAGACATAGAGCGCTTCGATCTCAAACGCTCGATTCGAGCCGTAGCACGTGGTGAGGCTGCCATCGATCCCAAAGCTGCTATTGCAGTATTTGCTCAACTTCGTAGATCTCCCCAAGTTGTACAGGTAGGGACTACAGAACAATTAAGTCCACAACAAATTGTCATATTGCGCATGGTTGCCCAGGGCCTTTCAAGTCGAGAAATCGCCACTCAGCTTTATTTAAGCGAGAATACAGTCAAGGGGTATGTACAAGAGATCCTACATCGTCTGAGTGTGAAGAATCGCACAGAGGCGGTGATGGTTGCCGTCAAACAGGGATGGTTATGACATTCTTTCGTAATCGTTTAGTGGGATGCAATGAAAGTAGAGATGTAAGGAAGAGGATTGAGCATATTCTGGCATAAAGAGCTGTATATAGAAGTTGTTGGTTATGTTTAAGCAATGATGTCCATACCCTCCTTTCGTATGATTTGCATTACCTGCTTTTGTAGGTATCAATCTGCTGAATTTGCATGCTAAACTTAACATACGTCAGAAATTGCATATCCTGACATACTGCCTTCCATTTTGGCCTGGCGTTTGTTTCCTTTGAAGCGCAGGAAGTTGCGCGTGTAGGACTATGTATGGAGGTGATACTTTGATTCCTGGATCTTTTGATTATCTAGAGGCACACAGCATAAACGAAGCCGTTGCCTTGCTAGATCGACACGGCGAAGATGCCAAAGTTCTGGCAGGAGGCCAGAGCCTCATTCCCCTATTACGTTTTCGTCTCGCAAGTCCGGCGATATTGATTGATATCAATCATATCGATGGTCTTGAGTACCTTCGAGAAATGAATGGTACTTTACACATCGGTGCTCTAACACGCGAGTCGGAGCTGGATAACTCCAATCTCATCCGCGAGCGCTACCCAATCTTATTTGAAACCTCGACGGTGGTAGCAGACCCCGTGGTACGCAATTGGGCTACAGTTGGAGGTAATATTGTTCACGCCGATCCTGCCAATGATCATCCTGCTACTATGCTAGCGATGGGAGCAAAGATTGTTGCTGTCGGTCCCGCGGGTGAGCGAGTACTTCCTATTGAGGAGTTCTTCACGGATGTTCCTTTCGAAACTACACTTCGTCCCAATGAATTGCTTACTGAGATACGTGTTCCTGCACCTGTCCATGGAAGTGGTGGAGCATATGTAAAATTGGAACGCAAAGTGGGAGATTATGCCATTGCTGGAGTGGCAGCTTCCATCACGCTAGACACCAATGGCACTGTAACCTATGCTGGCATTGGTCTAACTAACGTCGGTCAGACTCCGATAAAGGCACGAAATGCTGAACAAGCATTGCTTGGTAAACCACTGAATGATGCTAGCATACATCAAGCTGCAGATCTTGCAGCCGCTGCTTCACAACCAATAAGTGATACCCGTGGCCCTGCTGAATATAAACGCGATATGGTGCGCACGCTCACTGTACGCGCATTGCGAAAAGCGCTCGTCCGAGCTACAGGAGGTGAATAGTATGAGCACCCATCATATTTCAGTTACTATCAATGGCACATCATATGAGGGGGATGTTGATTCTCGAACGCTCCTTGTTCACTGGATCCGTGACACTTTACGTTTGACAGGGACGCATATTGGCTGTGATACAACTAGCTGCGGAGCATGTACTATTCTTGTGGATGGTAAAGCCACCAAGTCCTGTACCATGTTTGCAGTGCAGGCAGACGGGCGGCAACTCATGACTGTAGAAGGTCTGGAACAGAACGACAAAATACATCCTCTACAGGAGGGGTTTCACGAGGAGCATGCATTGCAATGTGGTTATTGTACTCCAGGCATGATGATGACCAGCCTGGCTCTTTTGCAGCGCAACCCAAATCCTACTGAGCATGAAATCCGCGTGGGCATCTCAGGAAATCTGTGCCGCTGTACTGGCTATGTGAATATCGTCAAAGCAATTCAGTATGCTGCTGAAAAGATGCAGGCAACTGAAGAGATTCCGGTAAGCGCCGGTCAAGGAGGCGAATAATGGCTACTGAAGTTCATGCTCATGGCCTAGGAGAATCCTACAAACGTAAAGAGGATGCCCGCTTTATTCGCGGACAGGGCAATTATGTCGATGACGTACAGCTACCTGGAATACTTTATGGTGATATAGTGCGTAGTCCCTACGCGCATGCACTGATCAAGAATATTGATATCAGTGAAGCAATGAAGGTTCCTGGTGTCTTAGCTGTAATTACTGGTAAAGACCTGGAAGCAGCAGGGCTTGCATGGATGCCTACGCTCTCTGCTGATACTGAGGCAGTACTCGCGCTGGATCGTGTGCATTTCCAGATGCAGGAAGTGGCCTTTGTTGTAGCAACCAATCGGTATGCAGCAGCCGACGGCGCGGCCGCTGTCGAGGTAGATTATGAACCTCTGCAGGTGGTAGTCGATCCCAAAAAGGCACTGGAACCCGATGCTCCATTGCTGCGACCTGATAAGAAGGATAAGCAACCGACCAACCAGATTTGGCATTGGGAGACAGGTGATAGAGAGGCAACCAATGCATCCTTTGCCGAAGCCGAAGCCAATGGTGTGGTCGTCAAGCAGGAGATGTTCATTCCGCGCATTCATCCCGCTCCAATTGAGACCTGCGGCTGCGTGGCCGACTTCCACAAAGCGACTGGGAAACTTACAGTCTGGATGACTTCGCAGGCGCCACACGCGCATCGCACGCTCTTCGCCATCGTTGCCGGGCTGCCAGAACATCGTATCCGCATCATTTCACCTGATATCGGCGGTGGTTTTGGTAACAAAGTGCCGATCTATCCCGGTTATGTATGCGCTGTGGTGGCGTCAATCACCACGGGCAAGCCAGTAAAATGGATTGAGGACCGCACTGAGAATCTGTCCAGCACAGGCTTTGGACGTGACTATCATATCAAAGCCGAGGTCGCTGCAGACAAAGATGGAAATGTCCAAGCGCTGCGTGTATATACTCTGGCTGATCATGGCGCGTTTGACGCAGCGGCTAACCCGTCGAAGTTTCCGGCAGGTCTCTTCCACATTTGCACGGGCTCGTATGACTTTAAAAATGCTTTTGTGGAGGTGGACGCTGCTCACACCAATAAAGCTCCGGGAGGTATCGCCTATCGATGTTCATTCCGAGTCACCGAGGCTTCGTATCTGATCGAGCGTATGATGGATACCCTGGCGTATGAAGTGGGGAAAGACCCGGCGCAACTGCGCTTACAGAACTTCATCAAGCCAGAGGCTTTCCCTTACCGGTCTGCGCTGAACTGGACATATGATAGTGGTAACTACGAAGCAGCGCTGCAACTGGCGATGAAGAATGTGGATTACGAGGGCTTACGTCGCGAGCAGGCTGAGAGGCGGACGCGAGGAGAACTAATGGGTATCGGTATCTCGAGCTTCACCGAGATCGTCGGCGCGGGTCCGGGGAAGCACTTTGATATTGCTGGTATTGAGATGTTTGATAGTTGTGAGATTCGTGTACATCCTACAGGTAAAGCGTTGGCTCGTATTGGGGTGCAGACGCAAGGTCAAGGACACGAAACGACCTTTGCGCAGATTATCGCTGCTGAATTGGGGATGTCTCCAGACGATATTGATGTCGAGCATGGTGACACCGATACCGCCCCGTATGGGTTGGGCACGTATGCCAGCCGTAGCACACCGGTAGCCGGGGCTGCAACAGCATTGGCTGCAAGAAAAGTGCGTGACAAGGCCAAAAAGATCGCGGCATACCTGCTTGAAGTAGGCGAAGAGGACCTTGAGTGGGAGCCGGGACGCTTCTATGTGAAGGGAACGCCGAGCAAAGGCAAGACCATTCAGGAGCTGGCATTTGCGGCCTATACGAACTGTCCTCCATACCTGGAGCCGGGTCTGGAAGCGGTGAACTATTATGATCCGCCAAATCTGACATATCCGTTCGGTAGCTATATCTGTGTTGTGGATATCGACCGGGGAACTGGGGAGGTGCACATACGCCGCTTCATGGCGGTGGATGACTGTGGCACGATTATCAATCCGATGGTTGTAGAGGGACAGATTCATGGAGGTCTCACGCAAGGGCTTGCTCCCGCGATGTTTGAAGAGATATCGTTTGATGAAGATGGAAATATACGCGGTAGCAACTTCCAGGATTACTTGATCCCCACATCGATGGAGACACCACATTGGGAAACCGATAAAACTTATACACCTTCGCCGCATCATCCGATTGGGGCTAAAGGAGTTGGTGAGTCACCGACAGTCGGCGCTCCACAGGCGATTGCCAACGCAGTTGTTGATGCACTTGCACACCTGGGTGTGCGACATATTGACATCCCAATTACGCCGTGGAAGGTATGGAGTATCTTGAAAGAGAAAGGCTTGACTTCGGATTAGCCGTAAAGCCTAAGGGGAGGTAATTTATTGCACCCGCCTGGGGAGGCAATCTCAGGACAGAGGGCGCAATAAATTGCGCCCCTTCAAAGGTTTTTCAGGGAAATGCAATGGTTGAAAATTTAATTGAACTTGCATATAAACTTACGCAGGCGGATAAACCGTTTGTACTGGCGACGGTAGTGTGGTGTGAAAGGCCTACTTCCGCGAAGCCAGGCGCACAGGCGATTATCCAGGCTGACGGAACGATAACAGGTTGGATTGGCGGCAGTTGCGCTCAACCTGTTGTTTTGCGCGAAGCCCTGCGGATATTGCGTGAAGGAGATGATCCCTATCTCTTACGACTTGGCGCAGCAGAGACTGAGATCGAGAGAACTGGTGTGAGAGTTTTTCCAATGAGTTGCACCAGCGGGGGTATATTGGATATCTATATGGAACCGCATCTACCTCGGCAACAACTTGTGCTGGTTGGCGATTCGCCTGTATTAGCAGCGCTTAGCGAACTTGCCGACGTACTCGACTTCGCGGTTACTCAACTCAATACTGCAGATTTAAGTAAGGTACAATTCGATGAGCGGACATATGTGCTTGTAGCTACACATGGACAGTATGATGAAGATGCGTTAGAACAGGTTTTACGCAGTTCCGCTGCCTATGTAGGAATGGTAGGAAGTCACAGACGAGCTGAAGCTTGCCGGGAATACTTACGTACAACAGGACTTACGGAGTCGCAGATTGAGCGGCTGAAAGCGCCTGCCGGGCTTGATATTGGAGCTGTAACGCCACAAGAAATAGCAGCAAGTATTCTGGCTGAGTTGGTGCAGCTACGTCGTCGTGGTTCAATAGTCAATCAAGTACTGACTCATTCTGCTGGTGAGAAGCGACTTGAAAGTGATCAAACTGCGATTGTGCAAGAGCCTGAAACAGGTATTGATCCAGTGTGTGGTATGATAGTAGAAATAGCCACAGTTCGTCACCGGAGTACATTTGATGGGCGAGACTATTATTTCTGTTGTCCTGCCTGCAAGCGACTATTTGAACGCAATCCGCAGGAATATCTCGTGCAGAATGAAAGGTGAATGGGCTTTTCTGATGGATGTGAATAATGTGGCATCATGCGCACCGGGTTTTCAAAGTTTGGAAGTGCTGGGAGAAGAACACTGGAAAGCAGTAGTTGCAGTGGGCGTTGGAGCAGTAAAAGCTAAATTCACAATGGATGTCACTCGGGATGAATTGCAAGAACCAGAGAATATGACTATGAAGGGACGCGGTAAAGCGCCAGGCAGCGCAGTAGACATGTCAGGCTATATGCATCTCACAGCACTAGATAGTGGTGAAACTGAGATGGATTGGAAAGCGACAGTTGTTGTGAGTGGCACGATTGCCAGCGTGGGTGCCCGTTTGTTGCAGGGTACAGCAGAACGACTGACTGGGCAGTTTTTCGATTGTCTCAAAACCACGTTGCAGGCGCCAGCGCCTGATGAAGTAAATACGAGTAGTTAGCTCAGATGGAAAGCGCTGTTCAACATTGGAATGAAATACTCGATGCGCGGGCACAACAAATGGATGCCGCATATGCGCGCCTGGGTCGAACGAGCGCCGATTTCTGGGAACGCCGGGCGCGTGGTTTTCATCGTTCGACAAAGGATACAGTTAGCAGCGATCCTTTTTATCTCCGATTGTGCGATAAATTTAGCTCCCGAACAAGCGTTTTGGACGTAGGCGCTGGAACGGGACGATTTAGTCTTGCGCTCGCACCACAAGTTGATCACATTATTGCTGTTGAACCAAGCGCGGCTATGATGGATTTCTTGCGCCAAGATGCTGCTGATAAAGATCTGAGAAATATATCGTATGTGCAGACTATCTGGGAGGAAGCACCTGATAATCTCCAGGCTGATATAGTAATTTGCAGCCATGTGGTTTATCCAATCAGGGATATTGAACCATTTCTATTGAAACTACACAAGGCTGCACACCAGGGTTGCTACATTTATGCGAGGGCTACACATATTGATGCCCTAACTGCTGACCTTTGGCGGTATTTTCATCATGACGAGCGAAGCATGCCGCCCAGTTACATACATGTAATGGACGTACTGTTTGAAATGGGCATTTTTGCAAACGTGGAGATTGTTTCTCTCCCTCCAAGTCTGCGATATCCTTCACTAGATGTGGCAGTAACAGAGATGACAGAGCAGCTAATTTTACCAGGTGATGAGAAAACTCGCGTGGAATTGCGCGCTTTGCTTGAAGAGTGGTTAGTAGAAAAGGATGGAGTGCTGGTGCCACCTTTGCAAGAGATGGTATGCGCAATAATCTGGTGGGAGAAGTAGTTAAGAATACATTACAGCGCTATGGAAAAGAGCAAACGTGAACCTTTCATGATTGCTCTTCTCTTTTGCCAAATTTGTTAGACGATAGCTTGATCTAATTTTGCAAAAAACGATTTAAGTGAGTTTTTGGTGATACCCTGACCGATTGGATTGTTTGCGATGGCGATAGGGCCTGCGAGATCAGCGGTTGCATCATAGGTAAGTAATGCGCCATCTTGCTCATCCTGAATAATTATCTGGCTAACAGCATTGATTGAACCACCTGTGCCCTGGCGCTTTACTTGCAGAACGAGTACATTTGGTTCCTGGCGCTGAGAGATATTGATGACAGCGCGGTAAGGACCTTTCAAGCCGGGTAATGGAGTGGTGATGCTTGCCCTGATATTGGTCGGATCCATGTATTCGACAGATTTACACCCAGGAATACATGATTGAAGGACATTTGGGTTTAGAATTGCGTTAAATACTTGCCAACTATTTGCTTTGAACTTATGACTTCCGTTAAGTTTCATTAGAGTACTCTACTTTACATAATATTACAGGTGCCAACGCCCTGCTTTCACGAGTATAGCAGATGTGTGTGTATGGGTATAGCACCATATGACCATATGACTACCCTGTACACAGGTGGCTAATTAGCGTTGACAATCCCCTGTTCCTTGTCGTATCTAGCTTGTTGCTTTGTTTCTATCTCGACTACAATAGCCCTGATCGTGGCAAACTGTTGTGGGTTTAATTCACGGACATCAATCACCAACGCATACGAGCTTGGGATGCCCTTGATATAGCCGTCTTCTACATGTGTGGTGATGTCTATTTTCCTGGTAGACTGAAATTCTGGCAGCCACTTCTCAGCAAGTGCAATGAGGACACGCATATCACGCTTATTGATATACGATTTGGAACCGTCTGGTTCGAGTGCAATTCTCCCATTGTGAACGAGTGGTTGTTTGACACCTATGACCACAACTTTGACTAACTCTCCACGTAGGAAATCCCGCCAACGCTCTTCTGCTTCTGCTATATCGGCAGATGTGATATATCCGATAGATCGCCAGTAGGTAAGCGTTTGTCGATTGATACCTGCTGTGTCACAGACTGTTTGCCAATTTATGCACTTGCCGTATACTTCCATCACTGTGCGTTTTGCATCTGTACGCTGTTCATCGGTGAGCGAAACACCCTGCGCATTGTGGGGACGTTTAACGCTATCTTTTGTAGGATGTGGATTGACACCCATTGTAGGATAGCCACCTGTTGCGGTTTTATGCGTAGGCGGTGGAATTGCATGTACATAGCTTATAGGATTTCCAACATCTTGTGTAGGTTTTTCTAGGTTGGAAAAATGACTATTAGACGGTTCAATTGTGCGCGGGCCATCTGTGACGTGCGTTTTAAGCTCAGACTCGTTTGTAATAAGTTCTGCTTGTTTCTGTAGCTCTTTAATAGTGTTTGTTATGGTAGAGTTATTTTTTAAGCTTTCATCTGCTCTATAGTTAGCTTCTTTATTTATGTCTTCTCGCAACTATGCCCGATGGGAAAATGTACCACAATTCGAGAGGAGTCGACCTAAGCGGAGTCGACCTAAGCCATGCCATACTCTCTGGAGCCAAAGTTACAGAAGAACAACTCTCCAAAGCCTCGTCACTCGAAGGCGCATTCATGCCTGATGGGTCTAAACATCCGTAGTCAGCTATAGCTTGTATCATGGTCCACATGTGCTTGAGGTAACTGGTAGGAGAGAGTATCACCCAAAACCCAATTCTGGCTGTTATGCTTCTGCCTTGAGGTCACGGAGCAAGCGAGTAAATGCTTTCTGGTAGTCATCGTGGTTTTTCCAGCGGGTGAAGTCTCCGATGTTGCGCTCATGACGTATCTCTGTTGCCCAGTCAAAGGGACTCTCAAAAACAGCCTGATCTACACGGATGGGAAAGAGGACTGTCCTTTTCTCCTTCCGCTCTTTTGCCAGAGCCGTCTTTACCTCGCGCTCGACCCAACCACTGGCTACTGAGGACTTGGAGAGAATGAGTAAGAGCTTATCGTGGAAACGAATCGCTTCATCAATGCCAGTGCGGATTTTGTCGCCGATCTTTAGGTCTTCTGGAGCAAACCAGCAGCGTATTTTCTTGCTTTGTAAATCAACATGAAGTCGTCTGGCGAGGGCATCATCCTTACTCGAATAACTGATAAAGCAGGAATAGTAATCGATGGGGCTGAGAGAACCTATGAGGGAGGGAATCGCTTCAATAATGGAGTCGGGAACTCCAGCATCTCTTAGAAAGTCTTCTGGAATCTTACCATGCGAACGGATAATGGTATCAATGCCGATGGTCGATGGTCCATTTTGCCTCACCACCTCCAATCCCTTTACGGTGCTCAAATCAACTTCCCCAAAGACTGTAGACCAGAAGTCGGCATGCCTGAGGTTGGCACCACTGAGATTGGTACGTCACTGCAGTTGCACTTCCTTGGGGACAGATGGCTCTAGAGCCAGTTTGAAGACTGACTCAGAAGCTACTGGGTCGTGACATAGGATTGGAGCGTGGCAGCCATCTGCTCAAAACGAGCAATCGTGAGTTCGTGAGGACTACCAAGCGCATGGACGTACTGCTGACCATGAAAGCGGCGATAGGCAAACCAACCGTGAGTTGCTCGCCGTTTGTCGCGGTAGGCGCTCCACCGTCCCTGCTGGCCCAGGAAGCGTACCGAGGAGATCGTCTCCAACCAGGCAAACCAGGCAGGCGAATCAGGGATGAGTGCCAGTTCTCCGAGCTCGGGACAGATAACGATGTAGGTTCCATCAGCGGTGTATTCGATCAAGGGGAGGATCGGACGTGGACGCCCTTTCATCGGATGGGCCCGTGGGGGTGTGGGCGGCGTGTCCGGCTGGCTCCTCTGCTCATGCGCTGGTGAGAGGGCAGAGGTGGCGTTGTCGTGCTGAGTTGGAGGGTGGATGCGTGCCTCTAGTGCGTGTAACCGTTGCTCATAACGCTGGGTTCGTTCCTGGAGAAGGTCCAGCGCAAGTCCAGTCATCTGTTGCTGCAGTAGAGCCACCTGTGTTTCCAGGTGAGTCAGCTTCGAGCGCATGTCTGGTTCCGCTTGGGGAGAGAGCTTCTCAGGAAGGGGCGAGGGACAGGCTTCTGCTAGCTCGTCAAGAGGACGATGATGCAGTGCCGCCAAGTGCTCGATCTGCTGGGATGAGGATGCAGCGAGAGGTTGGCTTGCTGCATCCAGTGGCGTAAGGTCTTGGCATCGATGCGAAGCCGTGAGCATGCCTGTCTCAACGGTGCTGACGATGGTAGTAGCTGGACCAACTGCGGTGGCAGCGACGCCACCAGGACCAGGCAAGCACCAGGGTGACGGAGGTAATGGCAGGCCAGATGAGATGGCCTAGCAGATGACGAACTTCGGGTACGGTCAAAGCAAGCACTGGGAGAAGAACTGTCGATGGTTCGTGTTCCTCAGAGATCTGGGCGGGGATGGCCGAGTCAACTAACGAGGGGTCTGCAAGCTGAGCACAGACCCCTGCTAAGAAGGCATGAGCCAGCATGACCAAAGTGATATGACGATACCAGCCGATCCAGCTGCGCACCTCATAGTGATCCAGGCCCATATCTTTGGCGTTTTCAAAGTCTTCTTCGATCTGCCACCTGCCTCCACTGGCGTGGACCATCTGCTTCAGCGTCGTCGTCGGTGGTCCGAAGACCAGATAGTAGCTCAGATCAGCTGCCTCGGTCACGCTGCGACGCAGCAGGAGCCAATGCTGTCCATCCTGCTGCCAGTGATGCAAGATGGGGACATAGGCCCAGTCAAACAAGCGAGGCCCTTTGGTGCCTTCGCTCATCGCGAGGCGCTGCCACGCCTGCTCAGAGAGCAAGAGCGCTGGGACGTCAGCGACACGCACGAGCCTCCGTCGCCCATCAGGGGCCACGATCCCAACAGGTTCATCGCAGTGCACTTCCAGTACGTACGCATACCCATGGACTTGCAGCCAGGTACGCAGGTCCAGATTCTCCCCATAGACGCTATCACCCACGACCCAGGCAATGGGGATCTGGGCATCCCACACCCGCTGGAGCATACATCTGGCCAGTTCCGGTTTCGTCTGGAAACGAACCGTTTGGGGAATGGCTGCTTGTTGTCGGCGCTCCTGATCCTGCGCCCACTCCGAGAGCAAATAGAGTTCGCGATCAATGAGGGTATGTCCACGAGCGGTGATATACGAGAGAAAGACGCCCACCTGGCAGTTCTCCACTTGCCCCGTCGTGCCGCAATACTGTGTGCCAACCCCAGCCGAGTGGGTGCCAGCTTTGGGAAAGCTGGTCTCGTCGATGGCGAGGATGGCCTCGTGCGTGCCCAAGTGTTCTAGAGCGTATGCACGCAGCTCATCGCGTACCAGTCCCACATCCCAGACAGCTTGTGAGAGCAGACGTTGCATGCCATAGGGAGTGGCTTCTCGGGCATGTTCAGCCAATTGCCAGCCATTCTTGCGCGACGTCTCACTCAGGATGCCTTGGAGGTAGGCCAGGGCCCGATGACGCGGTTCTGGTCGGGCAAAATGAGGAGCAATGCGGGCATGCACACGAGCCAGTTCGTGTGCCCAGCGGACCACATCGGCGATCGTGGTCTTAGCTGCTTGTGGTATGGTAGGGGAGTGATGCTTCATTCTCTTCTCCTTGCTGATCGACAACACGGTGTTTTGAAGGTGTATACACAGCATGTCACAGCGGGAAAAAGAAGAGAATGGACTTTTTAGCGCTGCTTCCTGCACTTGTTACTGATCAGCTTTAAAGTGCAACTGTAGTGTACGTTTGAAGTCGGCATCGCTGAGGTCGGCATAGCTGAGATTGGCCCCTTTGAGATTGGCATCGCTGAGGTTGGCATAGCTGAGATTGGCATGTCTGAGGTCGGCACCACTGAGATTGGCATTGAAGAAACCTGCATCGCGGAGAAAGGCACGTCTGAGATTGGCACCACTGAGGTTGGTATCGCTGAGATCAGCATTGAAGAGATCGGCATCGCTGAGATCGGCACCGCGGAGATCGGCATCGCGGAGAAAGGCACGTCTGAGGTCGGCATCGCTGAGTTCTATTAATATATCTAGATTCTCCATTCTCCACTTATTCCACGCCTGCACACCTTGTTCGAGAAGTATATCAAGCTGTTCCTGGTTTGCCATCAGTTGCCTTCCTGCCTTGTTTTCCGTGTTTCGGTATCTGTGCCATTGACAATTATCGCTGTACTTGTCGCTCGCTCACACTGTTCATCGCGGCTGAATTGCGACAGTACAAGGACATTCAGTAGTAGGTGACAGCATTACCCAAACCCTAGTTCTGCCTGTTCTAAGTAGTCTGTCCGATTTGCTTTTGACCCATTGATTACACATCATGTGCGGCATTTTGTCTTGCTTCATCTATTCTTTTTTGGTAACTCTCAACCTTGTCGTTGACCTGCTTCACTATTTCTGGATGACCCGTTCCGATACTATTGACCAACTCCTGCCAACGTAAGACGGCATTCCAGAACCACTGAAAATCGGCAGAGGGTGCCCCGCTTTTTTTCAAATCTGTCATATACTTACCTTTTTCGGAAGGATTACCATTAAGAAAACCATCGACAATCAATAAATATTTGTCTATCATTCTAACAGCAGGGCCTATCTGATGATATTCACTCACAACATTCATAGCCCAGTACTCGTTATCCCAGGGAAAGCCAAACATTCCTCTATCAATTGCTAAGTCTCTGGCTTCTTCTGCCATCTTGCTAATATCCTCATATTCAGTACGAAGCGACTTGATTTCTATACCAAGCGAATGGACTAAATTCGCTGTATCAGTTAAATCACTAAGGGTTATCTCAGAGATATTAATCAAGTCTTGTCGGTACCTTTCAGTCATTTCGGCTTCCTGCTCTGCCAGGATTTTGTCAAATTGCTTATACAATATCTTTTCTCGCTTCTTCATGTTTGCATCTACCTGTTTTTCTACCTTCGTTTTCAAATCTGTCCACCAGGCGGCAAGAGCAAACGCTCCAAGTATGCCTAATACTGTTGCTGCGATACCGAGAATAGTTGCTGCAAGGCCAGCAATAGACCAACCATCACCAACACAATAATTTCCGACTATCGTACACGGTGTGCCAAATAAGAGCCTATAACCTACAACCCCGACAAAGAAAATAAGCACAAAAATGGCAATATAATAGAGAACAATGGCAAAGGTTTTCATGATTGATACCTTTTTTCACTTCTATGTGGCTATCCGAAGAAAGGCCCCATATTAACGCCGACGCCTTTCTCATCCCAGTATTTCATTATATCGTGAATGCCCTCTAACGCTTGCGTCTGGCGCATTTGTAGCAAAGCCTGATGGCAAGCTAGCCAGTCGTTAAAGGTGCCTTTTCCTGCCTTATCCATAGCTTTCAGGTGTGCCACAAGTTTCGCTTCAAAATCCTTATAAGCCTGTTGTTGTGCTGTCATGGTTGCTCACTTTCTATTGGAATGAGTACAGTGCCGCCAGTTCATCGGCTTTGCGGTTCTCGGATGCATTGAATGTTCTCACTTATCATTTACAACCTAGTGTGAATACAGTGGGCGCATCACGCCACGATGAAACGAACACACGCCACGAGCCTTTTGTCTACACAGTCAAATCCCATTGTATGATTTGGCTATTGTCCAGATCATCGGGTGTATCGAATTGCAGGGTGAGGCTATGGATGGATTTCGGAATTTCGTAGGTGAGATCACCCCGCAATTTCTGGCCGCCCACTACAGTTCCATCAGGATTTGCTGCAATAGTAAGTGGATTAAAATTATATGAGGCACCAGAGTCATCACGCAAAGTGAAATAAAAGGGGTTCATCTCATGCGCCGCCGTATCGGTATTGACGGCTGTGAAGTTGATGGCAATGAATTCGTCTCCAGCTTTCGGTACTTCAAACTCGTTGGATGATACAACCGTTTTGATGCTATTCACAGTGTTTGTCCAGATGCCAGAGGTTTGTGTTGAACCGACACCAGTTTGTGACGTGGTTGACACTGGTGTTGTAGGGATCGCTGTCGGGGTCATAGCAGTTTGGGTTTGATCGCTCGTTATTGCCGTTAAACCTGCCGAAACCGTCGCATTATTCGCTAGTGTCTTGGCAGTAGCGGTTGCATTCAGGTCGGGGACAGGTGGTGCTGCGCTGGTACTCGCTATGGCAATGATGATAGCCAGGATGAAGATACTGACTACCGCACCGATCACAAAGAACAAAATCTTGTCAGTGCGGCTCACGTGTTTCTTTGGAGGTATTGGCGGTTGCTGCGGCGGATAATAGGTCTGAGGTTGCGTGTAGGGGGGTTGCTGTTGCGGATGTTGCTGGAATTGCGGATATGGGTTTGGTGGTTGTTGCATTGTTTATCCCCCTGTCAACATAACACCATACACTCTCAATTCAGAGTGCATACTACTATAACGCAACCATATAGTGTGAGTAACTGTCCATGCACCATACAAGGCGGTATAACAGAAGTTGAGTAAAAACTCTATAGGCATTAGTAGCATGTAGTCTCTTTTTTCTGAGGGACATGTGTTCTGATGTATACTTTCTTTTATGGAAGATCAATCGTCTTACGACGGACACTCATCCGCGCTTGAGCTACATATGTTACGGCGATTATTAGATTATATGGAACATCATAAAGAATGGTTCTGGACAGTTGACGAGGTGTATTTTGCACTCTGGTTAGTTTGGTTCTAGCTACATCGTAAGCTCTTCCTTAGAGTGCATTGTTCTGCATTTTCGGAAAAAGAAAGGTAGTCACTTTAGAATATGCGTTTTTTAGCATCACAGTATAGCGTACATGTCATCAAAACGAAAAAGAGCAGAGAGAGCTTGTTGTGAGAAACATAGTAAAAGCATCGTCTGTGATGTTTATAGAATGCTTGTGCTTATTATGAGCAGATAATCTCTACAATACATATCTCTCTGAAAAACTGGACTGTATAATGTGTGAGCAGTCGCCCGCCCTACAATGACTTCGATCGTCCCTAGCCCAATTTTGTTCTGCTATCAGCAGGTAGTGTCCTGTACCACACGTAGCTATAGCCTGTGTAGCAATCCTACAAATAGATGGATGTATATACAGTTCTGGCGTTGGGCTGATTGCAAAAGAGATATAGCCTGTGCCACCAACCAACAACTATAGCCATCCTACAATGGGCACTGCATGGTGAAGTAGGGTTATGAAGTGTGTTCTTGAAGCAGTGGGAGAGGGTATTCTGTGGGCTAGAAGTGTAGGACATGTGTGCCAAAATAGGTTCCGTTAAGTTTCATTGAACCTTCCTTACAAATTGAAGATAGTAGGGTATTTCCCCGCAATGGATTGTAGCGGTTGCGTTGTACACTTGCAAGCATACATCAAGTTTGTACCAATTATTCCTATTAAGATCTGAACGACTTTCGCTGCGTACCATGATGGATTCAGGTTAAGAAAAAAATTTCTAAGCTTATTAGCTGGCCTAAATGTGCTATGGTTCATGTTTGCTTAATCTAAGACGTGTTATACTGCAATAAATTATTTCATTGTGTATCACAATGAAAGCGTGATAGAGATATTTTCGACGAGGAGTGTATGATGGCATGGCAGAGTGAACCTGATGAACAGGTTCAACAAGATTGGCAAGTTCGTTCTGCGAAGAAAAGGGAAGAATTATCACTTTCGATTGAAGAAACGCTTGCAGATGATACACTAATAGAAGATCCTTTTTCTGATGACGTGGATGAAGCTTTTCAAGACAGTAAACGTTCCATAATTATTCCTCCTAGATTGAGCCTTCAATCCAAACCTATGCCTGTGGTGCGTGTCGAACCTAAGGAAGTTTCCAATTTTACGTCCCGCACGATGACTGACTCCGTCGAAATTCCACAAACTGCACAGAAGAAGCGCCGTCTGGCTGGACGAACGACTAAGGTACATTTACAGGCTGTTCCCAAATCGGAGAAGAAGTCGGGAGGCAAGGTATCGATTGAAGCAGAAAAGAACTTAATTAGTACCGATCGTGAAGAGAAAATCAATGGGAAAAGTAACTCTAAGCGGATTTCTTCGTCTGAAAGAGGAGTTATAGCAAAGGGAAAGATGGGCGGTGTAGCATCGGGATCACTGGCAGGCTCTGGTGTCCTCAAGCAAGGTCAACGAGATGTGGTAGTAACGAATACTCATATTTCGTCGTCTAGTGTTGTTATTGTTACGCTTGTAGAAGATCCCGGTCCAGTAGTTGTGAAGTTTATTACCATGCAACCGCGGATTGGATTTACTTTACATTTTAGTGATTCGGCTAAGACAGAAGCTCGATTTAACTATGTAATTCTCATGGGAGAGCTATTCTAAAGCTCCCCCTCAACCTCTTGTCGCAAGCGAGTGAAAAACTCTTGCATGAAGGCAAAACGCTCACGGGCAAGCTCTCGACCAGTTTTGGTTGTCATGCGTTCAGGTAGATTTGCAAAAAGTAACTGAAACTCTAAAGTTGGAGAATAGTCGGGTCTTCGCCTTAAAATGCGAATTATTTGAGGGTCAATCGGTTCTTCAATATCATCAGGTATGGGAGCATACACTTTCTGGTTGTAGCGGCCTGTGATGCAGTAAAGACGACCAATGCCAATCGCTCCCAGACAATCTAATTTATCTGCATCGTAAAGTATACGTCCTTCAAGTGTTTGGGGGATTACTCCTCCAGTCATACGATGTTCTCGAATAGCTTGCTGAACTGCTGGAATGTATTGTTGGGGGAAGGGCGTATCTTTGAGCAGTTCTGCCGCTAATGTTGCTCCGATCAATGCATGATCACCACTATGGCGACGCTCGCGTTCTTGTCCAATGTCATGAAGAGCGACTGCAGCCCATATAGTTGGAAGATCGCCCCCTTCACTGGCCTGTATTTTATCTGCGAGAGATATGACACGCACTATATGGTCGTAGTCGTGAGCAGCATCTTCACTTCCTTCGTCTGACATGAATTGCCTGGCAAGTTCTAAAAGCCACATTCTATAGAATTGCAATGTGTCACGTCCTTAGACTTTCTCTAGCGCGGGTAATGTGAAAATAAATCGGCTGCCTTCTCCGGGAATCCCACTGCTCTCTACACATATTGATCCGTCTTGTAATTTGAGCAACTGGGCGACGATATATAGACCAAGCCCAATGCCTCTAGTGTTGCTTCGCTCGATGTTGGGAGCGCGATAAAAGCGTTCAAAAAGACGTGGCTGAGCATCTTTAGGAATACCCATACCATTATCTTCGACACAGACTTCGATAGTCGCTTTGCCTTCTTTGCTTGAATAGCAGAGTAAGTAAACCTTGATTGTTCCACCAAGCGGGCTGTATTTTATCGCATTTTCTACGAGATTGGCAATAATTTGCTGCAGGCGTGCGCTATCGCCCAAGACAAGATAGGGCCTTTCGATTGACTCAATAATGCAGCTAATGGTATGCTCTTTTGAGATGGTACTATAATGCAAGACTACTTGCTGAACCAGGACAGAAAGATCAACTTCCTCAAAATTAAGTGTAAGTTCTCCTCGATTAAGGCGTGATACTTCAAGGAATGTGGAAACAATATTGGTTAACTGATGGGTCTGATCCTCAATAACAGAAAGGTTATCAATTACCTGGGGCAATTTTGTAATGCCAGCTTCCAATGCCTGATCAGTGATACGCCTTAGTATACGAGTTACTAATTGACTCTGTGCTAGAATAACTGTCAACGGGGTGCGAAACTCATGAGCAGTAATCGCAAGGAATTCGTCTTTAAGGGCGTTAGCTTCGCGCATGGCTGCTTCGTTTGCTCGGGCATTAATGGCTTCTTGTTGCCAGAGAGCCTGATCAACAGCTAACCCAGCCATCTGAGCGATTCCTTCAGTAACCGCTATATCCCACAAAGTAAATTCGTTTTGTGGTGACTGTCGTTGCTCGGCAGGCTGAAGCGCTGGATCATGCCAGGGATACACAGATCGATCTAACGAAATAATCCCATGCAGCCGATTGTTATGCAGAATTGGCGCGGCCAGTATCATCAAGTGATCAAAAGGATTGGGTTGATGGGGACACTGATCAGCATTTATAAGCGTGGCGTGGCCTGCTAAGAGTTGTTCTTGAAAGCTGTGATTTTGGTCTGATAAGGCATGAAGCCAGACTCTTTGATCGCTAAACCATTGCTTCTCAGTTTCAAGTGAGAAACCGATGGAGAACAATGGTGTAAAACGATGATGCTCTTCATCATAGAGCTGAACTACTCCACGATCACAATTTAGTGTAACAAGCGCTCTTTCGAGAACACTATGCAGGATGTCTTTAATTTCAGTAATCCCTGAAACGGCCTCTGCAACATGTAGTAATGTATCGAGCGCCTGTCGGATTCGTTGCTCAATGCGAATTTGTTCAGTTACATCACGAAATGCACTAACTATACCGATTTGTTTCTCAAAAGCATCGAATAATGGGGCAATATTAATCTCTAAAATGCGCTCATTCCCATCTGCTCGTGTGGTAACGAAACGTTCACCTCGGATTCGTTCCCCTCTTAGCGCCCGAGTAACTGGAAAGTCATCTCCAGTGATGAGTTGTCCGTGGATAGTATAGGTTGGGTGACGATTCAGTACTTCGTTAAGTCGATCTTTGGTGTACCTATCTTTGCCAAGAAAAGAGGCAGCAGAGTCATTGCGTAATAATATATGGCCATCTAGGTCGAGTACACTAATTCCCTCAGTCATGGCATGGAATATAGCATCAAGAGTATTGGCGCGCTCAGTTGCCAGTTTTGCTGCCTGGTGAGCATCGTGAAGAAGACGAGCTTTATCAACAGCGATCGCACATTGAGTGGCAATATCTTGCGCAAAGGCAAATTGACCTTTCGATGGATTAAAATCAGGCTTATGATAGTTAACAAAAGCCAGGCCAACACACCGCGTAATAGAAACCTGGGTAGTAGATTGGTTTGTCAGGCTGTTATTGGGTGTAATGCCCACCATTAAAGGTACAAGCATTGCATTCACTAAACCTAAGTTGTGGAACCAGGCTATTTCCTCTCCTTCAGCATGCTCTGCCGTAACGAAAAGTGGCTTTCCTTGTTGGGCTGCATGATGGCAGTTGGGAAGTTTAGAAAGCGTCGCGGTAATTTGTGTGGTGGAGGATTCTTCGAGTTGCATACTAGATATGGCTAAGCGTAACGTTTCGTTGTCTAAAAGAGCGATCAAGCCTCCATCTGCATTTAATTTACGGATCAGGTGATTGTTAGCGATTTCCAATACGGTTGTTAGGTCTTCTCCTGAGTTGGCAGCGATTGCTACTTGATAAATAGCACGAGCTCGATCGATTAATTGTTCTGCTCGTTGTTTTTCGGTCTGCGCTTGCTGGTACAGACGAGCATTATCGATAGCCATTGCTGCTTGTTGACCGATTGCGCGCGCAAGTTGTATCTGTTCAGGTGAAAATGTACGTATTTTGCCTGGTTCGTCCAATGTAAGCATACCGACAGGCCGACCTTCGCGTACAAGGGCGATAAGTAGGATAGAGCGTACAAGAAATGTTTCTCCTACTGAAAGCATACCAGGTACTATGGATAAATCTTCGAGGAAAAGCATGCCGTTTTCATTGAAAAGACGTTGGACAATGGGACCAGCAAAAGGCAATGAGCTATGATACCAGATATGATCAGCAGCCATGATTATATGACTATTCAATTGTTGAGAGGAGAGATGGTAAGTGGCCGGTCGTAGTATATTTCGTAGGTCATCCAGTAACCATACTGTACAACGTTCAATCTGGCAGACCTCAGTTGTTCTCTTAACAAGCACCTGCAAGATGTGCTTGAGATCTAATGAAGATGTTAATAGTTCTGCTAGCTCACGTAGGATTTCGCTTTCGCGAAGTGCTGCAAGCAGTCTCTGATGTTCCTGGATATTGGTGGATGCAGGTTGATCAACCGACATATTCTAGACCTCTTGAATTAC